>Ga0114997_10004116_pt1 | contig 11300 bp, 10 predicted proteins | sample ArcticOcean_MG_C_2_FD_87045 | JGI IMG/M metagenome (GOLD analysis project Ga0114997, IMG submission 87045) | Marine microbial communities from western Arctic Ocean - ArcticOcean_MG_CB4_136 | ecosystem: Environmental > Aquatic > Marine > Oceanic | place: Arctic Ocean: Canada Basin | collected... | reverse complement strand
TTTTTTTCAACTTCTTTAATTAAATTCTCTTTAAAGGAATATTCTTCGGTTTTAATAATTTTTTTACCCAATGATTTAGCAGATGCATCTCTAATAATTTCCATAACTCCTGCTAATTGCTCTGAACCCATTACTGCTAATTTAGAATGTGGATATGTAAATAAAAATCTTGGATCATAAGATCTACCATTCATTCCGTAATTTCCTGCCCCATATGAATTTCCTGTCATTATTGTTATTGCAGGGACTTTACTATTAGCTACTGCATTGATAAGTTTAGCTCCATTTTTAATTATACCTCCTTCTTCATATTCTTTTCCAACCATAAATCCAGTTGTATTTTGAAGAAAAATTATTGGAATATTGTTTTTATTACACAATTGGATAAATTGAGCAGCTTTATTAGATGATTCTGAAAAAATAACTCCATTATTGGCTATTACACCAATTGGATATCCATGAATTTCTCCCCAACCAGTAACCATAGTAGGCCCATAAAGCTCTTTAAACTCTGAAAATTCTGAATTATCTAAAATTCTTGCGATAAGCTCTCTAATATCCCAAGGTGTCTTAGTGTTGACTGGAATAATATTTAAAAGTTGTTCAGGAGAGTATTTTGGAGGTTTAATCTTATGCTTAGGAACATAATGAGCTTTTGTGGTTTTTACAATTTTCATAATATCTCTAACAATTTTAATTCCATCATACTCATCTTCAGCTAGATAGTCAGAAACTCCAGAAATCTTAGAATGCATTTCAGCTCCTCCTAATTCTTCATGAGTGGAGATTTCATTAGTTGCCATTTTAACTAAAGGAGGGCCAGCCAAAAAAACATTTGCAGTTTTTTTTTGAAAAATACTGAAATCAGACATTCCAGGGACATATGCGCCTCCAGCTGTCGCATTTCCAAATACAACTGATATTGTTGTAAGTCCTAATTGTGATCTACGAGTAATTTCGCGAAAACTTTCACCCGCTAAATTAAATAACATTGCCTGATCTGGAAGATTTGCCCCACCACTTTCAACTAGATTAATGGCAGGTAATTTGTTTTCTAATATAATTTGATTCATTCTTGAGCCTTTCTTTACAGTAGGAAAATCTATTGAACCGCCCTTTCTAGTTCCAATATTAGAATTAATTGCACAAAGTTTTCCGCAAACTAAACCTATTCCGCTAACATTAGTTCCGCCTGGACCGAATCCATTTTCATAATTCATTCCAGATAGTGGCATTAACTCTATAAATGGACTGTCTATATCTAGAACTAACTCTATTCGTTCACGTGCTAAAAGTTTATTTCTTTCTCTAGCTCTTTTAATTTGTTTTTCACTTCCTTCAAATCTACTTTTCTTAAGATTATCATTTAGAATTTTAATTGTTTCTTTCCATTTTAATCGATTTTCTTCTGAATATTTTGAATTTAAATCAATTTTTGAATTAAGAATGCTCATTTTTTTATTTAAATTAGTAGTAAATATAAATATAAATAAAAGGCAGCTATTAATAATCTAGTATTTTCTGTTTGGATAGTTAGTGACTTTTGGTTTTTTCAGCAAAGAATTCTAAGTGATGAATTATTCTGAAGATGCCGGAAAAATAATTTGAGTCTTTTACTCCCATTTTTAAAACCTAAATGGATAAATGTATTTAAAAAATATTTTGGAATTAAATATTTTAAAGGAATTGGAACTCCATTTAATTCTAATTTAGAAATTCTTACTGCTGAATTATAAGAGTTAAAATTTTATATTATTCTTCTTGGATTAAGAATTGATTTTGGATCAAATAATTTTTTTATTTTTTTCATTAAAATAATTTCAGACTCTGATCTTGTTGTGTTTAGGTATTTTTTTTTATGAAGCCCTATTCCGTGCTCAGCAGATAATGATCCATTATTTTCCTTTAACGGAGCGTAAACTATTTCATTAATTTGATTAACACATTTAATCTTATTATTATTTTTACCAATTATAAAATGGATATTACCATCAGCTACATGTCCGAATATATATATATTCTCGACAAAAGAAAGCTTTTTTAAGTTATTTGAAATTTCAGATATTAGTTTACCGATTTTTGGAATTGGAAGACTAATATCAAAGTGTTGTGAATAATTAGCATTAAAATCTAAAACAGAAACATCTTCTCTTATTTGCCAAAGATTATTTAGCTCCCTTTCTGATTGAGCTATTGATGCGTCCATGATGATTTTATTTTCTATAGATTCTTCAATTAATCTTTCTAATCTTAAATAATCTTCTTCTTTTTGACTCCCAAGTGTTTCAATAAAAACATAGTATTTAAAATCTTGAGATATTGGAGGAAAAAGAGATGAAGTTTTTTTTGTCATAGTAATATATGTCTCTTTCCACATTAATTCAAAACCACTTAATGCTCCAGCTAACCCTTTTTCTAAAAATTTTAAAAGATTTATTACATTTTCATAATTATTAATCCCAACTATGGCTGAAGATCTACTTGAAGGAGCTTCATAAAGTCTTAATATAACTTTTGTAACAATACCAAGTGTGCCTTCAGAACCTATAAAAAATTGTTTTAAATCATAACCTGAATTATCTTTAATTATTTTCTTTAAAGAAGAAATAATAGTACCATCAGGTAAAACAACTTCTAATCCTAGAACCATTTGACGAATCATACCATATTTAAAAACTCTTAATCCTCCTGCGTTTGTAGATATTGCTCCTCCAATTTGAGCTGAGCCTTTAGCTCCAAAATTTAAAGGTAAAAGAAGATTTTTTTCAGCAACTGAATTAATTAAATTTTCAATAATAGCTCCTGATTGGGAAGTTATTGTTCTACTTTTTTCATCTATTTCTTCAATAGTATTCATTTTTTCTAAGGAAATAACCAATTGATTTTTCTTGGTTTCTGTCCCGCCAACAAGGTTTGTCAAGCCTCCATGAATTATTACTTCTTGATTATTTTCATAACATAAATTCATTATTCTTGAAACTTCCTTAGTGTTTTTAGGAAGGAGCAAGGCAATAGCTTGAAGCGGTTCATCCATTTTCCATATATGATGATACCTTTGTTGTAGTTTACTGCCGCTAATTATGGAATCAATGTCTAAAACATCCCTAAGCTTAATAATTAATCCTTCTTTATCCATAAATAACAAATTAATATTTTTTAATAATTATTTAAAAATATACATAAAAATATTTTCCTTTAAAAAAGTAATGCTTTCAAAATTATATTCTTAACTGTATTGGAGAGGATCTAATATTTAAACTAATTCCTTTATTTTTATGTAGCGAGAGAGAGACTTGAACTCTCGACCTCCGGGTTATGAATCCGACGCTCTAACCTGCTGAGCTACCTCGCCATTAATAATGAGAGCAAATATAAAAAACATAATTTAAGATCTTTAAATTAAGCTTATAAAAAAAAATAGAAATTTAATGTTTGCTATATCTTTTTTCAATATATTTAGAACAAAAAAAATCTTTAATGTCAGGAAAAATTCACTATTCCATAGAGTATAATTTTCATTCTTCCCCACAACTCTTGTTTCAATACTTGTCAACGCCATCTGGTCTTTCCGAATGGTTTGCTGATAATGTAAATTCAAGAGGAGAGGATTTTACTTTTATTTGGAATGATAGTCAAGAATATGCTAAATTAATTCAGAAAAAAAACAATGAAAGGGTTAGATATAGGTGGATAAATAATGAACCGGATCAAGATGATTATTATTTTGAATTTAAAATTATTGTTGACGAAATAACAAAAGATGTTTCTTTAATAGTTAGTGATTATTCTGATCAGGATGAACTTGAAGAATCTAAAATGTTGTGGGATAATTTAGTATCTGATTTAAAGCAAGTTTTAGGAGCGTAATTAAAAGATGATTTTATTAGATGGAGTTTATTATTCTGATATAAATAAAGCGCCTAATCATGTGATTTTTTCATTGATAAATAACCCTTCTGTTGATCAGGTTTTAAGGTTTGAAGATTTAAATTTAATTTTCTGGGAGGATCACTATTTTGAATTGATGTCTTTAATGAGAATTTCAAGAATGGATATCCCCATTGACTTTACTCCAGAAAAACTTTCTAATCTCATTATTAATTTTATTAAAAAATTTTATAAAAATGAATTTTCATTTTTGATCTTCATAAAGATAGTCAAGTCTTCTGAAGTAATTAAAAAATTAATTTTTCCAAAATCTCATTTTTTAATTGAGGTAAAAAAAGTAAAACCTATATACCATTATAAAAATAAACATACAATAGATGTTTATAATGATTTTAAACTTTGCGATAACCCCTTAAATAACAACAAATTTTCATCCTCAATTATTTCATTAGCAAAAGTATTTGCCTTTGAAAATGACTTTGATGATAGTGTTATTTTAGATAATAAAAAAACTATTGTCCAGACTAGCCTAGGCTATATTTTTCTCATAAATGGCAATGAAATAAATACTCCAGCTCTAAATAAAGGATTTTTTAACAATGTTTTTTATCAAAAATTAATTAATTCAATTAAAAACAATAATAAATTTAATTGTATGGAGAAAGACATTTCACCATTTGAAATTCAACAAGCTGATGAAGTTTTCATTGTAAATATTATATTTGGCATTCAAAGTGTTTCAAGTTTTAAGAAAAAAAATTACAATACGAATAAAACAATTGAGATCTTTAATCAATTTAAAAGTTATATTAAAGAGCCTTAATTAAGATTTGGATTTTCTGGGGCGTTAGACCACATTAAATAATCTCCACCCATTGATCTAATTTGATCTCTCCAAATTGTATTGTAGTCTAGAGCTATAATATTTTCTTGATAAATATTTTCTTTAATTATCCAGGAATTGGAATTTAATTCATTTTTTAATTGATTTTTTGACCATCCTGAATAGCCAAGAAAAAATCGTATATGTTTAGAACATATTTTTTTTGAATTAATCAGTTTAATTGTGCAATCAAAATCTCCGCCCCAAAAAAGATTTTTATCTATTTTAATGCTATTTGGAATTAAATTAGCTGAGTTATGGATAAAGAACAAATTATCTCTTTCAACAGGCCCTCCAAAGTAAATATTAAATTTTTGATTAATTATAGGAATTATTTTATTTAAATAAATATTTATAGGTTTATTTAAGATAAAACCTAATGAACCGGAATTTTGATGATTAGCTAATAGAATAACTGATCTGCTAAAATTTTTGTCATTGAAGAATAATGGCTTAGCTACTAATAAATTTCCCTGAAACAAAATAGATTCTTTATTTAAAAATAAAAAAAATCTCCCTAAGGAGATTTTTTATCGTAAAAAATTATATGGTATTAATTAACAGCACCTGCTAATTCTGATCCTGCTTTAAATTTTACTACGTTTTTTGCAGCAATTTTTATTGTTGCACCAGTTTGAGGATTTCTTCCGTCACGAGCAGCTCTATTTGAAACTGACCATGAACCAAATCCAACTAATGAAACACGGTTACCTCCTTTAAGAGCTCCTTCTACATTTCCCAAGAAAGATTCAAGCGCTTTTTTAGCAGCTGCTTTAGAAATACCAGCATCAGCTGCAATTCCATCGATTAAGTCTGTTTTGTTCATAATTTTTAATTTAAATTAATTTTTTTAAGTTGTGTATATACAAATATATATGGATTATTGTCAGTCCCAAGAAATTCAATATTAAATTGGCAATATTGTTGATAACTCCCTGCTATTGTTGATAATCATGGTGATTATATGACTTTTGAACCTGATTTGAAGTTAAATCCATTCAATAATGAAATAGAATCCATTCTTTTTTTATTTGGTAATTGAACAAATTCTAATTGAAGAAGGCCTTGAGGGTGTTCAATAAATATATTTTTATCCTCAATTTCTATTTTTAGTTTTGAATTATATTTTTTATTATTTTTTATAGAGACTTTAAATATTTTCAAAATAATAGTTTCTTCACTATCATAAAAGTATGTCCATGCACCTGGATATGGATTTAATCCTTTTATTAAAGATTCAATTTGTCTTATATCTTTAGACCAATCAATTCTTGTATTTTCTTTAGTTAATTTGGGCGCTTTTTTCTCATCGCCATTTGTTATTTGTTTTTTTGGTTGAACTCCTGATTTAATTGAAGCTATAGTTTCAATAATTAGTTCATTGCCTAGTAAAGCAAGTTTATCATGAAGTGATCCTGATGTTTCATCATCTTGTATTGATATTTTTTTTTGTAATAATATGTTGCCTGTGTCAATATTTTCATCAATAAAAAAAGTTGTTACTCCTGTTGTCTTTTCTTGATTTATAATAGACCAATTTATAGGAGCAGCACCTCTAAAATCCGGAAGTAAAGAGGCGTGTAGATTAAAAGTTCCAAGCTTAGGAATTTCCCATAGATTTTTAGGTAACATTCTAAAAGCTACTACTATTCCTATATCAGGATTTAATTTCCTGACTTTAATTAAAAAATCTTTATCTTTTAAATTTGTTGGTTGAAGTATTGTTAATCCTTTTTTTTCAGCTAATAATTTTACTGGTGATTTTTTAATTTTCATTCCCCGGCCAGATCTATTATCAGGACTAGTTATGACTCCGACAATTTTATATTTTTTTGATATAAGCTCAGTTAAGCTATAAACCGCAAAATCAGGGGAACCCATAAAAAGAATCTTCATAAATATTATATAATTTATTATAAAAGTATAATTTTATTTATTGGGTGCTAATAATAATTTATATCAAAAGCATGTTTTAGATGAACAATTATTACAGTTTTTAAGATAATTTTCTCCAAAATACTTTAAAAGCATTTTGGTCTTACATGTTTCATCATCATTAATGTAATTAATTATTTCTTTAAATTTTTTAATTTTAATTTGATTGAAGGAACTGTTATTTTTAATTATAGGATCTATTAAATATTTGTCTTCTCTTGGAACTTTCCATTCCAGAGAAATATCAGATTTAATTTGATTATATTCAATTAAACCTAATTGTTTAAGTTTTTTAAGTGTTAATAATAACGTAGATGAGTTTTTAAAATAATTTAAAATAATTTCTTTTTTTAATTTAACAAATGAACTAAATATAGAGTTGGAGTCTCTTAATAAATAGTTCAGCAATTTTGATTCCGTTGAATTATTGACTATGAAGGGTAGGATTTTTTTTGATGAAACTATTATTTTTATTTGAAACTCTTCATTGTATTTAATTTTTTTATTTAGGATCCCTTCTCTTTCTAAAAAATTTAGAACAGCAATAACTTTATTTCGATTGTAGAAATATTTTTTACAGAATTTATCTAATAAAAAAAAATATAATTCTTTCGTCCCTTCTCCATATGCAATATTTAAAAAAGAGTATAGAGAGTTTAAACATCTTTTAACAAAATCATTATCGGCAATTTTTTTCTCGAATTGTTCTTCAGTTTTTGATGTTTCATTGTTTTCTAGTAATAAAAAAGCTTTAGATTTATTCCCGTCTCTTCCAGCTCTCCCTATTTCTTGATAATAACTCTCTATTGAATCTGGAATACTATAATGAATAATAATTCTAATATTATTTTTATTTACTCCTAAACCAAATGCGTTAGTTGCAACCATAATTCTTTTCTTATCTTCATTAAAGAGAATCATCTTCTCTTTTTTTTGGTAATTTTCTATTCCTCCATGAAAAAAATCTGATTCAAAAGAGATTGAATTAAGATGATCAGATATTTTTTCAGTGTCTTTTCTGCTATTACAGTATATAATTACTGCTCCATTATTTTTCGTGATAATTTCAATTAATGATTTATATTTATTTTTTGTTTTTTGTATAGTTAAATTAATATTCTTTCTTTCTAATGTATTTTTATATGTGACTGTTTTTTTCATTTCTAAATCTGAAATAATTTCATTAATCACTTTTAAATTAGCACTTGCTGAAAGGGCGATTAATGGTGTTTCAGGAATATATTTTCTTAATATTTTAATTTCCTTATATGCTTTACGAAAGTCATAACCCCATTGAGAAATACAATGAGCTTCATCAACAGCAATTAAATCAATTTTAAATTCTGAAATTCTTTTAAGAATTTGAGGATTTATTATTTTTTCAGGCGAAGTATATATTATTTTGTATTTACCATATATAGCATTATCAATTTGAATATCTAATGGTTGTAAGGAGTCAATTATCATAGATTTAATACCAAGGTTATTAAGTTGAATAACTTGATCTTGCATTAATGAAACAAGAGGAGATATGACCAAAGTATTTCCTTTAAAGATTAATGATGGTAATTGAAAACACAATGACTTGCCTGCGCCAGTAGAAAGAAGGACCAAAACATCTTTTCTTTCTAAGACAGAATCAATAATATTTTTTTGCAGGGGAAGAAATTCTTTAAATCCCCAATATTTTTTTAAAACTTCTTTAGGAGAAAGCATTTAAGCAATAATTAATTATAAAATTAGTCCTATCTATTGGTTGCATCCATGGAATTTTAATGGTTTCATGATTACTTTTTAAATAAATTTCCTCAATTTGTTTATGAATTTTTAGCGCTTGATGAAACGTTTCTAATCTTTCATTGTCATTAATGTAAAAGTCCTCATTTAAATCAAGTAGAAAAACTAAATCATATTTATACTTAAAAAGTTTTTCTTTATAGTTATTTGTTTTGCCTAGGTAGTTTAAATAAGCAACTGTATCATGTATTCCTCTATCAAAAAAAATATATGGCTGGCTTGATGAGATTACTAAATATTCGGATTTTTCATAATCTTCAACTCGAGCATTAAATACTTTTTCACTAAATTCTAATGGATAGTTTTTAAAATAATTTTTTTTTTGAGCCTCTTTAATTAATGATCTAGAAACTTCTTCAAAACATTTATACTTTCTTAAAATTAATTGATTGATAATAGTAGATTTTCCAGAACCTGGACCACCACTAAGAACAACCTTGTATTTCAACAGATTATTAGATTTAGTCAATATATTATAAATTAAATTATATTTGTTATAAATTTAGTGGTCTAAATGATTCCTAAGCAAAATCAAGAAGAATTTTATTCACGTTTTCTTAAACAACTTAAATTTTCTCAAGAATGGCCTGGTAAATTTATGTTTAAGTTTATTTTACGACCAAATTCTAAAAACATAGACCAATTAAAGTTTTTTTTTAAAAACAAGTCCCCTATTTATAAATTGAAAAATTCTACTAAAAATAAATTTCAAAGCATTACAATAACAGTTGAAATGAATTCAGCTATTGAGGTAATAGAGATATATAAAAAAGCATCTGATATAGATGGCGTCATATCTCTATAAATAATTGATTTATTAATATAATTTATAATATATTGCATGAACTTTACAAATATTAATTTTCTTTTAAACCATTCACTATAAATATCTATGGAATCACTTCAATATAATACATCAAGAACTTTGTTAAAAATACCTGAGTATGGAAGGCATCTTCATAAAATGATAGATCAAGCAGTAGTAATGAATGATCGTGAAGAAAGAAATAAAAGTTCTAAAGCTATTATTGGAGTTATGGGAAATTTGAATCCTCATTTAAGAGATGTTCCTGATTTCCAACATAAATTATGGGATCAATTATTTATAATGTCAAAGTTTGAGCTTGATGTAGACTCTCCTTATGAAAAACCAAGTAAAGAGTTGTTGGAAGAGCACCCAGGCCCTTTAGAGTATCCTCAAAATTTCCCTAAGTATAGATTTTATGGAAACAACATTAAAAGCATGATAGATGTTGCTATTACATGGGAAGATGGAGATTTAAAAGACGCTTTAGTTTTTAATATAGCTAATCATATGAAGAAATGTTTTCTTAATTGGAATAAAGACACAGTTGATAATCAGGTCATATTTAATCATTTAAAAGAACTTTCTGATGGTAAACTGAGTGTTAAAGATGAATTACTTCCTTTAACTGAGACTTCAAATTTGTTAAAATTTAAAACAAAGAATGGTAATGGACCAAAAAGTAATATGAATCAGAGGAAGTCAATTAATAGAAATAGGAAAAGGTATTAGAATAAGTTGCTATGGGAACATTTCAAATCAAAGGAGGAATACCATTAAAAGGTGAGATAAAACCTCAAGGTGCTAAAAATGAATGTTTACAAATATTGTGCGCCGTTCTTTTAACTTCTGAAGAAGTACTTGTCAATAATATTCCTGATATTATTGACGTTAATAAACTAATAAGTTTATTGAAAAGTTTAGGCGTAAAGATTAAACTATTATCTCCTGGGAGTTACTCATTTAAAGCCGATCAAATTAATTTAGATTATTTATCCTCTGAAAAATATAAATCAGAGGGAAAAGAACTAAGGGGCTCTATAATGTTAGTAGGTCCTTTACTTACTAGGTATGGAAAGGGAAGTATTCCAAGGCCTGGAGGAGACAAAATTGGACGACGAAGACTCGATACCCATTTTCAAGGATTAATATCTCTAGGTGGAAAATTCAATTATGACAAAGATGATAGATTCTACACAATTGCTGCTAAAAATCTTTTTGGAACCGACATCTTACTTGACGAAGCATCTGTAACAGGAACAGCTAACATAATAATGGCATCGGTTTTAGCTAAGGGATTAACTACATTGTATAATGCGGCATGTGAGCCTTATATTCAACAATTGTGTCTAATGTTGAATAGAATGGGCGCTAAAATTGAAGGGATAAAATCTAATTTATTAAAAATTGAAGGCGTTAAAAGTTTGTCCGGCACCGAGCATACTCTTTTACCTGATATGATTGAAATTGGTAGTTGGATAGGCCTTGCAGCTCTAACTAAAAGTGAAATTTTAATTAAAAATGTTAAATGGGAATATTTAGGTCAAATTCCAAACATTTTCAGAAAACTTGGAATTACCATTGATAAAATTGGTGATGATATTTTTATTCCTTCTCATAAAAATGGATATGAAATTCAAAACTACATAGATGGTTCAATTTTAACTATTTCAGATGGTCCATGGCCAGGATTTACTCCTGATTTACTTAGTATTATTTTAGTTGTCGCTACTCAAGCAAAGGGAAGCGTTTTGATTCATCAAAAAATGTTTGAAAGTAGGTTATTTTTTGTAGATAAACTTATAGATATGGGTGCTAAAATAATTTTATGCGACCCGCATCGTGCAAGTATTATTGGTCATGATTTTAAATCCTCATTAAAACCTGCAACTCTAATTTCACCTGATATTCGAGCAGGAATTGCACTTCTAATTGCAGCTTTATCCGCTGAAGGAACAAGTGTTATTCATAATATTGAGCAAATCGATCGAG
>Ga0114997_10004115_pt1 | contig 11300 bp, 7 predicted proteins | sample ArcticOcean_MG_C_2_FD_87045 | JGI IMG/M metagenome (GOLD analysis project Ga0114997, IMG submission 87045) | Marine microbial communities from western Arctic Ocean - ArcticOcean_MG_CB4_136 | ecosystem: Environmental > Aquatic > Marine > Oceanic | place: Arctic Ocean: Canada Basin | collected... | reverse complement strand
TAAAATTATAGAGTAAACTCTATAGGAGTGTAGCTCAATTGGTAGAGCGCCGGTCTCCAAAACCGGAGGCTGAGGGTTCGAGTCCCTCCGCTCCTGCCAATAAGCTAAAAAGTATATTATGAAAAACCCGATAAAATTTATCCAAGAAGTTAAACAAGAAGCCTTTAAGGTTTCCTGGCCTACTGGTAAAGAAACAATGCAAGGTGCATTAATGGTATTTGCAATGGCTGTTGTTATGTCACTCTTTTTTTTACTTCTTGATCAAGTTCTAAAATTTTTATTGGAAGCATTACTAAAGGTAAGTATCTAATGAAAAACTGGTATATTGTTCAATCGCACTCTAATTTTGAAAATAAAGTCGCAGGCATAATTAAAGAAGAAGCTGAAAAATCGAAAGTTTCTGAAAAAATTGAAGAAATTGTAGTACCAACTCATGATGTTACGGAAGTTAAAAGAGGAAAAAGAATTCAAAGAAAAAAGAAATATTTTCCAGGATATGTTTTGATAAAGTGTGAAATGGACAATGATCTTTACCACATGATTAAGAACTTAAAGAGAGTTAGTGGTTTTTTAGGCTCAAAGGGTATTCCAGTACCTGTATCTGATAAAGAAATTGAAAAAATACTAGGGCAAATAAAAGATGGTGTTGCACAACCAAAATCTGGTATAGATTACAGTATCGGTGAAAAAGTTCAAGTAGTTGATGGACCTTTTGCTTCATTCAGTGGAATGGTTGAAGATATTGATGAAGAGAAATCAAGATTAAAAGTTTCTGTTTCAATATTTGGAAGACCAACACCAGTTGATTTAGAATATAACCAAGTAGAGAAAGCAAGTTAATGGCAAAAGAAATTAGTGGATATATAAAATTACAAATTAAGGGTGGCCAAGCTAACCCAGCACCACCTGTTGGTCCAGCTTTAGGACAACGTGGAATTAATATAATGGAATTTTGCAAAGCATTTAATGATAAAACTAAAACTTTAGCAGGAAAACCAATTCCAGTAATTATTACAGTCTATAAAGATAAAAAATTTGATTTTGAAATTAAGTCACCACCTGCTTCATACTTTATTAAAGAAGCTGCTAAATTAAAAAGTGGCTCCAAAGAACCTGGAAGAAGTATTTCAGGATCAATTACAAAAAAACAAGCAGAAGAAATTGCAACACAAAAAATGAAAGATCTTAATGCTCATGATTTAGATCAAGCAGTGAAAATTATAGCAGGATCAGCAAGATCTATGGGAATAGAGGTTAAAGAATAATGGTCTCAAAAAGATTTAAACAATTGCCAGAAAAAACTAAAGATTTAAAAGCTGAACCAATAGAAAAATTATTATTCGAAGTTAAAAAAAATTGTACAACTAAATTTAACGAGTCAATTGATTTAACTTTTCAAATAAACAATAAACAAAAAAAAGGTGAGGTTAATATAAGAAGTGTAGTTAATTTACCTGGTGGAACTGGAAAAAAAGTAAAAGTTGCAGTTGTTTGTGAAGATTCAAAAGCACAAGAAGCAAAAGATGCTGGTGCTGATATTGTTGGTAGTGAAGAATTTATTGAAAAAATTAAAGCTGGTGAGTTAAATTTTGAAAAATTAATTTGTACACCAGGTATGATGATAAAACTTTCAAAATTAGGAAAAGTTTTAGGACCAAAAGGTTTGATGCCAAATCCTAAACTTGGTTCTGTTTCTGAAGATGTAAAACAAGCTGTTACAAATGCAAAATCTGGCCAAGCTGAAATCAGAAATGATAAAGATGGAAATATTGGAGTTAGTATAGGAAAAAAATCCTTCCATGATGACCAACTATTAAAAAATTATCATGCAATTTTAGACATACTAGAAAAAGAAAAATCAAATAATACTTTAAAAGGTGATTTAATTAAAAATACTTTTGTAACATCAACCATGGGTGTGTCTTACAAAGTTAAATTAGGAAAAACTATATAGCCATGATGAACAAGGAGCAAAAAAAGAATTATATAAGCAAAATGGAAACTCAATTTCAAAATAATGAAGCTGTTTTAGTTACTCATTACCAAGGTCTTACTATGTCTCAACTTGATGAGTTAAGAGCTCAAATGAGGGAGTATGGAATAAAATTTCAAATCACTAAAAATAGAATTACAAAATTAGCTCTCGAAAAAACTAAATGTAAGGAGCTTTCAAATTTATTTATGGGTGCAACTGCTGTCGCATTTTCAAACGATGCTATTATGTCTGCAAGAATTCTATCAAAATTTGCAAAAACTAACGAAAATCTTAAGCTTTTAGGTGGTATTATGGGTAGCGATATTTTAGACCAAGCTGGAGTTCAAAATGTAGCTAATTTACCAACAATGGATGAAGCTAGAGCTAATATTGTTGGAATTTTAGCAGCATCAGCGTCGAAATTTGTAAGTATTTTACTTGCACGTTCTGAAAAAATGAGTATTTTGTCACCAGAAAATTCTGAAAAATAACCTAAAGAAGTATTAAAAACTATGCCTGATCTAAATAAAATTATTGAAGATTTATCAAGTTTAACTGTTGTAGAAGCAGCTGAACTTTCAAAACAACTTGAAGAAAAATGGGGTGTGACAGCTATGGCTGCAGCAGCACCAGCAGCAGTAGCAGGCGGAGCTACTGAAGAAGCAAAAGATGATTTTACAGTCATGTTAATTTCTGCTGGTGATAAAAAAATTAATGTTATTAAAGAGGTTAGAGCAGCAACATCTTTAGGTCTTAAAGAAGCAAAAGATCTAGTTGAAGGAGCACCGAAAGAAGTAAAATCAGGTGTTAACAAAAAAGATGCTGAAGAGCTTAAAGCTAAATTAGAAGCAGCAGGCGCAAAAGTAGAACTTAAATAAAGTAACTAGAAAGAATTTAATTACTGATTAATTTATTAATCGGTAACTTTTTTATAAATGCAATTATCTTTTACTGAAAAGAAAAATGTTAGAAAAAGCTTCGGAAAACTTGCCGAAACTTTATCTATACCTAACTTAATTGAAGTTCAAAAAAATTCATATAAAGAATTAACTGATTTTGACTCTAACGCAGGTGATTTAACTAAAGGCTTTGATAGAGTTTTTAAAAGTATTTTTCCAATCGAAGATCTTAATGATAAAGCGACATTAGAATATGTTTCTTACAGATTAGAAAAACCTAAATTTGACGAAGAAGAATGCATACAAAGAGGTTTGACATTTTCATCAGCACTTAAATGCATATTGAGATTAGTTGTTTATGAAATTGATCAAGAGAACAACACAAAAGATATTTTATCAGCAAAAGAACAAGAAGTCTATATGGGTGAAGTTCCCATGATGACTGATAGTGGAACATTTATAACTAATGGAGTTCAGAGAGTTGTAGTAAACCAAATGCACAGAAGTCCAGGTGTATTTTTTGATCACGATAAAGGTAAAACTCATGCAAGTGGTAAACTACTTTTTAACTGCAGAGTAATTCCAAACAGAGGTTCTTGGTTAGATTTGGAGTATGATGTTAAAGATTTTTTATACTTTAAAATAGATAGAAAGAAAAAAATATTTGTTTCATCTTTATTAATGGCACTAGGTTATTCAAAACCAGAAATTGCAGACGAATTTTATGATAAAGAGAAATATTCTTTTGATGCAAAAACAAACAAGTGGAAGACAAAATTTAACCCAGAGAACTATAAAGCTAAGAATTTTTCTGAAGAAGTCATTGAAGCAAAAACAGGGAAAATTGTTATTAAACTAGGTGATAAAGTTAATTATTTAACTGCTAAAAAGTTAGCAGTTGACGGTTTGAAAGATATCTTAGTTAGCCAAGAATCGCTTTATGGTAAGTTTTTACACAGGGCAGTTAAAGTTAGTGATGATGAAGAAGAAGGCGTATTTGGAATTGGAACTGAATTGAATGATACTATCCTTCACCAAATTTTAGATGCAGATATTTCAACTATTGAAATTTCAATTACGAATTCTATTAATAAAGGTTCATACCTATTAACGACTATTTTAAATGATAAAAATAATAGTAAAAATGATGCTATTACTGAAGTTTATAAAGTTTTAAGGCCTGGTGAACCACCTACTGTAGAAATTGCTACTCAAATTTTTAATAATTTATTTTTTAGTTCTGATAGATATGATCTTTCAGATGTTGGAAGAGTTAAAATGAACTCACGACTAAATTTAGAATGTTCAGATAAAATAACAATTTTAAGAAATGATGACATTATAGCTATTGTTCATAAAATGTTAGATCTTCGTGACGGTAAAGATGAAGTCGATGATATTGATCATCTTGGAAATAGAAGAGTTAGATCTGTGGGTGAACTTGTTGAAAACCAAGCTCGTATAGGTGTTTATAGAATGGAAAGAGCAATCAAGGAAAAAATGACAACACTTGATATAGAATCTGCAATGCCCCAAGATTTAATTAACGCTAAACCATTAACGGTATCTTTAAAAGATTTTTTTGCTAGCTCCCAACTTTCACAATTTATGGATCAAACAAATCCACTGTCGGAAATAACTCACAAAAGAAGAGTTTCAGCTTTAGGGCCTGGTGGTTTAACAAGAGAAAGAGCTGGGTTTGAAGTGCGTGACGTTCACCCGACTCATTATGGTAGAATTTGCCCAATTGAAACTCCAGAAGGACCAAACATTGGGTTGATAAACAGTTTATCTACTTACGCAAAAATTAATAAATATGGTTTTATTGAAAGTCCATACAAAAAGGTTAAAAATGGAATCGTTGAAGATAAAGTTGAATATCTTTCAGCAATGGAAGAAACAAAATATACTATTGCACAAGCAAATACTAAAGTTGATAAAAATGGAAAAATTTTAGAAGAACTTGTTTCTTGTAGAGAAAACTTAAACTTTATTTTGTCAAAACCTAATAATATTGATTACATAGATGTATCCCCCAAACAATTAGTATCTGTTGCTGCATCTTTGATTCCTTTTTTAGAAAATGATGATGCTAACAGAGCTTTGATGGGATCTAACATGATGAGGCAAGCTGTTCCTTTGCTAAAACCAGAATCCCCATTAGTTGGAACTGGTATTGAAAGTGATGTTGCTCTTGATTCAGGAGTTACTATTGTTGCGAAACGTGATGGATTTGTTGATAAAATTGATGGTAAAAGAATTGTTGTTAAAGCAATAGATGAAACTGACTTTACAAAATCTGCTGTTGATATTTATAATTTACAAAAATTTAAAAGGTCTAACCAAAATACGTGCATTAATCAGAAGCCGCTAGTTAGAGTTGGAGATAAAGTTAGAGTTGGAGATATTATTGCTGACGGTCCATCAACTAAACTAGGTGAATTAGCTCTTGGAAAAAATGTTACAGTAGCATTCATGCCTTGGCAAGGTTACAACTTTGAAGACTCAATTTTAATCTCTGAAAGATGTGTAACAGACGACGTGTTTACTTCAGTTCATATTGTAGAATATGATGTGATGGCTAGAGACACCAAGTTAGGTGAAGAAGAAATTACAAGAGATATACCAAATGTTAATGAAGAAGCATTAAAGAATTTAGACGAATCTGGAATAGTTTATATTGGTGCAGAAGTGAAAGCTGGCGATGTCTTAGTTGGAAAAGTTACACCAAAAGGTGATTCAGCCTCAGGACCAGAAGAAAAGTTACTAAGATCAATTTTTGGTGAAAAAGCAATTGATGTCATCGACACATCTCTAAGAATGTCCAGAGGTTCAAGCGGAACAGTTGTTGACGTTAGAGTTTTTAATAGACATGGAATTGAGAAAGATGAAAGATCTATCACAATCGAAAGAGCTGAAATTGAGACCGTTCAACAAGATAAAATTGTTGAAGAAGAAATTTTAGCAAGAAGCATCAAACAACGAGCTAACCAAATTTTTTCTGGTGCAGCGCTAACAAAAAAAATTAAGGATTTTGATGTGGGAACAAAGTTGGACTTAGAAACTATTAATAAAATTAGTATTAGTGATGTTTTTAAAATTACTGTTGGAAATATTAATGATGAAGCAAGCGTTGCTCAATTAAAAGACCAATATAATACAGCTAAGCAAGATATTTTAGAGAGATTTGAAGATAAAGTTCTTAAAATTAGAAGTGGTGATGACTTATTACCAAGTGTAATGAAAATGGTTAAGGTTTTTGTTGCAATTAAAAGAAGATTAAGACCAGGTGACAAAATGTCAGGAAGACACGGTAATAAGGGTGTAGTTAGTAAAATTGTTCCTGTAGAAGATATGCCATACAGAGAAGATGGTAGACCAGTTGATATTGTTTTAAATCCACTAGGTGTACCAAGTCGTATGAATGTTGGTCAGATTTTGGAGACACACCTTGGTTGGGCATGCAAAGAATTCGGTGAAGAGGTTAAAAGATTAGTCAACGAAAATAATAAAAAATTTGAAAAAACTGAAAAAATCTCATCATTTTTAAAATCTGTTTATGGTAAAGAAGTTTTTGATGATGGTATTGACAAATTAAACAAAACTGAATTTGCAGATTTATGTGAAAATTTACAAAATGGTATAGCTATATCAACGCCAGTCTTTGATGGAGCAAAAGAAAAAGATGTTTCAGAAATGCTTGAGTTAGCAAAATTACCAACTTCTGGTCAAACTAAGTTATTGGATGGAAGAACAGGTGAAATGTTTGATAGACCAGTAACAGTTGGAATTATTTATATGTTAAAACTTCATCACCTTGTTGAAGATAAAATTCATGCAAGATCTACGGGACCTTACAGTCTTGTTACTCAACAACCATTGGGTGGTAAAGCTCAATTAGGTGGACAAAGATTTGGTGAAATGGAAGTTTGGGCACTAGAGGCTTATGGTGCATCTTATACTTTACAAGAAATTTTAACTGTTAAATCAGACGATGTAGCAGGAAGAGTTAAAGTTTATGAAACTATAGTTAAAGGAGAAGAAAATTTTGAATCAGGAATACCAGAATCTTTTAACGTATTAGTTAAAGAAATAAAATCGTTAGCATTAAATATAGAGTTAAATTAAATATGAAAAAAGAATTAACCGATTTATTTAAAAATTCAGAAGCTTCAGTTTCTGAGGCGCAAAATTTTAATAGCATTAAAATCACCTTAGCTAGTCCAGAAAAAATAAAGTCTTGGACTTATGGAGAAATAAAAAAACCTGAAACTATCAATTATAGAACTTTTAGACCTGAAAAAGATGGTTTATTTTGTGCTAGAATTTTTGGTCCAATTAAAGACTATGAATGTTTGTGTGGTAAATACAAAAGAATGAAATTTAGAGGAATTATTTGTGAAAAATGTGGTGTTGAAGTTACAAAATCTAATGTTCGTAGAGAAAGAATGGGTCACATAAACCTAGCAACTCCTGTTGCTCACATTTGGTTTTTAAAATCATTACCAAGTAGAATTTCATTAGCTGTAGATATGAAGCTTAAAGAAGTTGAGAGAGTATTATACTTTGAAAACTTTATAGTTACCGAGCCTGGTTTAACTGGTCTTCAAAAAAATCAATTATTAAATGAGGAAGAACTTGCAAAATACCAAGATGAATTTGGTGAAGAATCATTTGAGGCTGGTATTGGTGCTGAAGCTATTCTTAATATTCTAAAATCATTAGATCTTGAACAGGAAAGAAAAATTTTAATTAGCACAATTAAAGAAACTAAATCTAAAGTTAATGAAGAAAGATCAATTAAACGATTAAAATTAATAGAGTCTTTTATCGAAACAGGACAAAAGCCAGAATGGATGATTTTAACTGTAATTCCTGTAATTCCACCTGAACTTAGACCACTTGTTCCATTAGATGGAGGTAGATTTGCTACATCAGATTTAAATGATCTTTATAGAAGAGTTATTAATAGAAATAATCGTTTAAAAAGATTAATGGACCTTAAGGCTCCACATATTATTGTTAGAAATGAAAAAAGAATGCTTCAAGAATCAGTCGATGCCCTATTTGATAATGGTAGAAGAGGCAGAGTAATTACTGGGACGGGTAAACGACCTCTTAAATCTTTAGCAGAGATGTTAAAAGGTAAACAAGGTAGATTTAGACAAAATTTATTAGGAAAAAGAGTAGATTATTCAGGTCGTTCGGTGATCGTTGTGGGACCAGATCTTAAACTACACGAGTGTGGGCTTCCAAAAAAAATGGCTCTTGAACTATTTAAACCTTTTTTATACGCTAGATTAAATAAATTAGGATTAGCATCCACAATCAAACAAGCTAAAAAATTAGTAGAAAAAGAAACCAATGCTGTTTGGGATGCGCTAGAATTAATTGTTAGAGAGCACCCCGTATTGCTTAACCGTGCACCTACACTGCACAGATTAGGTGTTCAAGCATTTGAACCTAAATTAATTGAAGGAGATGCTATTGAATTACACCCGTTATGTTGTGCTGCTTTTAATGCTGACTTTGATGGTGACCAAATGGCTGTTCATGTTCCATTAAGTTTGGAAGCTCAGTTAGAAGCTAGAATTTTAATGCTTTCAACAAATAATATTTTAAGCCCATCTAATGGAAAACCTATCATAGTACCCAGTCAAGACATGATATTAGGTCTTTATTATTTATCTCAAGCTCCATTTCAAACTGATAAACCAGATGGATATTTTATAAATCATGATGAAATCGATCATGCACTATCATCAGGTCAAATAAAAGTACACTCAACTATAGTATCTAGATTTGAAACAGTAGATGAAAATGGAAATAAAAAAATTGAAAAATACACAACTACAGCTGGAAGGTTTTTATTAGCAAACTTATTACCAAAAAGTAAAGACATAACCTTTTCTATGATTGATAGACTTCTTCCAAAGAAAACAGTTTCTGAAATTATTGACTCTGTATTTAGGTTTTGTGGACAAAAAACTACAGTTATATTCTGTGATAAACTAAAAGACCTTGGCTTTAAACATGCATTTAAGGCTGGAATTTCTTTTGGTAAAGATGATTTAGTTATCCCAGCTAATAAAGGTCAATTAATTGAAGAAACAAAAAAACTTATATCAGATTATGAAAATCAATATTCTGAGGGTTTAATTACTAGAGGTGAAAAATATAACAAAGTAGTAGATGCTTGGTCTAAATGTACTGACAAAGTTGCAGGTGAAATGATGAGAGGTATCTCCGCAACAGAAAGTACACCAGATGGTATGAAAATTAACTCAGTATTTATGATGGCTGATAGTGGTGCTAGAGGTTCAGCTGCTCAGATGAAGCAGTTAGCTGGCATGAGAGGACTAATTGCTAAACCATCAGGAGAAATTATTGAAACACCAATTATATCAAATTTTAAAGAAGGCTTGACTGCTCTTGAATATTTTAACTCAACGCACGGAGCAAGAAAAGGATTAGCAGATACAGCTCTAAAAACTGCAAGTTCAGGATATTTAACTAGAAGACTTTGTGATGTTGCTCAAGATTTAACAATTTCTAAGATAAAATGTGAAAACCCTGGATTTATTGAACTTGCTGAAATTTTAGAAGGTGGAAATGTTGTTGTTAGTTTATCTGAAAGAGCATTAGGCAGAGTAACAGCATTTGATGTTAAAAATCCTATCACTGGTGAAGTTGTAATTAAAAAAGACACAATGATTGATGAAGCTGGTTGTGATAAAATTGATGCCGCTGGCGTTAAATTTATTAAAGGTTATTCTGTAATGACGTGCAGTTCAAAAAAAGGTGTTTGTGCTACTTGTTATGGTCGTGATTTATCAAGAGGTAAAATGGTTCATGTTGGCGAAGCTATTGGAATGATTTCAGCTCAGTCAATTGGTGAGCCTGGAACACAGCTAACAATGAGAACCTTTCATGTTGGTGGAACAGCCTCTGTTAAACAAGAATCTCAAATTGTCACAAAATCTGGGGGTATTTTAAAGATTATTAACTCAAACTTATTAGAAGATTCTAAGAAAAATTTAATTGTTATGGGTAGAAATACTCAACTTTCTATTGAAGATGAAAATGGAGTTCAAGTTGCAGTTTATAAAGTTGCTTACGGATCTAAATTATTTTTCCAAAATGGTGATAAAGTAAAAGCAAATGAAAAAATCTGTGAATGGGATCCTTACACAACTCCAGTAATTGCAGAAAAAAGTGGTATTGCTGGATTTGTTGATTTAATTGATGGTATCTCAATTCAAGAAACAACGGATGATGCAACTGGTATTTCATCAAAATCTGTAGTGGATTGGAGAGCACAATCTAAAAATAGTGATTTAAAACCAAGAATAACTTTAAGAGATGAAAAAGGAACTGTTATTAAAAAAGCTGATGATAATGAGGCTAGGTATTATTTAGTACCAGATTCAATTTTATCCGTTAAAGATGGTCAAAAAATATTTGCAGGGGATATTATTGCAAGACTACCTAAAGAGACAACTAAAACAAAAGATATAACAGGGGGTCTACCTCGTGTTGCTGAACTGTTTGAAGCAAGAAAGGCAAAAGATAGTGCTATTATTGCTGAAAATGATGGACAAGTTTTATTTGGTAAAGAAGTTAGAGGTAAACAAAGAATTTCAATACAACCAGAAAATGGTGAACCTTCAAACTATTTGATACCCAAAGGTAAACACATAAACTTTAACCAAGGTGAAAAAATTAAAAAAGGTGAGTATTTACTAGATGGTCAACCTTTGCCACACGATATTTTAAGAATTTTAGGAATAAAAGATTTAACAGAATATTTTGTTAATCAAGTCCAAGAAGTTTATAGGTTACAAGGTGTAATAATTAACGACAAACATATTGAAACTATTTTAAGACAAATGCTTAAAAAAGTTGAAGTTAAATTATCAGGAGATTCTGCTTACTTACCAGGTGAAATGATTGATAGAATTAAATTTGATATAACAAATGAAAAACTTATAGCTGAAGGAAAAGAGCCTGCGATAGGAGAGAGAGTTTTAATGGGTATTACAAAAGCGTCACTCCAAACTGAATCATTTATTTCTGCTGCTTCATTTCAAGAAACTACAAGAGTATTAACAGATGCTGCTATTAAAGGTAAAGTTGACCCATTAAATGGTCTAAAAGAGAATGTTATTGTTGGTAGACTAGTTCCAGCAGGCACTGGACACATCAAGAACTTATGGAATAAAAATGCTATAGTAGCAGATAATAAATTTTTATCAGATCAAGAGAAAATAGAACCATCAGAGCCTTCAGAGCCATCAGAAACGCAAGCAAATCAATAAAAAAAAAATTAAAATTGTAGTTTTAGTTTGACAAAGTAAAATTTCATAGTATTTTGGCGGTATTTTTGGTTGGAATGTAGTACCTACTTAATGGAACTAAACGCTGCC
>Ga0114997_10004114_pt1 | contig 11301 bp, 12 predicted proteins | sample ArcticOcean_MG_C_2_FD_87045 | JGI IMG/M metagenome (GOLD analysis project Ga0114997, IMG submission 87045) | Marine microbial communities from western Arctic Ocean - ArcticOcean_MG_CB4_136 | ecosystem: Environmental > Aquatic > Marine > Oceanic | place: Arctic Ocean: Canada Basin | collected... | reverse complement strand
AATAATGCAAAGATAGGAAAAAATTGTATCATTGGCGCTAAAGCTTTAATTACTGAAAACAAAGAGATACCAGATAATTCCTTAGTAATTGGTTCACCTGGAAAAATTATTAGAAAAGTAACAAAAGAAGAAAAAAAAGCAGTAATTAAAAACAATAAATACTACCAAGATAACTGGAAAAAATATAAAAGACAGCATGTTTAAATTAAAACAATTTAAAAATAAAATTAAGAAGAAATATCTTTGGAGAAAATGCCATGATATGGCGTACTTTTTTTGTAAAGGTAGAGGACTTGAGGTTGGAGCTTTATCTTCTCCTTATACATTTAATACAGATTGTAAACTAGAGTATGCTGATATTTATGATAATGATAAGCTTCGAGAAATATTAAAGAAAATACCCTATGATAATCTTTATAAAAATAAACTAGTTAAAGTTAAACATATATTAAAACCACCTAAGTATTTTTTTGATGATATCGAGAATGAAACTTTTGAATTTGTTTATTCATCTCACTCTTTAGAGCATACCTCAAATCCTATAGCTACACTTACTGAACAGCTAAGAATAACTAAATCAAATGGGATAGTTTATACAGTAATCCCTAATAAAAAAAATACTTATGATAGATTAAGAAAAGTGACTCCTAGCAATCATTTAATTAAAAAATTTGAAAATGATATATATGATCACACAGTAGAAGAGGCTATGGATGTTATAAAAAATTCAGATAATCATGAATTATATAATATACATAAAAAAAGAGCAGAAGAATACGCAAAAGAAATGATCGAAAAGAAAGAAGGGATACATCATTACCATACCTTTGACGAAACAAATACAATGGAAATGGTCATTTATATAACTAAGAAAAACAATGCGTATTTAGAATATTTTTCTGGATTTCAAGAAAGAGATATTCATTTTGCTATTAGAAAATTATAATAAACTATAATATTTTTACTAGGGAACAAGCCAACTATTCTCATTAGTTTCAAGATTAAATTTTGCTCTCCGATGACCTTTGGCTGCTAAATAAAGCCACTCAATAGATTTCACTTTACATTGTATGACAGTAAAATTTTTGTAACCTTCTTCACTTTGTTTCATGGTAAATTCAAAATTATCTAACTCAGGTTTTAATCCAGACGTAGGACTATCGGACTCAGTTCCAGGACCATTATCAACTAAATAACATTTTCTACTTATATGTTGAGTTTTTAGCCAAGATTCTTTTGTAATTTCATTGTTGTGATTTACTACACACTCCACTTTTAATCTGACTTGGATTTTTTCTTCTTTATCATAAAAAAGCATTGCTGCTTTTGTGTTCTTTTTTAACTTTTCAATTTTACTTGATCTAATATCACTATGAAATTGAATTATATTATTTTTTTGATCTGATTTTCTAAGAACCACAATTCTTCCATCAAAATCAGACTTATCCCCACAAATAAAAGTTGGTATTCTAAACTGTGAGCTTCGATTAGTTATTGAATCATCTAACATCAACCAGATCTTCTTTTTTATCTCAGTAAAATCTTCATAGTATGCTGGTTGCATACGTTATTATTTCCTAAATCTTTTGATTAAACTGGATGTATCCCAACGTTTTCCACCTATTTTTTGAACTTCGCCATAATATTGATCAACAAGTTCTGTTACAGGTAATAAAGATCCATTATTTTTAGCTTCATCCATTGCAATTTTTAAATCTTTTCTCATCCAATCAACAGCAAAACCAAAATCAAATTTATCATCAATCATAGTTTTGTATCTATTTTCCATTTGCCATGATTGTGCTGCACCTTTTGAGATAACTTCAATTACATCTTCCATATTTAATCCAGCTTTCATCCCAAAATTAATTCCTTCTGATAATCCTTGAACTAGACCTGCAATACAAATTTGATTAACCATTTTAGCAAGTTGGCCGCTACCAGTATTACCAAGTAACTTCATTTTTTTGCTATAGCAATCAATTTTATCTTTAGCCTTGTCAAAATCAGCTTGATCTCCACCAATCATAACTGTTAATGCACCATTTTCTGCACCAGCTTGACCCCCTGAAACAGGCGCATCTAAAAAACCAAAACCATTTTTTTTTGCATAATCATAAATTTCCCTAGCAATTGTTGCTGAAGCCGTTGTGTTATCAATATACGTTGCACCTTTTTTAATAGTTTTAAATATACCATTGTCCCCAAAAGTAACTTCCTTAAGGTCGTTATCATTTCCAACACATGTAAATATAAAGTCAGCACCCTCAGTTGCTTTAGCGGGTGTTTCAGCTTTCGAGCCCTTATGCTCCAATACCCACTTGTCAGCTTTTGTAGAGGTTCTATTAAAAACAGTTACATTGTGGCCAGCTTTTGATATATAACCTGCCATTGGATAGCCCATGACACCAAGACCTATGAAAGCAACATTACAAGACATATTTTAAAATGTTTAAAAGTTTAAGTTTAAAAGTAATTTTATTTGGTTTCATATTTACATTTTTTTCAAGTTTTGGACAGAGTTATTTTATTGGGATATTTAATTCCAGTATTAGAGCTGACTTATTAATTACTCATGGACAATTTGGCACAATTTATGCTTCTGCCACTTTACTTAGTAGCCTAGTATTAATGTGGGTAGGAAAAAAAATTGATGATATGGATGTGTTTAGATTTTCTATATTTGTAATAATTTTACTTTCTGTTGCTTGTTATTTTTTTTCTACAATTAGATTAATTCCTTTATTATTTATTGGAATCTTTCTTCTACGATTGAGTGGGCAAGGTTTGATGTCTCATACAGCATCAACCACTGTTGCTAGGTATTTCGAAAAAACAAGAGGCAAAGCATTAAGTGTAACTTGGCTAGGATTGTCTTTAGCGGAATTTATATTACCAGTTTTGATGGTTTTTCTGCTTACGATCACGAGTTGGCAAAATATTTGGGCCTATATTTCTTTATTAATTATAATTTTTTTACCATTAACTTCTTTTTTATTAATTAATAAACTAAAATTACATTCAAGAGAAGATTCTACAAATGATAGCTTAAAAGAAAAGTTTAACATTAAGCAGTGGACAAGATCAGAAGTTCTTAAAGATTATAGGTTTTATATTCTCTCTTTAAACATGTTAGCCATGCCATCAATTGCGACGGGTGTATTTGTTTATCAATCATTTATTCTTACCTCAAAGAATTGGGGTCCATTCATTATGGCGCAATCATTTATGGTATACTCTGTTCTTTCAGTGATAACTTTATTTATAAGTGGATTTTTAATTGATAAGTTTACAAGTAGAAAACTATTAATTTATATGAATATACCACTTTTTATATCAACTATAGTTTTATACCTATTTGATAAATCATTTTCTTCTTTTGTATTTTTAGGATTAATTGGAATTACAAATGGTTTTGCAAATGTATTGGGCTCTTCCACTTGGGCAGAGATTTATGGTGTAAAATATATTGGCTCTATTAAAGCCTTAACATCTGGATTAATGGTTTTTGCTACTGCTACTGGAACTGCCGTATTTGGTATATTGATAGATGCTGGCTATACAATTAACTTAATTGCAGTTTTTAGTGCTATTTATATTGCAACTATTGTCCTATTGCTCTTCATTTTTAGAAAAAAAATTGAACCAACATACTTATAGAAATACCTTGATTTTTTGATGTGCTCACTGTAAACAACCGTCATGGCTAGAGTAACTGTTGAAGATTGTATAGATAAAGTAGATAGTCCCTATGAATTAGTGTTGGTTGCAAAAGAAAGAGCAACACAATTAAATTCTGGAGCTGAACCTACTCTTGATAGAGACAATGACAAAAATACAGTGATTGCATTAAGAGAAATTGCATCAGACAATATCAAAGTTCCAGATTTAACTGAAAGTGCAGTTTATAAACTTCGTAAAAATGTTGAGCAAGTTGAAGATGGATTAGATGATGATGATGAAACTGGAGATGATTTTGAAAATTTATACAAAGGTGAAATTTCAAAAAGTGGAACACCTATTTTACCATCAAAAAGAGCAAGAAAAATACCTGAAAAAATGCAAGTATCTAAAGAAGATTTGGATGAATTAAAAAGTACATCAGAGCCAAAAATTGAGACAGAACAAGATGAAAATACCGACTTAGATGAGACAGATGTTTCTTTAGATAAACTTTCAGAAGCAGAAAATAAGATAACAGAAGAAAATTCTGAAAATACAGACCCTACAAACACTTAAAAATATAATATAAAGTCTACTCATGAACAGGAAAGTTTCTGTAGCACCAATGATGGATTGTACCGATCGTCATGAGAGATATTTTTTAAGACTAATTAGCAAAAATGTTCTTTTGTACACTGAAATGGTAGTTTCTGAAGCAATTAGTAGAGGAGATAAAAAAAAATTATTAGGATTTAATATAAATGAAAAACCTGTCTCATTACAAATAGGTGGTTCGTCTCCAAAATTATTGGCAGAAGCTGCTAAAGCAGGTGAAGAATTTGGCTATGATGAGATTAATTTAAATCTTGGATGTCCAAGTAAAAAAGTTGAAAAAAATAAATTTGGTGCTTGTCTAATGAAAGAACCAAATCTTGTAGCTGATTGTTTAAGTAAGATGCAATCTGTAACAAAACTTCCTGTTACAATAAAAACTAGGATTGGTTATGATGATACTGAAGATTATGAAAATTTAAATAATTTCATTACAGTATTAAAAAAAACTGGTGTTAAAACTTTTATTATTCATGCAAGAAAAGCAATTCTTGGGAAATTTACTCCAAAACAAAATTTAAATATTCCTCCTTTGAAATACGATTTTGTTTATAGATTAAAAAAAGATTTTCCTGATGAAGAGATAATTATTAATGGTGGCATAACCTCAACAAATGAGGTTAAAAAACATTTACAAAAAGTTGATGGTGTCATGATCGGAAGATCAGCATATCACACACCGTATATATTAGCAGAAATTGAAAGAGAAATTTTTAATAATGATAATGTGCCAAGCAGACAAGACATTATCGAACAGCTTTTACCATACATTAAAAAAGAAATTGAAAAAGGAACAAGGCTAAATCAAATTATGAGACATACTCTTGGTCTTTTCCACGGTCAAGCTGGATCTAGCTATTGGAAAAGATATTTGAGTGAAAATATGTGTGTGCGTGATGCTGATGTAAAAAAAATTGATCACATTATGGATAAAATTAAATTTAACAATGTTGATCCATCGGTAACACAATCTGCTTAATTTAATATTAACTAACGAATATATATATTTTGGTATTTTAATGGTACTTACCGCAGTACCAGTTGGTTTTGTTGCAGGTTTATTTGGCATAGGTGGTGGTTTAATTACAGTACCTTTTTTATTTTATATTTTTGGTTCTATAGGTTTAGATTCATCATACATTATGCACTTAGCTGTTGGAACTTCCTTTACAATTATTATACCAACATCAGTTGTATCGGTTTTAACACATCATAAATTTAAAGCAGTCGATTTCAATATTGTAAAAAGTTATGGTCTATATGTTGTAATCGGTGTTATTTTAGGAACCATTTTTGCTGCAACACTTAAGACTAAATCTTTGATACTTTTTTTTTCTATTGTAATTTTATTTTTAGGTTTTTATTTATTGTTTTTAAAGGAAAGAGAAAAAGAAATATCAGGTGAAATTAAACTTTACCTAAAAATTATTTTTGGTTTTATGTCTGGTTTTATATCTGCACCAATGGGTATTGGTGGAGCTATAATGAATGTACCAATATTAAAATTTTTTGGTTATTCAATTAAAAGGGCAATAGGCAGTTCTGCAGCCATTGGTTTTTTAATAGCTCTATTTGGTGCTATAGGATTTTTAATTACAGGCATATATTTAAAAATTGAAATCCCTTTAAGTATCGGATTTTTAAATATACCTGCTTTCCTTATATTTGTTCCAATTACAACATTCATGGCAAGAGTGGGAGCTAATACTGTGCACAAGATTGACAAAAGTAAAATCAGTAAATATTTTGGACTTTTTCTTTTAATAGTTGCATCTAAATTATTATATGAATATTTTAATTTTTAATGAATAAGATAAATAAAAATTTTATCAAAAACTCATATTATATTAAGGATCTAAAGTTATGCACAGTTAGATTAATAAATAATTCTCATTTTCCATGGATCATTTTAATTCCAAAAAGAAAAAGTGTGACCGATATAACAGAACTTAAAAGAAAAGATCAGATTTTTCTTTTAAATGAAATAGTTTTTTGTAGCAAAATTATGAAAAAATTATTTAAAACATCCAAACTTAATATTGAAAAAATCGGTAACAAGGTCCCTCAGTTACATATACATATTATAGCAAGAAACAAAAAAGATATTTCATGGCCTTTATCTGTATGGGTTGTTAAAGGAAGAGCTTATTCTAAAAAACTATTAACTAAAACAACTGAAGATTTAATTAAGTTATTTTAATAAATTTTTTACAGCATTTATAAATCTTCAGAATCGTTTTTTTCTAATTTTAAATTTTTCTCTTTTTTTTTGTCTTCACTAGTATTACTGGCAAATAATAATCTAGTATTTTCACTTGTAGATTTGTAATTTTTTTCTTCTTCATTAATATTATCATCAAATAATGATTTAATATTTTCACTTGTAGATTTACCAGTTAATTTACTGACTACTATATTTGAACTATAGCTTAATCCTGCTTGATATATATTCCCAGTCTTAGCTACTGTTATTCCTGGGCCTAAAAAAGCTGTACCAGTTGGTACACAATTAGAAAGTGTAAATAAAAGTAATATATTAAAAGTATTTTTTTGGATATTCATTTTTTTATGTTTAATTAATAAGCCGGTGATGGTTTTAGTCTCCCTCTACCATCACCACGTATCCTTTTAACCGATTCCAGTAAAAAACTTGCACTCGTAATAATTGTATTTTAGCAAGAAATGTATAAATATTAAGAGATGAATGTTAATAATGATAAAACCTGTAGTTGGATAAATGATCTAAATCCCAGAATAAACGTCAAAACTCTTGCATTAAATGTGGATTGCGATTGGCTTATTATTGGTGCTGGATATACGGGTCTATCAGCTGCACGAAAATTAGCCCAATTAAACCCCCAAAAAAAAATAATACTAGTTGATGCTCAAATAGCTGGAGACGGCGCAAGCAGTAGAAACTCTGGATATTTAGTTGATACTACACTTAACGACGGTTTTACATCCAATAAAGAGTTAGCAAATTACAAAAAAAAAACTGATATTTATAGATTAGGAATTGATACAATAAAAAAATTCATCAAAGAGTATCAAGTAGATTGTGACTGGAATGATGCAGGAAAATATTTTGCCTCTTCTAGAATAGAAGACAAAAAAATTATAATAGATTTTGCTAAAAATCTTTCAAAACTTGGATTTAAATATGATTTATTATCAAATAATGACTTAAAAAAAAGGCTAGGTACGAGCTTCTATAACACGGCTCTTTATACAAAAGGAGGAATTCTACTTCATCCTGGCAAGTTAGTTAGGGCAATGATTGATACATTACCAACAAATGTTGAGTTATATGAGAATTCTCCTTTACTAAATTGGACAAAAAATAAAGATAAGGTTTTTTGTAATTTTAAAAATGCAAAAATAATTACAAAAAAAGTTATTTTTTGTACTAATGGTTTTTTAAAATCACTAGGAATTAAAAAAAATTATAATTTTCCAATTACGTTAACTGCAAGTATGACACGACCATTATCTAATAATGAGTTTAAGTTTATTGGTGAGCCAAAAGAATGGGGAGTTTTACCTATTAGACCAATGGGTGCCACAGTTAGAATGACTAAGGATAGAAGAATTTTAATTAGAAATACAGCTGAGATTTATAATCCTTTTAAAATGTCAGAATTAGAGCTTAAAAAAAGATCTATCAATCAAAGGATAGGTATTAAAAAAAGGTTTCCTGATTTAGAAGATAACATCATAGAATCCACTTGGTCTGGTGTAGTTTCAAGAACAAGAAATAGCTCACAAATATTTGATAAAATAGATAATAATATATTTGTAGCTGGATGTTATAATGGTTCTGGAATTGGTGTTGGTGCTTTATTTGGAGAACAAATTGCAATAAAAGCAAGCAATGAGCATTCTCAAGAAATTGAAACTATTGAAAGTATAAGAAAACCTACATGGTTACCACCTCAACCATTTTTAAGTTTAGGTGTTAAAGCAAGATTAGTTTATGAAAGATTTAGAGCTGTGTCGGAAATTTAAAATGATAGATCTATATACATATAAAAAAATTAATGTGAAGATAGTCCAGTATTAGCAATACTAAAAATCATATCATCATAATTCATATCAAGATTTAATACACATGATCTATAAAAATACCCTTTACGTAGACCAGGCATTAAATTTGCTTCTATAAAATGAGGGACACCCAAATGATTCATTTTAATATCAATTCTGCCTAAAGACTTTCCACCTAGAGCCTTAAATGAATCTTTTGCTAATTTAGAAAGTTTGTCAAAAACTACAACGTCAGAAACAAGAACTACTCTCTCTTCATCATTTTTTTTAACATCAAAGTCAAGAATACAGTAACCATCTATATTTTTTTTGACAATAATTTCAATTGGCATGGCTCTTAAATTTCCATCAATACTGTCTTCAAAAATACCAACACTATATTCTTTTCCAGCCAAATATGTTTCAACTAAAGAAGATGAGTTTTGGTTTATTTTAATATCTAACACTTTTGCTGTAAAATCCTCAAAATTAAATACTAAGGAATTTTTATCCACACCTCTGCTGTCTCCACCAGTTACTGGTTTTATAAAAAGAGGAAATTTTATTGGTATTAATGATTCCTTTAAGTATTCACCCGGATTAGTAATAAAAAAATCAGCAGTTTTAATATTATTTTTTTGCATAATCTTTTTTGCTTTATTTTTATCACTTTCATTATCAAGAGCTGCTTTATTTGATGCTATATATGGGATATCAAACATTTCTAGATAATCATTTAACCATATATTTCTATTATTAAAAAAGAAGTACTTAACACCTGAGAATACTAAATCTGGTTTTCTTTTAACAAGAGCTTCAAGATCTTCTTCTGTGTTAATTTCAGTAATTAAAACACTTTTGTATCGTTTAGATAAAATCCTTAAAATATTTTTTTCTTCCAAAATGATTCCAACATTATCTTGATGAGAATTTAATTCGCCCAAGTTAGGCACAATAACTATCTCTATAGATTTATTAATTCTAATTGGAACAACGTTCGTTTTTTTAAAGGGCAGAACAGCAGCTGCTATAGAAATAGGTTTTTTTGTTATATCATTTATAATCATAATAAATTCTTTTCATTGTTCACAAAAAAAAGTGTGACCAATTAAGTCTCTTTAGATGGGTACTTTCCGAAAAATACATGCCTAAGCAATGAAGAATAATATTATATGGCAGTATCTAAAATCTCTTTATATCAGCCAGTTTTGACAATAGATAGCATAATATTAAAAAATTAAGAGTGTAGTACGCCAAAAAATAACTGATATAGGATACTAAGTAAAGTAGCAGAGTGTATAAGAGCGTTCTGTTCATTAACCAGTATTAAATCTAATTTTTTCTCTAATATTTATTTTTTTCTTTTAATGAACAACCAGCATTGCATAAGCAATAATAACTACTTATATTAATTTTATGCGAGAAGCCACATACTCATATGTAAAAAATTTATTTAATATTGAACAGATTAAAGAAATTAACATTAATATTAAAAAGAATCTAAATGTTAATGCAGAAGATGCGCCTGCAATAAGTGCTAAAAAAACTTCAGATGTAAAATTTCTTAAGCTCGGCACAATACAAAGACACATATTTCCATTTATTGACTATTGTCAAACAGCCAACATATCTAGCTTTGGATTTGATTTGCATCAATTGACTTCTCAAAAAATTTTGAATTATAATTCCTACGAAAGAGGAAGCGAATATACATGGCATATAGATGCGACCCCAAAATCTCCTATAAAAGATATAAAACTAACCTGTTTATTAAATCTTTCAGAAGAAAAATATGAAGGAGGAGAGTTAATTTTGTTTAAGGGAGAAGAGGTTCTTTGTAAAGAGTTTAATGAACCAGGTAGTGCAGTTGTATTTCCTTCTTTTACGAATCATAAAGTAAATAAATTAATTTCAGGAACTAGAAATACTTTAGCATTATGGATGTCAGGACCAAAATTTAGATAATATTTATTTAAACTTAACTAAGTATCAGTTTTTGGTAATCGATTGAGTACATATCAGGTACCCGGTGCCCTAAAGAACATTTTAAGCATATTGACCAGCTACAAAACCAGATGACCATGCCCATTGAAAATTATAACCACCTAAGTGTCCAGTAACATCCACCACCTCTCCAATAAAAAACAATCCAGGGTTTTTTATAGACATCATTGTTTTAGAAGAGATTTCGTTAGTATCGACACCGCCCAGTGTAACTTCAGCTGTTCTATAACCCTCAGAACCAGTGGGGTTTATTACCCAAGTATTTATTGATTCACTTAATTGTTTTAACAATTTGCTAGATAATTCAGAAATATTACCGCTAATGTTATTCTCTTTGCAGATTATATGAGCCAATCTTTTAGGTAGGATTTCAGCAATTATATTATTTATGTCTTGCTTGGGGTTAGATTTTTTTTCATTTTCCAACAGTTCAAAAATATTCATTTTTGGTGAAAGGTTAATTTTAATGTCTTCTCCTAGTTTCCAATAAGAGGAAATTTGCAATATAGATGGCCCACTTAAACCCCTATGAGTAAATAACATGCCCTCTTGAAAAAAAGTCTTATTAAAAAAAACAATTGCCTCTAAAGACAAACCACTAAGTTCTTTACACATGGAAAGTATTTTTTCATTAAAAGTTAAAGGTACTAGGGCAGGTAATGGTTCAACAACATCTAAATTAAATTTTTTAGCTACATCATACCCAAATTTACTTGCTCCAATTTTTGGAACAGAAAGCCCTCCTGTTGCAATGATTAAAGATTTACACAAATATTTATCACGACCCACAGTTAAAATGTATCGATCACCTTCTTTACTAACATCGTTAACTATTACTTCTTTCTTTAAAGTGACATTTGCTGTTTTGCACTCTAAAAGCAACATATCTATGATTTGTTGAGCACTATTATCACAAAAAAGTTGTCCCAATTTTTTTTCATGAAAGTTAATATTATGTTTTTTTATTAAATTTATAAAATCATTTTGAGTGTATTGGTT
>Ga0114997_10004112_pt1 | contig 11304 bp, 9 predicted proteins | sample ArcticOcean_MG_C_2_FD_87045 | JGI IMG/M metagenome (GOLD analysis project Ga0114997, IMG submission 87045) | Marine microbial communities from western Arctic Ocean - ArcticOcean_MG_CB4_136 | ecosystem: Environmental > Aquatic > Marine > Oceanic | place: Arctic Ocean: Canada Basin | collected... | reverse complement strand
TTTGATTTAGAGCATAATTTGAATAGTGAAATTAAAGCATTGCTAATAAATTGTAAAAAATGGTTTTTTTCATAACTATAATTCTGATGATACATTTTGATAATTTGATTAGTAAAATAGAAAATATCCTTTATGATATTCGTTTTGGGTTTTGTTATGAATTAGGATATTTGATTTGTTTTTCTGGGTTATTTAGCCTAAAAATTATTTTATTTAGCAAGACATTTTCTCAAGATAATAACTTACATGAATTATGATAAATATTACTAAAATATTAACACAAAACCTAAATGATTCAATTCAAGCCAAGCAAAAATTCTTAGAGGATAATGAACAAATATTATTATTTGAACAAGCTGTAGAGAAAATAATAAGTTGTTATAACCTAGGAGGAAGACTTTATATTGCAGGAAATGGTGGCTCTGCAGCAGATGCCCAGCATCTTGCTGCTGAGTTTGTAAGTAAGTTATCCCAAGATCGAGAGCCCATAGCGGCTGAAGCACTAACAGTTGATACTTCAATATTAACTGCAATTGGAAATGATTATGGTTATGATCAAATTTTTGCAAGACAAATTACTGGGAAACTTAAGAAAAATGATGTTTTTCTTGGAATTACAACTTCTGGAAATTCGTTAAATATTTTAAAAGCACTTGATGTCTGCTCAAAAATGAAAATTCCAACAATTGTTTTCAGTGGAAATGATGGTGGCCTTGTAAAAGCAAAAGCAGATTTTTGCATAGTACCTCCTGGAACTAGAACTAGTACAATCCAAGAGATTCATATTGTTCTTGCTCATTCGCTTTGTGAGTGTGTTGAAAAAGAAATATTTAATTTATAATTTTTTTTATTCATAACTAATCAGTTTTTAATATGTCGAGCTCTACTAAACAATTACCCTATCGTAAATGAAATGAATTCATCAGGTTATTTCAATTTAAATAATTTTGGTAGTCAATTTGTTAAAGGATTAAATTGCATTATTTTTCTTTATGTTATTTCAATTGGTTTATTAGTTCCTCCCTCTATTCTTCCCCACACTAATTTCATAGGGATACTTCTTCTATTAGGCATAATAATTTTAAATCTATCATCTATAGGAGGAGATAAAATTTCTAATAAAGTAGAGTTCCTGGAAAATATCAGTTACTCTAACATATTAATGCCAGTTATATGCCTTCTTTTGATGTTCTTGCTTGTTTTTGCACAATCTTTTGGTAAGGACTTTAGCTTTCTTTCAAGTTTTGCAGGCTTAATTCTCCATGTTTTGTTGTTAGTTTTCATCATCAATACAAAAAATTATCTTTTGGCATATTTAAGATCTTATATTTATTTAGTATTGATTATGGCTTGTGCAGGGTTAATTGCTCTATCCCTCGTTAAATTTGGCGTTGTCTCCGTAGACGAAAATTTTGTAAATATTGCTGAGCTTAGTAATGGTTCATTTACAAGAGATTTGGGCTGGGCTGAAAGTTATATTTTTCCTTATAATCTTGGGTTAATACTTGTTGGGAGTGGAGAGTTGGATTTATTAGGTTGGAAATTCTATAGGATAAGTGGCTGGGCCCATGAGCCATCAACTGCAACTTTATTTATAGCCCCAGCGATGATACTTCTTTTTAAAACTAAAATTATTTCAACTAGTTTAATTAGGATCTCTGCATTAACTCTTATTACTTTTTTTTGGTTTTTCTGCATGTCAATTGGATCATTATTTTCTTTTATATTAATTTATCTTTTCTATATATTTGTTACTTTATTTATTAAAATTTTTCCACTGAAGTTATCTTTATTTATATTGTGCTCCATTGGAGTAATAATACTTACAGGAATTTATTTTGTTGAAGAAATTCAAACATCAACTATTTTTTCTTCAAAGCTGAATTTAGAATCAGAGACTTTTCAAGGAGCCTTGAGACGTTTAACTTGGTTTATACCATCTATGGCATCCTCTCCACAAGAGTCTTCTGTATTACTAGCGATATACGCAATAATTTTTCTATTTCTATTTAATATTTTTTATTCATTTTCGACTGGTAATGATCTTAATCCCTTCGCTTTAGTGGTTTTTTACATTGTAATACACTCTATGAAGGGTTCACAAGGTTCCGTCTACTTCCTTACTTCAACATTTTTTTGGTTTTATATTTTATATTTTTCAACTTCATTTATTCGATCAAAAGTGTAAAATAATCATCCCACTAAGGGTATAAAAAATTATAATTTTTTAAAGGATCATATTTATGTCAGCAAATAATAGAGATTTTATCGATTTCCTCATTAGTCTCTTTAGAAGAAAGAAAATATTTTTTTTAATTCTTCTATTTATATTGGCATATACAACCTATTTTGTTAAATTTATAAATGATACTTATAGTTTTAAAACCTCTTTAAAAATCGCGCCAAAATCAGTTGTACTTCCAATTATTAATAGCCTAAACTTATACAGTGCAGCAGGTGACCAGGAGAAAACAAAGCAATCTTCAAATCTTGAAACCTACAGAACCATGGAGCTTGGTTTATGTGAAATAATTTATGCATCATTTGTCGATAGAAATTTTTATTTAAAACTTGCTGATGACTACAATGCTAAAAATCCTTATGCTAAAGAAGATAGGAATGGGCTTTCCGATATCTTCTCTAATATTATTTCAACTTCTCAACATGTACCATCTGTTTGTGCACTCGCATTAAACAAGGGCGCTTTCAAGTATATAAATTACTTATATCAAAATTATCCTACAATGCTTAATAATTATATTGAGAATGAAATAGCTACCCACTTATCTCTTTTAAGATCTACGCGTATTGATTATTTGCAAAAATCTCTTGAAAGCATTGGATTGAGCAATATCGATATATCTAGAGAGGAGTTCCTGCAAAAACTAGAACTGAATGTTCTTGAGGAGAGAAGATTTGTTATTGAATCTAACATAGAACTAATTAAAATTATAGAGACTCCAACTACCAAAATCTCCTACTTTATGCATCAAAGCAATAAGCCTAGCAAAACATTAAATTTTATTTTCTTGTATATTTTTGCTTTATTTTTGTCTATTATTTTCTTTGTGCTAACAGTTGTTCTGATTGAATTTAAAGAACAGTACAAGCTTAGAAATACTAAAGAAAATTGATTTTCAATAATAGAAAGCAATTTTCTGATGTTTTTTTAATTAACTAATTTTTGTTTAAAATTTGTAAAGTTTCATTCTTTTAGATTTAAAGCTACTTTTTATTTAAAAATTAATATTATGAAATACTATGCTAAATAAAAGTAAGACAAAAATTGCCATTATAGGTATGGGTTATGTCGGATTACCTTTGGCTGTCGAATTTGGAATTTTTTTGAGACTGTTGGTTTTGATAACAATCCTTTCAGAATTAATGAGTTGACTAAAGACATAGATTCTACGCTTGAGGTAGATTCAATTGAATTGAAGTCCGTAAAAAATTTAATTTACACTTCTAAGACTAAGGATATTGAAAATTGTAACATCTTTATTATTAGCGTTCCAACTCCAATTGACAAACAAAAAAATCCTGATCTAAAGATGCTTCTTAGTGCCAGCAAGACCGTTGCAAGCGTTTTAAAAAAAGATGATATAGTAATTTATGAATCAACTGTTTATCCGGGTGCAACTGAAGAAGTATGTGTCCCTATTCTGGAAGATAACTCAGGTTTAAAATTCAATATTGATTTTTATTGTGGATATTCGCCAGAGAGAATAAATCCAGGAGACAAAATACATCGACTTACTTCAATAATAAAAGTTACTTCTGGCTCTACAGAGAAAATTGCCAATAAAGTGGATAGTCTTTATAAAACAATTATAACGGCAGGAACTTTTAAGGCAAAAAGTATAAAAGTAGCTGAAGCTGCTAAAGTTATTGAAAATACTCAGCGAGATGTTAATATTGCTTTAATTAATGAACTAGCTTTGATTTTTAATAAACTTAATATTGATACTGAGGCTGTTTTAGATGCCGCTGGGACTAAATGGAATTTTCTAAATTTTCGCCCAGGCCTTGTTGGTGGTCATTGTATAGGAGTTGATCCCTATTATTTAACTCATAAGGCACTCGAAGTTGGTTATAAACCAGAAATAATACTTGCAGGCCGAAAACTTAATGACTCAATGGGTACGCATGTTGTAAATCAAGTCATCCAACTAATGCATCAAAAAGATATAGTTTTAAAAAATGCGAATATTCTTATCATGGGGTTTACATTTAAGGAAAATTGTCCAGATATAAGAAATACCCGAGTTATTGATATAGTCAAAGGCTTTAGAGATAATTATTGTAATGTTGATATTTATGATCCTTGGATTAATAAAGAACAGTTAAATTCTGAATATGGAATAGTGGCAATTGAAAACCCATTTCAAAGAAAATATGACGCTGTAGTAATAGCAGTTGCTCATAGAGAGTTTAAAGATTTTACTAGAAAGCAAATAAAGGTTTTTTGTAAAGACTGTTTTGTGCTTTATGACACTAAGTATTTATTAGGTATTGATGAAGCAGATGGCCGGTTATAAATGATGGATTTATTATTATTTTAAACTCAAAATTATGACTAATAAACTTGTCAGTATTATTATTAATTGCCATAATGGTGGACAATATTTGAAAGAAGCTATTAACTCTGTATATTCTCAATCGTATAGTAACTGGGAAATTATTTTTTGGGATAATTGCTCTACAGACGATAGCAAAATAATTGCAAAGAGTTATGATAGAAAGCTTAAGTACTTTCTTGCTGAGGAACACACTTTATTGGGTAAAGCAAGAAATTTAGCTCTAGAGAAGGCGGGTGGTGAGTATGTATGTTTTCTTGATTGTGATGATAAGTACCTTCCTGATAAAATTGAAATTCAACTTGCAGCTATGCAAGAAAATAATGCAATATTGAGTTTTAGTGGTTGGGTTAAGACTGATGATAAAGGAAATGATCTTAAGATTTGTAGAGTGAACCGTTACATTGGTAATATGTTTGAATCATTGTTATTGAAATACATTGTCAATTTTCAAACTGTTATGGTTGATAATAAATACTTAAAGAAGAACGCTATCTCTTTCGATGAAGAGTTGAAATTTTCACCTGATCATAACCTTGTTCTTCGAATTGCTTACAAAGAGCCTGTTATGTCATTAAATTTCATTTTGGCAAAATATAGAACTCACTCAAATTCGTTATCAGCAACAAGAAGGCAAGATAAGTACAGTGATCTTGAGCATACATTAAATTTTTTTGAAAATTCAGGTGTTGCAACTTCCTTAAAAAATTTTAGATCTATTGCTTTACAAGTTAAGCTTAAGATGCTTATAAATGATTATATGAACGACGGTGATTATAAAAGATTATTTTTTGTTTTAATGGAATATATTTTAGTAAGAATTAAATTTCTGTTTAATAGTTTTTTAATCATTAGAAATATTTAAACTTTATGTGCTCAATTTTAGGTTTTGCATCTCAAAACGTAATTAAAGATTATGAGAAGCTTCTTCTGGGCTCTAAATTACTCCGTCACAGAGGTCCAGATGATTCAGGTGAATGGTTATCGGGGGATGGTTGTGTCGGTTTTGCTCACAATAGACTTTCTATAATTGATATAAGTGCAAATGGACATCAACCAATGTCAAGCGCTAATGGTGATTTAAAAATTATCTTTAATGGAGAAATCTATAATTATATTGAACTATCAAAAACACTGTCGAATAAAGGCTATAAATTTCACTCAAAGACTGATACCGAAGTAATACTTGCCGCTTATATGGAGTGGGGTGAGGAATGCACAACTTTTTTGAATGGCATGTTCGCTTTTGCTATTTACGATTCTATTAAGAAAATTTTATTTATTTCTCGTGATCGAGCGGGCGAAAAACCAATTTATTATCAATTTAGTAATGGTATTTTACGTTTTGCGTCAGAATTAAAAGCTCTAATAGACGATAAATCCTTAGAGCGTAAAATTAATAATGAGTCTTTAGATTGTTTTCTATCTATGGGCTTTATCCCAGGTGATAGATGTATTTTAGATGGCTTTAATAAATTACCCGCGGCTCATTCTTTAGTTTTCAATCAAGTAAATAGTAGTATTAGTATCAAAAAGTACTGGGAGTTGCCAGTTAATCAGAAAAATAATCACAGTGAATTGGCTCTTACGGAAGAATTAGACGAATTGCTTGATAATTCAGTGAGGCTTCAGTTATTAGCAGACGTCCCAGTTGGCATATTGTTAAGTGGAGGTGTTGACTCAAGCTTAATTACTGCTATGGCTTCTCGTCATACCAACCAATTAAAAACTTTTAATGTAAGGTTTCCTGGTTATGGTAAATTTGATGAAACAGCACATGCACGTAAAATCTCAAAGCATTTTGGTACAGAGCATATCGAGCTTGAGGCATTGCCAGTCGATGTTGATTTGCTAATCAAGCTTGCAAGGCAATTTGACGAGCCAATAGTGGATTCATCGATGATCCCTATGTTTATGGTTAGTGAATTAGTTCAGAAACACTGCAAGGTTGTCCTAGGGGGAGATGGTGGAGATGAACTATTTGGTGGCTATGAACATTATAGTCGTTTGCTTTGGATGAATAAATATCTCAAATTTATACCTTTATTTTTTCGTCAATCTGCTGCTTTAATATCAGATAGAACCCTTCCTATTGGTATGAAAGGAAAAAATTGGATTGAAAGTCTTCGATATGATCTAAATAGTGAAGTTCCGTTAATTGCTAGCTATTTTGATCCTGCGAATAGAAAAAAGCTTATGCAAGGTTCTTTTCCAGAATGGCCATTAGTTGCTGAAGACATTTTAAGTTTTCGTATGCCTCAAAATCCTGAATTACTTCAGAGAGCGACTCGTATGGATTTTAATAATTACTTGGTAGAAGATATATTAGTAAAAGTTGATAGGGCAAGCATGTTAAATTCATTAGAAATTAGAGCGCCATTTCTTGATAGAAATTTAATTGAATTTGCTTTTAAAAAAGTTCCATCACATTTAAAAGCAACATCTAAAAATAAGAAAATATTACTTAAAAATCTTACTCAGAGAGTTTTGCCATCTGATTTTGATAGTAATCGAAAACAGGGTTTTTCAATTCCAATTAATGATTGGCTAAAAAAAGGAAAGTTCCGAGATTTCTTTTATAATATATTATTGGATCCTCAAACTATCTTTGACAGAAAAACAGTAGAAAAATTATTTAAATATCAGGACATGGGGTTCAATAATGGGGAAAGATTATTTGCACTCTTAATGTTTGAATTGTGGAGAAGAGAGTATAAAATCTCTTTTTAATATGGTAAAAAATAATCTTCATTCAAGCCCAATGATTATTGGTATAGACGCCTCTAATTTAAGTCAAGGAGGTGGTCTTACTCATTTAATTGAATTGATTTCAGTATTAGAGCCAGATACGCATAATTTTGAAAAAATAATTATATGGGGTAATAAAGATACACTTGGAGGTTTAAAGAATGCCTCGTGGCTTATTAAAATTACTCCAAATGAATTGCAGATGAGTTTAGTTTTTCGTTTTTTATGGCAGCGCTTCAAACTGTCTCGTTCTGCTAAAGCTCATGAATGTGACTTATTACTTGTTCCAGGGGGTAGTTTTTCCTGTTCATTTAAGCCAATTGTTACAATGAGTCGAAATATGCTCCCTTTTGAATGGATTGAAGCAAGGCGTTATGGGTTTACGCTGATTACCTTAAGAATAATCATTTTAAGATGGTTGCAATCCAAAAGTTTTCGTTCTGCTAATGGAGTTATATTTCTGACAGATTATGCAAAAGAGTGGGTAACTAAAGTTACAGGTGAGTTATCTGGAAAAAAGTCAATTATTCCCCATGGCTTGAATGAGAGATTTCAAATTGAGCCAAAGGAGCAGCTCGAAATTTCCCAATATAGTAACGATAACCCTTATCAGTTATTGTATGTTTCGATAATTGATCAATATAAACACCAGTGGCATGTAGTAGATGCTGTGGCTAAGTTACGAGATATTGGATACCCAGTTGTACTTAACCTAGTGGGGCCAGCATATCCTGCCTCACTTAAGCGTTTATCAAAAAAAATTAATAAACTTGATAAAAAAAAGGAATATATTAAATATCATGGTTCTATTCCATATAAGGATTTACATAATATTTATAAAAAATCCCATCTTGGTATTTTTGCATCAAGTTGCGAAAATATGCCAAATATATTGATTGAAACTATGGCTGCAGGATTGCCAATCGCATGTTCAAATAGAGGCCCAATGGCTGAAATTCTTGGAAGTTCAGGCTTATATTTTAACCCTGAAATACCAAATGAAATTTACAATGCTTTAGAGATGTTTATTAATAATCCTAAATTAAGAGCAGAAAAGGCATGTGCAAGTTTTAATGATGTCCAAAAATATTCTTGGGCAACTTGCGCAGAAGAAACTTTTTCTTTTTTAGAAAGTGTTGTAATAGATTATAAGAAGCCTTTATGTGTGGAATAGTAGGTGTTTATGGAGGTAACACTCAAAATATTGAAAAGGCCTGCTCAAGTATAAAGCACAGGGGTCCTGATGATAGCGGTCTATTTATTGATGAAAAATTAAATATTGGTCTAGGACATCAAAGACTCTCAATCCTTGATACTTCTAATCTTGGACATCAGCCGATGATTAGCAATAATAAAAATATTGTGATAGTTTTTAATGGCGAAATATATAATTTCCTTGAGTTAAGATCTGATTTGGAGAAAGAAGGCTATATTTTTAATGGGAATTCAGATACTGAAGTGCTCATAAATTTATACCTCTCTGAAGGTAAGGAGATGTTGACAAAATTAAAAGGAATCTTTGCATTTGCAATTTTAGATATTGTTGAGGAGACTCTTTTTGTTGCAAGAGATGCACTTGGAGTTAAACCGTTGTATTTTTCAACAGAAGGAGGTGCTTTTTATTTTGCTAGCGAAATGAAGGCGCTATTTGAATTTGAGGTTATTAATAAAGATCTTCATATAGAGTCTCTTAACCGATACCTTACTTTTTTATGGTGTCCAGGCGAGGGAACTCCAATAAAATCTATTAAAAAATTACTTCCTGGCCAAGCTTTAATTGTAAGTAAAGGTAAAGTCACAAAAAAATGGACATGGTACCAGCTACCTATCTTCAGGGGAAAGCCTGCTAAATTAAATATAGATAAATCTATCACAGGAGTTACTAATTTTTTGAGAAAAGCCGTTCATAATCAAATGATTTCTGATGTTCCTTTAGGTGCATTTCTATCTGGTGGGCTTGACTCAAGTTCTATTGTCGCATTTGCCAAAGAATTAAATCCCGATATTAAATGTTTTACAATTGAAACTCTAGGGAAGCAAGATAATGGTTTTGTTGATGACTTGCCTTATGCTAAAAAAGTGGCTAAGCACTTAAATGTAAATTTAGAGGTAGTGACTGTAAACTCTAATCAAATTGCAGATGATCTTCAATCAATGGTCACTCAATTAGATGAACCATTAGCTGATCCAGCTTCATTGAATGTTCGATATATTAGTCAACTAGCTAAAAAGCAAGGAATTAAGGTGCTTCTGTCTGGAGCTGGTGGAGATGATTTATTTACTGGTTATCGTCGTCATTATGCTCTTGAGACAGAGAAATACTGGGATTGGATGCCACAGAGAGCAAAAGGGCTAATAGCAAGTGCCACTAAGCAATTAAATACTAATAAAGCCATTCAGCGAAGATTTGTAAAACTATTTAATGGTGCAGGTTTGAGTAGTGATGAAAGATTGTTAAATTACTTTAGATGGACAAGTAATGAAACATTACAATCTCTTTTTTCTCCAGAATTTCGTGAGATTATTACCCAAAGTGACCCTTTCTCCCCCATGAGTAATTTTATTTCTCCATTACTTTCTAATACTCGAAGATTAGATCAAATGCTGGCCTTGGAGCAACGTTTTTTTCTTGCAGATCACAATCTAAACTATACCGATAAAATGTCAATGGCAGAGGGTGTTGAGGTCCGTGTTCCTTTTTTAGATCTTGACTTAATTGAATTTGTTGCAAGAATCCCAAATAAGTATAAACAGAAAAAAAGTAAAGGTAAGTGGGTATTAAAAAAAGCAATGGAGCCATTTCTTCCAACCAGCATAATATATCGCCCAAAAACTGGTTTTGGAGTCCCACTAAGAAGATGGTTAAAGGAGGATTTAAAAGAACTTTTGGGCGATCTTTTGTCAGTCGATAGCTTAAATAAACGAGGCTTATTTTCATCACAATCTGTTCAACAACTAATATCTGATAATGACAATGGTAAAATCGACGCTAGTTATACGTTATTATCTCTACTATGCATAGAAATATGGTGTCGAGCATATATCGACAAGTAAGCTAAAAAATTCATAAAAACAACTATAGGCTTAATTTTTTGAAACAAATCCTTCAAAACCTTTCAAATGGTGAAACAAAAATAGTTAATGTGCCTTGTCCTCAAATCACGTCAGGTTCAATACTTATTAGCTCATGCAATTCTTTAGTGTCTGTTGGAACAGAGCGTATGCTTCTCGATTTTGGCAAGGCCAACATAATTGACAAGGCTCGCCAACAGCCAGATAAAGTAAAAATGGTCCTAAGTAAAGTAAAAAATGATGGCTTGTTAACTACATTAGACGCTGTTCGTTCGAAGTTAGACCAGCCACTTCCTCTTGGTTATTGTAATTCTGGGGTTGTTTTAGAGACTACTCTGGATGAATTTTCTGCTGGTGATCGAGTTGTGTCAAATGGAAATCATGCTGAAGTTGTTAGGGTTTCAAAAAATCTCTGCGCTAAAATCCCAGATAATGTTGATGATGAGTCAGCTGCATTTACAGTTATGGGGGCCATTGGCCTTCAAGGAATTAGACTAATTCAACCGACACTTGGTGAAAAATTTGTAGTTACAGGTTTAGGTCTTGTTGGTTTATTATGTGTACAAATGTTGCGAGCAAATGGTTGCCGAGTACTCGGAATTGATTTTGACTCTAAAAAATGTGAGTTAGCTCGAAAGTTTGGTGCTGAAACTGCTGACTTATCAAAAAATGAAAACCCTCTAGTAATTTCAAATAACTTCTCCAATGGGCAGGGTGTTGATGGAGTTATAGTTGCAGCTGCAAGTGAATCTCATGAAGTAATGCATCAAGCTGCTGAAATGTGCCGAAAGCGTGGCAGAGTTGTTTTAGTTGGTGTTGTTGGTCTAAATCTTAGGCGTGATGATTTCTTTCAGAAAGAGCTGACCTTCCAAGTTTCAGCATCATATGGTCCTGGTCGTTATGATCC
>Ga0114997_10004111_pt1 | contig 11304 bp, 7 predicted proteins | sample ArcticOcean_MG_C_2_FD_87045 | JGI IMG/M metagenome (GOLD analysis project Ga0114997, IMG submission 87045) | Marine microbial communities from western Arctic Ocean - ArcticOcean_MG_CB4_136 | ecosystem: Environmental > Aquatic > Marine > Oceanic | place: Arctic Ocean: Canada Basin | collected... | reverse complement strand
TTCTCATCACCAGATTCATTTATTTTTTTTTGGTTAATGATTGCATCAATAGCAACTGCAGTTTTTCCTGTTTGTCTATCACCAATAATTAATTCACGCTGTCCCCTTCCAACTGGAACTAGACTGTCAATTGATTTTAAACCTGTTTGCATTGGTTCACTAACAGATTGCCTTGGAATAATTCCAGGAGCTTTCACTTCAACTCTGCTTCTTTTTGTTGCTTTATCTAAAACACCCTTACCGTCGATTGGATTTCCCAATCCATCTACAACTCTTCCTAATAATTCTTTTCCAACAGGTGTATCAACAATACTTCCTGTTCTTTTAACAACGTCACCTTCTTTAATTTTTCTATCATCTCCAAAAATTACAACTCCAACGTTTTCGCTTTCTAAATTTAAAGCCATTCCTTTTGATCCATCCGAAAATTCTACCATCTCTCCTGCTTGGACGTTATCTAGTCCGTATACTCTGGCAATACCATCTCCAACTGATAAAACTTGACCAACTTCGGTTACTTCTGCTTTGTCACCAAATTTTTTAATTTGTTCTTTTAATATCTTTGTTACTTCCGATGGGTTTATATCCATTTATGCCTCTATCATCCTATTTTCGATTTGTTGTAATTTATTTTTAATGGAAGTGTCCACCATTGTGCTTCCTACTTGCACAATTAAACCCCCAATTAAACTTGCGTCATGTTTGTAGTTTAATTTTATTTTTGAACTAAAATTTTTAATCAATTCTTCTTTTATGTTGTTAACTTCATTTTCAGTAAGATTTTTTGCAGAAGTTAATTCTGCTTTTAATTCACCTCTTTTAATCGAACATGTTTCAACAAAATTTTTTAAAATTTTATCTACATAAAAAAATCTTCTTTTAGATATTAAAAAACTTAAAAATTTTTTTAACAGTTCATTTAATTTATATTGTTCTGAAATTTTATTTAAAACATTCAGCTGATCTTCTTTATTATTTGTTGGGTCTTTGATTAAAGATTTAAAATCTTCACTTGAAGCAATTAAATCAATAATTGAGGCCGAATGTACTTCAATCTCACTTAGTACATCGGCTTCTGTGGCCAACTCATAAAGCGCTAGAGAGTATCTGCCAGCTGATGTTTCAGAAAAACCTTTATTTTTGCTCAATTTGCTGTTCCTTATAAATAATTGAAGATTTGTTAAAATTCCGTTTTAATTAACATATGACCTTATCCTCTTCAAGTCACACATTGTCTAAGAGTGTTATTTTTTGACCATTAATTGAAGTTTATTGGATCAACATCAACCGTTAGTTTCATTCCATTGGTGAATTTGAATTTTTCAATGGTTTTGGCTAGTGAATTCTGAACTTTTAGAGATTTTCGACCTCTGATCAAAAGCCTCATTCTAAACTTTCTTTTTAATCTAAATATAGGTGCGTTTACAGGGCCAAGAACTTTACCTTCTACCGCATCTTCTATAAAACTTTTAAATTTATAAGCTTCTTTTTCAAGTTCTCTTTCATTGCTACCTGTAATTATTAAAGCAATAAATCTTTGAAATGGTGGAAGGTTATTTTCTCTTCTAATTTCAAGTTCTTTATCTAAAAATATATCAGGATCTTTATTTGTAATATCTGCAATCATTCTGGTATTTAAATTATAGGTTTGAAAGTAGACTGTTGCTGGCTGTCCAGTTCTTCCCGCTCTACCTGAGAGTTGATGATATAATTGTAAATTCTTTTCAGCACCACGTAAATCATGACCTTGTGATGATAAATCGATATCAACTACTACAATACAGTTTAAACTTGGAAAATGAAATCCTTTAGAAATTAATTGAGTTCCGATTAAAATTTGAATTTCATTATTTATAATCTTTTCCAAAACATCTGTTGAGCTTCTTTTGTTCATTGTATCACTAGAAAATATAATTGTTTTTTTACTAGGAAAAATTTTTTTTACTTCTTCTGATATCCTTTCAACGCCAGGTCCACTAAATATAAAATCACATTGTCCTTCTTTAGGGCAATCTCTATTTAGTAGAGTTTTATATCCACAGTAATGACATAATAAATTTTTTTTATTTTTATGATATACTAAATTTATTGAACAATTTGGACATGTGTAGCTAGTAAAGCATTTTTTACATAATACGTGAGGTGAAAAACCTCTTCTATTTAAAAAGAATAAAACTTGATCTTTTTTTTCAAGATGAAATTTTACTTTCTCAATTGTTTCTTTTGATATCCAAGACTGAGATTCTAATTTTGAATTATTTAAATTGATTATTTCATATTTTGGCAAAGATGCATTTAAATATCTTTGATCAAGTTTTGATAAACTATATTTACCTTTTTTAATATTATCATAAGTTTCGAGAGATGGTACAGCTGTAATTAAATTGATTGGGATATTTTCAAATGAAGCCCTTGAAATTGCCATATCTCTTGCATTGTAAGTTACTCCTTCATCTTGCTTGTAAGACTGGTCATGCTCCTCATCGACAATGATTAATCCTAATTTTTTAAAAGGTAAAAATAATGAAGACCGAGCACCTATTACAACTTTAATTTTATCATTGACAATTCCACTCCAGATTATTTCTTTATTTTTTTTAGTAATTCCTGAATGCCAAACAGCAGGCTTAAATCCAAAGAATTCTATAAATTTATTTTGAAATTGTCCTGTTAATCCAATTTCAGGCAATAGAATTAAGCCCTGAAAACCCTTATTAATTACCTCTTTTAAAGCCTCAAAATAAACCATCGTTTTACCAGATCCCGTAGTACCCTGTAAAACATGTACTCTAAATTTTTGATTTGAAACATTCATTTTTTTTAAACAACTTTTTTGATCTTTTGAAAGTTCAATTTTATTTTGCTTAATATCAATTTCAAATTGTTTATAAACTTCACTTGAAATTTTCTCTACAGCATTACTACTTAATAATAAAAGTTTTAAAGCCATACCTTTGGGGATCATGTTGTATTCTGAGAACCAATTTAAAAACTTAATAGTATTTTTTTTTAAAGATGGAACATCTAGCTTTTTTGAAACTTTCTTAATTGCAAAATTTTTATTAGTTTTTTTTTCAAAATCATCCCAAACTACCCCTGTAAGCTGAGATTTTCCAAATGGTACAACAACATAGTCACCTTCTTTAAGTTTTAAATCAGAGTCATAAGTAAATGGATGATTAAAAATATTGGGTATAAGAATCGGAACTTTCATATATGCATGATATGAAAATATTTTAAGAGTGTATTGCTCTTTTATCTACTGATAAAGCTGCTTCTTTTACTGCTTCTGAGAATGTTGGATGTGCATGGCATGTTCTTGCAATATCTTCAGCACTTGCACCAAACTCCATTGCTACTCCTATTTCTCCAATTAATTCTCCCGCATGTGGTCCAATAATATGTGCCCCTAAAATTCTGTCTGTTTTTTCATCAGCTAGAATTTTTACAAACCCTTCGGCTTCATCAATGGCTTTTGCTCTTGAGTTTGCCATAAATGAAAATTTCCCAATTTTATATTTTATATTTGCTTTTTTTAGTTGTTCCTCTGTTTTTCCAATTGAAGCTACTTCTGGTGATGTGTAAACAACACCTGGAATGATGTCATAATTGACATGTCCAGATTGCCCTGCAATATTTTCTGCAACGGCAATGCCTTCATCTTCAGCTTTATGCGCTAACATTGGTCCTTTGATTACGTCACCAATTGCATAAACATTATTTACATTTGTTTGAAAATTTTTATTTGTTTTAATTCTTTTTTTTTCATCCAATTCAATACCAATTGATTCTAAATTTAAGTTTTTAGTATTTGGTTTTCTACCAACAGATATGAGAACCACATCACAGTCAAAATTAACTTTTTTTCCATCTTTATCAGAAGTTAAAACCGTTGCACCTTTTGAGTTTTTTTTAATTTCTTCTACTTTGGTTTGCATGTGAAAATTAATTCCTTGTTTTTTTAAAATTTTCATAAATTCTATAGAAATTTCTGTATCCATACCTGGTGTAATATTTTCAAGAAATTCAACAACATGAACTTCTGCACCAAGTCTTGACCAAACAGATCCCATTTCTAATCCTATATAACCACCACCAACTACAAGCATTTTTTTTGGAACGGTCTGTAAAGTTAACGCTCCTGTTGAAGAAACTATTATTTTTTCATCAAATTCAATTCCTGGCAGTGACATGGGTACAGAACCTGTGCTAACTATCGTTTTTTCAGCTTCTACAATAATTTCTTTTTTTTGACTGTCTAAAATAGAAATTTCATTTACTGATTTAAAACTTGCAGTTCCCTTGAAGTAAGTAACTTTGTTTTTTTTAAATAAAAACTCTACACCTTTTGTTAAAACTGTAACTGCTTTATCCTTATTTTTCATCATTTTTTCTAGATTAAGCTTCAGTTCTCCAATTTCTATGCCGAGTTTAGAAAAATTTTTTGCTTTATGATAATTTTCTGAAAGATTCAATAAATTCTTTGAAGGTATGCAACCTACATTTAAGCACGTTCCACCTAACGCACCTCTAGATTCTATACATGCTGTTTTGAGACCCAATTGTGCAAGTCTTATTGCACATACATATCCCCCTGGACCTCCACCAATTACAACTGCTTGAAATTTTTCTGACATCTAAATATTTAAAAATAATCTTCTTGGATCTTCCAAGTTCTCTTTAACCATCTTTAAGAATGAGACTGATTCCTTCCCATCAATAATTCTATGATCATAAGATAATGCAAGATACATGATTGGTCTAATTTTAATTTCACCCTCAACTACCATTGGTCTTTCAACTATATTGTGCATACCCAAAACTCCTGATTGAGGTAAATTTAATATTGGGGTAGATAGCATTGAGCCATATACACCTCCGTTGCTAATAGTAAAAGTTCCACCTTGAAGATCTTCAATAGTTAATTTTCCATTTTTTGCTTTTTCAGAAATACTTTTAATATTTTTTTCAATATCTGAAAATGATAATTCATCTGCATTTCTTAAAACTGGAACTACTAGCCCTTTTTCTGTACCTACTGCAAAACTTATATTATAATAATTTTTATAAATAATTTCATCACCTTCAATTTCAGCATTAACAGCTGGAAATGTTTTTAAGGCTGTTACGCAAGCTTTTACAAAAAAAGACATAAATCCTAACTTAATTCCATATCTATCTTGAAAATCTTCTTGGTTTTCTTTTCTCATTTCCATTATTCTTGTCATGTCAACTTCATTAAATGTGGTCAACAATGCAGCGTTTTCTTGTGCTTGTTTTAATCTTTTTGCAATTGTTTGTCTAAGTCTGCTCATTTTAATTCTCTCTTCTTGACCATGTTTTATTTTTCTCTCTGATGGATTTGGATTTACTCCCATCTTACTAATTAAATCACCTTTGAGAATTCTACCTTCTTTTCCAGAGCCTTGAACTGTTTCTAAATCAATTTTATTTTCATCCACTATTTTTCTAACAGCAGGTGAAAGAGGGTTGTTATTCTGTTTTACTAATTCTATTTTATTTTCTTCAACTTCATTTGTTAATATAAGTGGCTCCTCAGAAAATATGAGTGGTTCTTCATTATTTTTATCTTTTTTTTCATTAACTTTTGAATCTTTTCTTTCGATTTCTAAGTTTACAATATTATTTTTTGTTTTTTCAGGCTCGACTTTTTTAATTTCTTTTTTTTCTGATGATTGTGCGCTTTCTTGATTTACAGATCCAAGTAAAGCTCCAACTTCAACTGTATCCCCATTCTTAGAATTTATTTCAGTCAAAACCCCATTTATGGGTGATGGAACCTCCAGATTAACCTTGTCTGTTTCTAATTCTATAATTGGTTCATCTGCCTCAACGCTGTCACCAACATTTTTAAGCCATTTTGCTACTGTTGCTTCCGTAATGCTTTCTCCTAAGGCTGGAACTAAAATTTTTTCATTCATTATTATTTAAAAACCTCTTTAATAATTTCTTGTTGTTGAGATATATGTCTTTTTGCATACCCTGTTGCCGGTGATGCGTCTGGACTTCTTCCTATATAAGAAATTTCTTTATTATTAGCGTTAATAGTTTCTAATGTCCATTGTATATAATCTCTTACTGAAAACCACGCACCCATATTTTTAGGTTCTTCCTGGCACCAATAAAATTTGGCATTTTTAGCATAAACTCTAAGCTCTTTAACCAAAGTTTTTGCTGGAAATGGATATAATTGTTCAATTCTGAATATTACAACATCGTCTTTCTTTAGTTTTTCTCTAGCATTTAATAAATCAAAATAAATTTTGCCTGAGCACATTATTACTTTTTTAATCTCAGAATTTTTTTTCAATTTTATAAAACCTTTAGATTTTGGATCAATGGCATGGTCCCACAATATTCTATGAAATGAATTATCTTTACTAAAGTCTTCAAGATTAGAAACACAATATCTATTTCTTAGTAAGGATTTAGGTGTCATAATAATTAATGGTTTTCTAAAATCTCTATGCATTTGTCTTCTTAATGCATGAAAATAATTTGCTGGTGTGGTGCAGTTCATTACTTGCATATTATCATTTGAACATAATTGCAAAAACCTTTCTAATCTCGCTGATGAATGTTCTGGACCTTGTCCCTCATATCCATGTGGCAATAACATTACAAGTCCTGATGCTCTCGACCATTTTCTTTCTCCTGAGGCAATGAATTGGTCAATAACAATTTGTGCTCCATTGGCAAAATCTCCGAACTGTGCCTCCCAGAGTGTGAGTGTATTTGGCTCAACTAAACTATAGCCATACTCAAAACCTAGAACTGCTAATTCTGATAAAAAACTATCTACTACTTCAAATTGCTTTTGATTTTTTGAAATATTATTTAAAGGAACATAACGACTATTATCTAATTGATTTCTCAAAACAGAATGTCTTTGACTAAAAGTTCCCCTGCCTGAATCTTGACCAACCAATCTTACTGGATATCCTTCTTCTAATAATGTCCCGAATGCTAGTGCTTCGGCTGTCGACCAGTCTATATTTGAACCACTTTTAACTGCCTCTTTTCTAGAATTTAATATTTTGACTATCGTTTTATGTAAATTTAATTTTTCTGGTGCAGCATTTATTTTTTCAGAAATTTCTAAAAGTTTTTTACTGTCAGCGCCAGTTATGCCTCTTTTGTCTTTTCCTTTTTCAGGTCTATATGCAGACCATGTGCCTTCAAACCATTCAATTTGGGGTTTATAATCTTTTGCATTTTTAAACTGGTCATCTAGTAAATTCTTAAATCTTTTTTCTATATTTTCTAACTCATCATTTCTAATCGTATTTTCAGCTATCAACTTATTTCCATAAACTTTTATTGGAGAGGGGTGTGATCTAATCTTTTTATACATTAGCGGTTGAGTAAAAGATGGTTCATCACCTTCATTATGTCCAAATCTTCTGTAACAAATCAAATCAACAACAACATCTCTGTTAAACTTTAACCTGAACTCTGTCGCTATTCTGGCCGCATAAACTACAGCTTCTGGATCGTCCCCATTAGCATGAATTATTGGTGCATCTACCATTTTGGCTACATCAGAGGGATAAGGGGAAGACCTGGCAAACCTTGGGCTTGTTGTAAAACCTATCTGGTTATTAACAATAATATGAATTGTTCCCCCAGTATTGTGTCCAGGCAAACCAGACATTGCAAAACATTCTGCAACTATACCTTGGCCAGCAAAGGCTGCATCACCATGTATTAATATTGGAATAACTTTTTTTCTATTTTTATCTTTGTGAAAAAATTGTTTAGCCCTAGTTTGACCAAGAACAACTGGGTTAACAGCTTCTAAGTGTGATGGATTATCAGTCAAACTAACATGTACAGAGTTACCATCAAATTCTCTGTTTGAGGATGCTCCCAAGTGATATTTAACATCTCCAGCCCCATCTTTACTTGATGAGTTAAACTCTCCTGCAAATTCATTAAATATTTTTTTATAGGATTTTTGCAATACATTGGCTAAAACATTCAATCTTCCTCTATGAGACATGCCAATCTTAACTTCTTTAACTTGTGACTGTCCTCCAATTTTAATTATTTGTTCTAGTGCTGGGATTAAACTTTCTCCACCATCCAATCCAAATCTTTTTGTTCCTACATATTTTTTATGAAGAAATTTCTCAAAACCCTCAGCTTGAATTAATTTATTTAAAATTGCCTCTTTTCCTATTTTTGTAAATTGCAAGGCACTTTCATCATTTTCAATTCTATCTCTAAACCATTTTCTTTCTGTTGGGTTTGAAATATGCATATATTCATACCCAACAGGGCCGCAGTATACTTTTTTTAAAAAACTTAATAGATCTTTTAAAGTTGAATATTCTCTATTTGTTACTCCATCTAAGTATATTTTTTCTTTATAATCATCTTTCTTAAACCCATAATATTCTGGATGAAGTTCATCTAAATATTCTGTTTTCATCATGCTCAGTGGATCAAGTTTTGCAATTAAGTGTCCTCTTTGTCTATATGCCCTAACTAATGCTACAGCTCTTATTGAGTTGGCATTATTTTTTATTAAGTCTTTTGATTTAGCTACTCCAGTATTATTTTCTTTAGATATCTTTTTTTCTTCTTTTTCTATTCTTTCTTGAATTTCATCTATATCAATTTTTTTTTTAGGGCTCCACGATGGTCCATTAATTTCTTTAGCAATAATGTGTAACTCTTCACCAATTTCCTCAAAATAATTTAGCCAACTTTCAGGAAGGTCGGTATCGTTATTGATAAATTTTAAATACATTTGTTCTATAAATGCACTATTAGACTTACTAAGAAATGAATTTTTTTTGAATTCGAGGTTTTTTGGTGATGACATTTTTTTTATTAATATAATATCAGAAAAGTATTTTTCAATTAGACAATTTATTAAATAATGTTTTACCTAACTCAGAAGGTGATTTGGCAATAATAATTCCACATTCTTGCATCTTTTTAATCTTGTCCTCTGCTCCACCTTTTCCACCTGAGATTATGGCTCCAGCATGGCCCATTCTTCTTCCTGCTGGGGCTGTTATGCCAGCCACAAAACCAACTATAGGTTTTTGAATTTTGTGATTTTTTACGAATTCTGCCGCTTCTTCCTCTGCAGAACCACCGATTTCTCCTATCATGAGAATAGATCTGGTTTCCTCATCGTTTAAAAATAAATCTAAGCAATCAATAAAATTTGTACCATTGATTGGGTCTCCACCAATTCCAATGCAAGTTGACTGCCCCAATCCATTTTCCGTTGTTTGTGCAACTGCCTCATAAGTTAACGTTCCTGATCTAGAAACAATTCCGACAGATCCCTTTTTATGAATGTTTCCTGGCATGATTCCAATTTTACATTCTTCTGGAGTAATTATCCCAGGACAGTTTGGTCCTATCAACCTACTTTTTGAATTATTCAATCTTTTTTTAACTCTAAGCATGTCTTGTACTGGTATGCCTTCTGTAATGCATACTATAAGTTCAACAGATGCATCTATGGCTTCAATTATTGCGGCTCCAGCAAACTTTGCAGGAACATAAATCATTGTTGCGTCAGCACCAACTTTTTGTTTTGCTTCTGCTACAGTATTAAAAACAGGACGATCAAGATGTTTTTGTCCTCCCTTGTTTGGTGTTACACCTCCAACTAAGTTAGTTCCATATTCTATTGCTTGTTTAGAATGAAACTCACCATGCTTCCCTGTAAAACCTTGACATATAACTTTTGTATTTTTGTTAATTAAAACAGACATATTATTTTATAGCTTCTACAATTTTTTGAGCAGCATCATCTAAGTTTTTTGCTGAAATTAATTTTAATCCTGAATTGTCTAATATTTCTTTTCCTTCTTTAAAGTTTGTGCCTGCGAGTCTAACCACCAAAGGAACTCTTATATCTATTTCTTTAGCTGCATCTACAACCCCTTGAGCAAGAACATCACACCTCATTATCCCACCAAAAATATTTATTAAAATACCTTTAACATTTTTATCTGAGAGGATTATTTTTAGTGCAGCAGAAACTTTTTCTTTTGAAGCGCCACCACCAACATCTAAAAAATTAGCTGGTTCTTTTCCATACAACTTAATTATGTCCATAGTAGCCATTGCTAGTCCTGCCCCATTAACCATACATCCAATGCTTCCTTCTAATTTTATGTAAGCAAGGTCATGTTTGCTTGCTTCAATTTCTGTAGGATCCTCCTCATTTAAATCTCTAAGTGCCATAATTTCTGACTGCCTAAATAAAGCATTAGAATCAAAATTTACTTTTGCATCTAAACATATTATTTTTTTTTCTTTAGTTAATATCAGTGGATTAATCTCAACCATATTAGCATCGGTGCTTAAAAACATTTTATACACTGATTTAATTGTTGATATTGCTTGCTTTTTTACGTCATTAATTAAATCAAAAATTTTAATTATTTTTTCACAATCTGCCTCTGAAATCTCATCACTTATTTCAACTTTTGTTGTTATAATTTTTTCTGGTGTTTTGTTGGCTACTTCCTCAATATCCATTCCACCTTGATCACTTGATATAAATGCAATTTTTGAACTAGCTCTATCAATCAAACATGATAAATAAAATTCTTTTTCTATGTTTGAGGATTCCTCAACATACAATCTCTTAACTTCTCTACCTTCTGGACCTGTTTGATGAGTTACAAGAGTTTTACCTAGTAGCTCTTTTGCTGCAGCGCTTAATTCTTCTAAAGTATTTAAAATTTTTACTCCTCCTGCTTTACCTCTTCCACCAGCATGGATTTGTGCTTTTAATACAAATTTTTCTGTTTTTAGCGTTTTTGCTTTTTTAACCAAATCTTCTACATTTAATGCAAAAATTCCTTGAGGTACAATTGCACCATATTTCTTTAGAATTTTTTTAGCTTGATGCTCGTGAATGTTCATTATTTGGAAAGATCTGGGTCTATCTTAGAAGCGGCTTCCCATAACGCTTTGACAGCATCTATTGATTGCATAAATTCTTTTTTTTCTTTTTCGTCTAAGTCTACTTGTTCTATTTTCTCAACACCGTCTTTTCCAATTATTACTGGTACACCAGCATAAACATTATTAACACCATATTCTCCGTTTAAATGAACTGCACATGGAAGTAATTTTTTTTCATCTTTTAAATATGCTTCGGCCATCTGTACTCCTGAAGCAGCTGGTGCATAAAATGCAGAACCTTTTTCCAAATATTTAACAATCTCCGCTCCACCATCTCTAGTTCTTTGATTGATTTCTTCTAATCTCTCTGATGATATTTTTCCTTCTTTAACTAGGTCT
>Ga0114997_10004106_pt1 | contig 11312 bp, 28 predicted proteins | sample ArcticOcean_MG_C_2_FD_87045 | JGI IMG/M metagenome (GOLD analysis project Ga0114997, IMG submission 87045) | Marine microbial communities from western Arctic Ocean - ArcticOcean_MG_CB4_136 | ecosystem: Environmental > Aquatic > Marine > Oceanic | place: Arctic Ocean: Canada Basin | collected... | reverse complement strand
TGAGAGGTGGTATATCAGCGCATCTATTAGGTCTGGCTCTCCCCATGAAGCTACGATGAGAGAGGTGATAAAAACCATGAACCAGAATCCGGCCCATGTCGAAGCCGTAGTATTCTTGACTTCAGTTTCATATGATGTTTCCATGTTATAGTCCTTTCATGTATTCCTTTTCTACTGTCACAAAAAGTGTATAGTTTTTGTGACAAATCATGTATATTCTATTCTGTCAATCCACTTGAAATTGTAGTCTGGTAATTTCTCTTTTATTACTTCAACATTTCTTTCAGTGTATACTTTATACTTTTCCGCCAAGCCTTCATCAATGAGATCTAATTCAGCGGGTGTTATAAGTTCTATATCATCTTGTTTTATTCTTGCTTTATAATCTTCGTGAAGTGGTTTATCTTTAGTTTCTAAGTCGAGGTAGTAGTCGCCATCGAGTTCGCCCAATGCATTCATCCATTCAATTGTAAATTTGTTATCTAGTCCTTCAGAAAAATGTCCACCCGTCTTCAGCCAAAGATGGGGGTTCTGTTTAATTTGGCTGCACATAGTCCATACTAATCTTAATGCGAAACTATTAGATATCAAGCCATATGCTTTAATATCTTTAAAAAACTTGTGAATGTTAAAATGATTATGTGAAACTAAAATTGGGGTTTCTAGGGTCAGCCCAGGTTCACAGAACGCTTTATCTTTAATGTCTGCCTGATGGGTATATTGGTATTGTAAAATGGGTTGCGAGTCATATGATTCGATTTCCGCTGCCGCTTCCACATTTTCTGACTCAAGTAGATCATTCAGCCGAGTCCCTGACAAGTGGCCATGATCGGCAAAAAATAGAGGAGTGTAGATATACCCTGTGAATCCTATTTCTTCGGGTTGTTCTGCTGGTGAGTAATTTTCTCTTGGTTGTATGTTCGGAGCAGATTCGGAGTGTGCATTCCAGCCTGTTTCATTCCAAGATCTCCATCCTTCCTGAGAGAAATGATGAGATTCAACATTTATGAAATTATTGTATGATTCATAGTCCTCTTTGCTTCTCTGTTGATCCGCTGGGAATATGGCATTACCTTTATAATAATATCGATTTATTTCTGGAAGATTCTCATTTTTGAACCACTTGCTGGGATTGGGGTTCACGGTGCAACCAATAAATTCACCACCTGCACCTATAGGATATATTAATAAAATACTCATGTTTAACTATTGTTTAATGTATAGTTTTTTAACTCACCTCACTTCCTTATTGTCTGCCCTAGATAGCTCGTAAACAACGCATCTAGTATCACTTGTTTCATCTCTTCATAATCTTCGCCATGATGTGCTCCATTAGCAGAGGCTACCTTAACAATAGAGAATTGTTTTAGGACTTCATCTAGACGCTTCATATATGGGTGGTCTTTTTTAAATTTTATATTCTTCTTTTCTTCTTCTGGCATACGTAATTTAAATGCTGAATTGATTTCTTTTTCTATAATCCCCTGTATATAGTCCCATGAATTATTCTCGATTGATACAGGCATCAATCATTTTCTAATTGTTGAATTGTATCTGGATAAGGCCATGAATGCTTATCAACTTCAATTTTAGACTCTGCTTCTTTCTCTTTCCTATGTTCTTTTAATGTGGTGATATATTCACTCATTTCATCTAGATCATCATTTGTCAAATAAGGAAAGAAACTATTAATAGCTCTTATCATATTCTGGTGTGAATATGGCATTTCTTTTTTGTTGATGAATATTTGAATCTTATTTTCCACTCTTCTTTACTCTCTTCTGCTCCTCACGTTCTTCTTTGTATGTCTGTACGTTTTTATCCATATCAGTTTTCAGTAACACCCAAAGTGATTTTACTGTGAACATGAATAGTCCATAGGAAGTCTTGAAAAATTCACTTATCTTATTCATCATATTCTTCCTTTAATATAAATTTTCCACCGTAGTCTAATTTACAGTAACGATGGATGTCAACAGCGTTAACTAAGACTCCGCCACTCTCTTGTGTTACTCTATATTTTCTAGGACATGGTTCTGGCGTTGTCCACATTATGGTTCCGATAACAATGGCCTGAACTATTAATATTGTTGTAGTAGTTATTATCATAGTCCTTCGTTTCTTCCTTTTATGTCGCAGGTCAACCACATCATCCACCCCCCGAAATTCTTGTACATTCTGGTTGGGTATACTCGGTGCGATGGGCGATGTTTTTTCATGTATTCTGCGTCAGGCTTATTGCCTTGATGGTCTAGAATTTGTGTGCCGTAGCTATTGAGCATTTTAGTTTCTCCTGCACCATTATCGTAGTAGTTCCAACAATTTACTTCAGATGAAAATTCTTTGTCTATTGTATAAACGACAGGGTTCCATGTCATGACTATTGCGACCCATGCCGTACCACTCGCATCCGCAGTTCTATTTTGTTGTTCTTCAGCAGACGTGGTTGTGGGCGAGTCTTCAGCTGTTGCGTCTTTTGCACATCCACTCAAACTTAGTGCTATCGCTATAATGAGTATCCACTTCACGTTATTCCATTTAATTTATTATTTTGAAAAAACCACGCTTCATCAGGAAAGGTCTTTCCAATCAAGGGATCGTTATTAGTCTTTCTTAACATATTAATTGTATCCTTTTTTTGATGTTCTGGTAGGGTCTTGATTATACGCTTGACTGTTCCCCACTCTTCATTTAATGCATGTCTCTGGAGAACTTGTAACATCTCATGTTGCTGTAGGTGTTCGGGGTGTTTGACTTGACCATCACATTCTGGTATAGTGATGTATCCGAATTCTTTGTCTGCCTGTTCCTTCTCTGTGGCATTTTCAAAGTTGTATTTATGCATTGTGGTCCTCCTCTTCCTCCTCTAACATTTCTTTAGCCATTTTCTTTCTCTTTTCATATCTTTCCATCCATTCAACGTTCTGTTGCTTATTCTTGTTCTGCATATCCTTGACAATCTTATCACGTTGATCATCGAAATATTTACCGAAAGAAGTCATTCATCCTCCTCTTCATCTAATTCACTTAACAACATTATTCGTTTCTTTTTTAAATTGTCTTCTATAACTTTAACTGCTTTTTGGGCTTCTTCTATATCCATTTTAGGATTAAGATCAACCCCTTTTAATTTTTTAGTTATTTTTTTCATCTCTATCATATCTTTTTCATGATCTTCTTTATCTTTTTTTGGAAGTATTGCAAGAAACTCTGCTGATGTAACTCCTGTCATGCTCTTACTTCTTTATCTTCTTTCTGCATTATCAATTTTTGGAAAATGGTGAGCTATTTTATTACTAGTAGCTTTGATGTAAGGATCATCAGTCTTGCGTCTGTTCCTATGATGAATCTCATCTATGTCTATTATGGGGTCATATCCTAATGGATCTAACAACATCTTTAAATCTTCTTCAGATAATCCCTCGGGAATGGGAGCTATTTTGATATCTGTTTCCATTTTGAATGTTCATTTGATTCGTCTGATTCTGAAAAATCGAATTCTAATTGAACAGAATCATGTTTAACTGGGGTCCATTCATCGACATATGCGAGTTCATTCGATGTAAGTCCGCTATTCTTTTTCCATTCTCTATATGATCTAGCTTTGAAATGGGTCATGTCATTTTCATTTCTTGTACTACATCACATAGTCCCAATTTCTTAGCTTGTTTTGAATCCAACCAAACATCATGTGGCGGAAGCAATTGTTCTCGAATCACCTTTTCAGACAATCCAGTACATTTTCTGTAATGATTCAACAACCGGCTTGTAGTTAAATCAAATTCCTTTACTGTCGCAAACAACTCATGTTCTTTTCCAAATGATCCCCATGTATATTGATGAGATAAAATCGACGTATTTGGTGTAAGAACTCTTCTTCCTTTAGTTCCAGTAATGAACATCAAAAGACCACACGATGCAATCATACCCATTCCAATTGTGCGTATTGGAATTTTAGATCCCATCATAACATCTAAAAGAGCAAAACACGCATTTAAATCTCCACCAGGAGAACAAATGCCTAAAGTCAACTCTTTGTGTTGTTTTTCTTTAGCAAAGTTCGCAGAGATGATCCAATTAATTATTTGCTTTACTGATTCCATATTCACTTCGCCCATGAATATGTTCATGCCTCTTTGAAATAATTCTGTATCTGGATTTTCCACACTCTGTGGTTTTTGTCCTTTCTCTTCATCTTCTGTCATATTTACCTCGATTTGTTTACCGTTTACTTCAACTAGCATGTTATCCTTTTTATTATTTTCCTGGAACGTCATTTAACATTCTTCCTCCGGAGAACCACCCCGTTACATACATTTTTTCACCCTTCAATGGAGCGTTACCTCTGTGCATGTGTGTAAAGTATGCTGGCCATATTAGTGTTCTTCCCACTATTGGATTTATACGCATTGATTGATGAAGAAATTCTGTTTCACCACCTTCCTCCGGAACTTGAAGATATGTCATATATACTAAAATCCTATCCATCTGTTCTGCTTTATTATTTTCATAATGCCACATGTGATATCCCTCTGTTTCTTGAACCTTGTGAATCTTAAAAACATCATTGAAAATGGGTCCATAAAAGTCAAAAGAATATCTTTCCATATAGTGTTGAAAACAATTCTTTAAACATTCAAAATATTCTTGAACGGGAGGCTGGGGATATATAGTAGATGATAATGGCCAGATATAATGGGCGTCATCTTTTTTATCCAGAGGGCCGTGCGGGTTAGGATCTATTATTGTTCTTTTCTCTACCGCTTCATCGTAACCTCTTACGAATGTCTCACACACGCTTGGAGGCACACTATTGTCATAAATTCCTATAAATTCTCTATATTCAATGTCAGGATTTGGGTTATCAACTCCTCCTGCTGAGAGAAATTCAGGAGACTTTTGTTGTTTTTTTTGTAATCTTTCTTGATGTCTTCGTTGTGCTCTATTACTCATAATCAAATCCTAATATTAATATATCTTTTTTTAATGGGGCTCAAGTGGTCAAATAGAACCTCCGGATGTGTTAAGGAACTTGATCACAGTTCGTCAACTCCGGTCTTTTTATTTATTGAGCCCCAATCAATCCCATAAATCTACGTCCCAATCTTTGCGGAAATGTTCGTGGACAAGATGTTTCTTATTTTTCTCTAACGTCTTTCTTCCTGCCTCATCTCGCTGTTTCATTCTGCGAGCCGCATCTCCTCTTTCCAAGAAACTCGGTCCATTCCATATTTCTCTAAAACTCATTTTGCTCTTTTCTTTTTCTTTTTGGGTTTCAATCCTTTAGGTTTCTTCCCTATGTTCTTATTATTTTCTCTTATCTTCGCTTCTTCTTCAGCAAACATCATATCTTCATCGTGATTAGATCTACCATGACTTGCGTTCGAATGTGAAGCTTCCGGCCAACCTGATAACCACGCACAAAATTTAGAATATAGTGACATATTATTTTCCCTTTATATATATATTTTATTAAAGTTGGGTAAAGTTGGGTAAAGTTGGGTAAAGTTGGGTAGAGCTCTGGATGTGCGAATGAGAGGTATCACCGAGTGACACGTCATCCCCTAAGTTATGCTTCGTCCTGTGGCGTATACCGGCGGCTCCCCACATAACACCTTAAATTTCTCCAGAGTAGAGCATTTGTACCCACAGATACGGTCTACCTCCGTCTGCCCACAAACTGTCATTTACCCAACATACCCTTAATTATACACGATTTTTTCTTCATTGTCAAGTTCTTTCTCTTCATCACCCTCTTTTATATTCATCATTTTTCTTTTAATTTCTTCATTATTTCTTATATGAACTTCCCACAATTTATTTTCATCATATACTTTTGACTGTTCTGCTTGTAATTTAATGGCGAGTTTTAATCCTTCCTCTGGAGTATCTAACCACTCACCATTCCAAGTTCCCTTAACAAAATATCTAGGATTATCATACTCAATTCCTGAATCCTCATTCACCCACCATAAATGTAACAGTCCTATGTAACCAATTTCCTTATTGGGTGCTTCAAATGCTTGCATAATATGTCTAATTCCCATGCTTGGTAAAAATGGAAATTCAGTTGAGTTATAGAATTTATAACGGAACTGGGTTTCCATAGCATGTCTGAGTTCTTTTAATTCCATATTAAAAAATAAATCGCTACTAATTCAACTATAATTAAGGGAATAATATATTCGATTCGCAACCAATGTTCAAAAAGTTTTCCCTTCATCTTTGTCTCCCATTTGACGATAATAGGAGTGTCGCTTACGTTCCTTAGTGTTTCCAAGCCATCTATAAGTGGTACATAACGTACATCTAGGCGAACGCTTACGCCATCCCTTACCTTTACGTTTTCCGACTTTCTTTTTCATATTGATACTACTGGTTCATCATAATCTTCAAACATAGGAATACAGCTTTTGTGTCTCATCTCTTCGCCGACCTCTTCCCTAAATTTGATTTCTTTTGTCAACTTATTCAATAAATTTCTCATTTCATCAGTTGACATATTTTTAATTTGCATTATATCTAACATTATATTACCTTTATATGTTATCAGTGTGTATGTCTTCGGTGTATCCGCCCCGACCACTTTGTAAAATATTAGTGTTAACTACTTTAAGGTCTTCTGACCTGTCCAAAAACTTCCATTCTATTTTAGATGGCTTCATCTCTTTAAATTGAAATAATACATCTTGTATTAAAAAATCCGCACAAGAATATACATCAAATTGAATTAATGCTGGAGTTACTTCATCCCAAACATGGATAGCGGCATGACTTGTTTCAATCATCACCACTCCCGTTACTCCACGATTCCCTTCCTTAGAAACATAAGATGCATAAGGTCCTTTAATAATTTTCATTTCTATTACTTTTATTAAATTCCGAAGCCACCTTTTACATTCTTTTTCCGATGTTATCGGATCATTCACCTCTGCTCGAATAAGTAAGTGTTTGTGTTGTGGCATTTTGTTGTTCTACCTCCTTAATTCTTGTTTCTATTTCTCTGATATCTTTCCTTATTTCTACACGCTCACTATATGTTTCTTGATATTCCAGAGCTTTTTTTAACATCCTCTTAGCTGATTTAAGTTCTTGTAGTTCCATCTAAGACTCCGCATCTCTAAAATATATATCATTAATTCTTTTTAATTCCTTTTCTAACTCTTCACTTTTGTTTTTATAATAGTCACGCTCTTGTTCCAATTCTTGCCATTCTGATAGATGATCTTCATGTGAATGATGGGTCACGGTATTCGCCTCATTTCCACCCTAAGTGCTGTTTACCATCTGCAGGGATATCCTTTACAGGCGTGAAACTTTCTCCACACCCACAGACATGCTCATATTTGAGTCTTTTAAATATAAACCCTTGTTCTACTAAATTTCCCACTTTATAATCTACTTCTACATCACCAATTATATCATTAAGTATATATTCATCTACTACTAAATTAACACCATTTTCTGTAAAAACTAAATCTCCGTCTTCAATTCCATCTTCAAAGTCTAAACTATATTTCCAGCCAGAACATCCACCGGAATTTGCTCCTACTCTTAAATAAGATGTCGCAGGATCTTTCTTCATTTCAGTTACCATATCTTTATAAACAGTTGCAGCTTTCTCTGTTATTTTTAATTCACATCCAAGTTGGTTTTGTATCATTTTGTGTCTCCTCATGTTCATACATGAATGATGTCCTACAGCCACATGAACCTTTGGCTGATGGATTGTTGAATTTTAATCCTCTATCATTTAAATCATCTGACCAATCAATTATAGTATCTTTGATATATAAATGACTCTTTTTATCACATAAAATTCCTAAACCAAATGACTCAAACTCCAAATCAAACTTTCCTTTTCTGGTATCAAAGTCTACTGTATAAGTAAATCCAGAACAACCACCACCTTTAACTCCAACCCGCACTACTGTTTCACCATGCACTTTTTGGTCTTTCATAATACCAACTATTTTGTTAACAGCTTTTTCTGTAAATGATATCATACCATCGTCGTTTGTTCTAGAAAGTTTTTTGAGAGATTCTTCTTTCCATCTAATACCCAACAAACTAATGCGTATCGAACTCCCTTAGTTACCTTTGCTACTTTATGTAATAGACTAGAATCAAAAGAGATAACATCTCCTGTTCCTAATTTAAATGTCTTCTTCCATCCCTCTTCATCATTTCTAATTACGAAATCGCCCCCTTCAAAATCATCATTTAATACCAATGAATGAGACTGTACTCGATTGTGGTCATCATGCCATTTATAAAATTGTCCTGCATTATATTCTGCAAATTGTATACCCAATTCATAATTTTTATATTCTTTATTAGTAATGTTTTTAAAATCTTCTTTCAATTCATCACCATATAAAAAAACAGAGGATGAATTTCTATATTCTGGATCAAAAACACTATTAGCTATGACTGATGGCACCACACCCCTAACATGCTGTGTAATTATATCAAAACATCGCTCTTCATCAAAATATGACCTTCTAATTTGCATGTGCCTTCAATGTTTCTACATATTTTGCTATAGCATGATCTAACCCATCTGTTTTAGAAATCAAACCATTATCATTATCTGCACCCCAATCCAAATCTTGACTATCTATAAAAAGTCCTGTATGACTGTAAGGCCAAGGAGGAGTAAAAGGAATAGGATCACTAAGACGAACCACACGCCAATGAGTGGGTTGTCCACCAGACAAAACTTGATCAGAAACTTTTGGTGATCCGTAAGAGTAAATTTGTACATTCTTACCTCTCTTGTGGAGCCACATTCCTATTATTTGTGCAACAGCTCCACCTAAACTGTGACCTGTAACGTGTACAGTATGTTCAAGAGGATATGTACGTGTCTGTCCTTGAGTAATTCCTCTTGTCGTCATTGAAGTATCAATAATTTGCATTATATTTACAGCGACATCTCTAAATCCTTTATGAAGCCTGATTCCTGTACGAGTATCACTAACTAATCTTACATCAACATCTGATAATACATTTGCATCATTTGCTGTACCCCTAATAACAATTATTGATATTCCATCCTTTTGTTTTACCTCAAACGCAACTTCATCTTTTCGATTTCCACCACTATCGTAAATTGCTTTACAATATTCTGCGTGTTCAATGAGTGAGGTTATTGTAACTGGTAAATTTGACTTATCACCACTACCCAAATCATTATGTGTTTTATCATCTTTATTGTGCTTTGCACAACTAGTGAGAATCAGGCTTATCGCCATTCCCATTAGTATTTTCTTTATGTTTATTCCAAGATGTCGCACCTAATATTGCTCCAAAACTCAAATGTAACATGGCACCCCCTTGTAATGTAAGAGGAACCCATCTACTAGTGTTCATTTTTACTTCATCACTCATCATTGTCATGCCTATGTTCCACATCAAAGGAGCAATGAAGAAATCTACTACACAAAGGAATAAATAAACTACTGCTGCCCAATCTCTCCAATGTTCGTGTATTGTTTTATTTATTCCCAATTGATACCTTTCTTAATGGATATGTATATATATTCTTCTCTGGCATCTCAATATATCTTGCTTCACCACACTCTAACGCATCCTTCACTCTCTGAGCAAAAGGTTTTAACATTTTTCCACCACTTTTATTAATATAATAGGTTCTTATACACTTGTCATGATAAAATTTACCTTTATAATCAATAACTTTACCCTTAGTTGTCATTCCAACATGTTTGAAATTGGATGCTTTATAAATGACTCCACTATGACCATAAAATGTATCAGCGTATGATACTATCAGATCATAATCAGTATTTTGTTTCAACCATCTCAGTGTCTTACCAATAAAATAACTCTCTGTATTTTTTGGTGTGTTATCAATACAACAGAGTCTTTTTAATTCAATTACTTTACTTTCTGCTTTTGCGTACTTTTTCCAGATATTAGGCATCCCTAGAGGGCCATATATCATCGCACCAATCAAGTTACCTTGGTAGAACAGACCAAAAATCTGAGAGATTCTCAATCCATTTACACTACCAGAATAGTGCCAATTTTCAATAAAAAGTCTGGTTCTTTTTAGATCTGTTAACTTAACAACAAAATCTTTTACATCACTTTTAGTATAGTCGAAATTATCTTCACCAAAGAGCAATTCAACTAAATTCAATTTGTTCATCTATATGATCTAGTACTGCAAATGTTGTATATTCATTTGACCTTATTCCGGGATGCAGACTATCACGTGCCATCTTATCTTGTTCTATGATCTCTGCATCCAGACTACAAAATTTCACTCCATAAATTTCACATATATGCTTCACTGCCATTATGTTCTTTTGTTTATTTAATTCACCATTCCATCTATTACTTACCCACTTTTCATATGTGAATTTTTGCTCTCCTTGTTCTGACCTTATCTCTCCTTTTGAATCATACAAATCACTTGGAAAACATATATCTGCCATGTTTCCAAAGATTTCTAATCTATTATCAAAAGTGACCATATAAAATACAATTTTTGGTCTTAATTTATCAATCCAATAATTCGCTAAACGAAAACATGTATCATTAGCCGCACCACCATTCGCCAAGTTAAATTCTTCTAACCCAAGCATATTTGATACTAGATACGTCCAACATGATTCTTTGGGCATACCAATTCCAAAAGTTAATGAACATCCCAAAAACATGATTGCAGGATTATCATTAAATTCATTACATCTAAAACCATGAGAATTAAATTTATACTCTACACTATCTTCTGTCCAGTTTAGTCTTTTGACTACTTCAGAATTGTGTTTACAATTATATTCCCAAGCTAGTTCATCATCACATGGATAAAATTTGAGGACTTTCCCCGCATCATCACAATGCAGAGAATCATGTATTTTCATATAACAGCATAAACGTGATATTTTAAAATAGTATAGATGAATCCTACTAGGAAGATTCCCATACCAATTTCATGTACTCTTTTGTTATTACTCACTACCATTGGAGCCATAATACAAAGCATAATAACTCTACCTATTACTTTCAATGATTCCAATTCACCTTTAAAGAATATAAAAAGATTTGCGAGAAGCATAACTTGTAACATCCATGCTAACCCTAATATAACTCTATGATTATCATAATAGTATTCACGTAAATCAACTGATTTATCTTTATATGACTCGGGTTGTGGGGCGACTACTTCACTAACCATAAAAAACAAGAATGGTACGGAAAGATATAAAAGAAACGTGAATAAGTTCCACCCCTCATTTGGAAAATATGCTAAATCTCTTAGTGGAAAAGAAGTCCACCAAAAT
>Ga0114997_10004104_pt1 | contig 11313 bp, 9 predicted proteins | sample ArcticOcean_MG_C_2_FD_87045 | JGI IMG/M metagenome (GOLD analysis project Ga0114997, IMG submission 87045) | Marine microbial communities from western Arctic Ocean - ArcticOcean_MG_CB4_136 | ecosystem: Environmental > Aquatic > Marine > Oceanic | place: Arctic Ocean: Canada Basin | collected... | reverse complement strand
GTAATTCCTTATTATATGCGAGTTATTGTCAATTAAATCAACTATATATAAGAGTATGCTAATACAGCTTATTATAGTATTCTTACTTAAGAATATTTTATGCTTAGATAAATTCTATTAAAACAATGAATTATAAAATAATAATGTTTTTGGTAGCGTTAATTTTTACTTATAGTGTTTTATTTTATTAATTAAACATGTAATATTACTTTTTTAATTTTTATAAAGTTTTACTTATGAAGCCTACTATTCGAGTTTACTCTGTCTTTTTCATTTTATTTTTAACTGGATGCGGAATATCATTGCCTGATTTTAGCTCTGAAAAAGAATTAGTAATTAATGATTCTGACTACAATAAAGTTTTAGATAGCAGCTATAACGGATATGAAGACGATGATGATCTTGATGTGTCTGATATTCAAAAGGGTGCTGAAAAATTTACTCAGTGCGCTAACTCAACTGAATGTGGTTTGCTATGGGATACTGCAAAAAAATGGATTACAGAAAAATCTACGTATAATGGCACTTTAAAAACAAATACTAGAGATTTATTAGAAACAAAAGCTAATCCTACTAGAAGTCTAGCTAATAGAATTACTTTTAAAGTTACACGCTCTCCGAACGGAGGGAAAAATATTATAAAGATTGTCGCAGATTGCCCAAAAAATTGTGTGGGATATATTCATAAAGAGTATTTTGCTTTTAACAGTTACCTTAAAAATCATTTATTAGCTTATAAGAATGATATTGTGGGCTATGAAAAACTTGAAAGAGACATATTTATGAGCGCTTCTGAGTCAGATAAATTAGATATAGATTTTGATGATTTTTCAGGAAATAATCAGAGATCAGTTTTGGTAGAAAATGATATGCTCAATAAAATTGAAATAACAAAAAGTAAAAGAAAGAGATATGCTGGAAAGGTTGCTGAAATTTTAATAGATGATTACTCTTGCAATAAATCTAGTGAGATTAATCTAGTGAAACAAACAATAAAAAGAGAGTTGTACGAAGTTAATTGTATAAAGGAAGTTAAAAGAATGATATTTGACTGTAGTCCAGATGGGTGCGAGATTCTTCAATGAAAAACTTTATAAAATTTGCCTCTTTAATTTTACTGTTACTTAATATTACTAGTTGCTCTTCTTTAGAAACAAAAGATATAAAAGATTGGCTAAAAGAAGGAACAAAAGAACACCGAGAAGATATTAAGCAGAGTAATAAAAGCGGCAAGACTCATCTTAAAGACTACTTAGAGAAGAATGGTTGTGTCAATGGATCAAGCGCTAAAATAGTAGAAAATAACGACAAAAATACTCTTTTGTATGAGGTAATTTGCGTTACAAACTCTAAAAAGTTTTTAGTAAAGTGTGATGATGAATCCTGTTCAAAGTAGTCTCTTATCTACTTTTTTTACTATTTAACCAATCTATAATTGGCTCAAAGTAAGTCCTGTCTACTTCAGTCATTGACGGCGCCATTTCAAATATGCCCAAACCTTTTTCAGCAGCCCTTATGTAGTTTTGGCTATCTCTAACCATTGTCAAAAAAGGGATTTTTTGACTTGCTAAGAAATCATCTAGCTCCCAATATATATTCGTGTAATCTCTTCCTCTATTAGCTACCAAGGCAATCTTAGATTTTTTATTAACAATTCTAGAGTGCTTCTTTACATTTTTTATAAATTCACTGGCCGCCCTCATATCTATAGGTGATGGCAATACTGGAATTATTACGCTTTCAGCCATATTTAAAACTTTTGTTAACTCTGCGCCTTTAAGTCCTGCGGGAGCATCTATTATTCGATAGTCTATTCCTCGTTTAACTTTTGCCCCAAAACCTTTTAAGCCAGTTATTGGTGGTTTTGCTGAAGACCTAGCCTTTAGCCAACTTATAGAACTCTCTTGAACATCTAAATCTACTAAAGCTACAGACTTTCCTATTGACGCGTAAAAGCTAGCTAAGTTTGTTGCTATTGTAGTTTTTCCTGAGCCACCTTTTGAATTTAATACTAATATTGATCTCATTTTCATTTCCTATCAGTTTAGCTTGGTTTTTATTTTATCATTATTTAGTAACTTGTCGATTTTTCAGATGTCATATATAGCCACTACTGGCGCGTGATCTGAAGGGCGCTCATTCCCCCTTGGCTCTGTATCAATATAGCTTGAGGTACATTTTTTAGATAAGGCGTTATTTGCTAAAATCAAATCTATTCTTAACCCACGGTTTCTTCTAAAAGCACCTGTGCGATAATCCCACCAACTGTATAGCTCCTTATCTTGAGGGAAAAGCCTAAAGGTGTCTTTTAAGCCAAGTGCCATTATTATCTCTAGCGCTTTCCTTTCTTTGACACTACATAATATTTTGTCTTTCCAAGCGTCTGGATCATAAACATCACTATCTGCAGGCGCAATATTGAAATCCCCTAGCACCACATAATATTTACTTTTTTTTAGATCATCTTTAATATGCTGTGTAACATCTTTTAGCCAAGATAGTTTGTAATCAAATTTTTCGGAGCCTACTTCGTGACCATTAACCACATATAAATTTAACACTGAAAGATCTTCTCCATACCTAGTTAGTAAAAATCTTTTTTGATCTTGTTCTTTATTATTAATTAATTTTATAGTTTCTGTAGGTGGGTTTTTACTTATTGTTGTCACGCCATTGTATGTTTTCTGCCCAATATAATCACAATAAAAACCTTCTTTCATAATTTCTTCTAGTGGAAAAGAATTATCTTCAACTTTAGTTTCTTGTATTGCCAATACATCGACATCAGTTTTTTTAAGCCAGGCCATCACTTGAGGGAGCCTGACTCTTAAAGAATTTACGTTCCAAGAAGCTATTTTCATTTTAAGCCTAAGCTTTTTAGGAGTGGTTCTATAATTGGCTCTCTTCCCCTAAAGTCTACAAAGAGTTCTAATGCTGGCTTAGATCCGCCAGTTTCAAGTATTTTTTTCATAAAGTTATTTCCAACCTTTCTATCCACTAATTTATTTTCTTTAAATGCCATAAACGCATCTGCAGATAATACTTCTGCCCACTTATAACTGTAGTAACCAGCAGCGTAACCTCCGGAAAAAATATGAGCAAAGCTATTTTGAAATTTATTATTTTTGTGAACGGCAAGTAACGATGTTTCTTTTCTAACACTTTGCAAAACTGTCTCTGTTAATTTCTTTTTCTTCTTTTCCTCGTTCATATGAAGCAGGAAATCAAATAAAGAAAACTCAATTTGTCTTAACAAAGCCATCCCGGAATTATAATTTTTTGTTGCTAATAGTTTTTTAAATAGCTTGTTTGGCAATTTTTGATTTGTCTCGAAATGAAACGCAAATGTATCGAGCACATCTTTTTCCCAACACCAGTTTTCCATGAATTGACTTGGGAGCTCAACTGCGTCCCACTCAACTCCTGATATTCCTGATATTCCTGCGTAATCAACTTTGGTTAGCATATGCTGTAGACCGTGGCCAAACTCATGAAACAAAGTTTCAACATCATAATGTGTAAAAAAGGCTGGGCTAGCCTTTGTAGCAGGACTTGAATTACATGTTATAAAAGCAACAGGCGCTTGGACCGAACCATTAGACTTTAATCTTCTTTGAATACATTCATCCATCCATGCACCACCTCGTTTATTAGGCCTCGCATAAAGATCAAAATAAAATTTACCTCTAAGGTTTTTGTTCTTATCAAAAATTTCGTATAGACGCACATCTGGATGCCAAACGCTTTTTGTTTTCTTAATCTTTACTTCTATTCCATAGAGGGATTTGACTAGTTTAAACAATCCTTTGATTACATTTTCTACTGGAAAGTACTGCTTAAGCTCTTCTTGTGAAACCCCATAATTTTCCTTTTTATATTTTTCTGATACGTAAGCAAGATCCCATGGATTTACAATTTTTATGTTTAGTTTTTTTTTGGCATATTTTTTTAAAACCACCATCTCCTCTTTTGATTTTCCTATAGCTTTAACCTTGAGGTTGTTTAAAAAATCTATGACTTGTTGTGTTGATTTTGCCATCTTTGTAGCTAAAGAGTATTCTGCAAAATTTTTATAGCCTAAAATATTAGCAATAGTTTGTCTTAAGCTTAAAATTTCTGCGATATTATTTGTATTATCCCAGTTTCCTTTTAATGGAAATTTGTTTGATGCTCTGCTTGCATAAGCTAAATAAAAAGTTTTTCTTAAAGCTTGGCTTTCTGCATAAGTCATTACCGCCATATAACAAGGCTGATCTAACGTTAGCGTGAAACCATCTTGCTTTCTAATTGCGGCTACTTCCGAAGCTATCTCTAAGGAATTTTTCGGCATACCCTTTAGGATTTTTTCTGTTTTATAATTTTTTGACCAAGAGTTTGTGGAGTCTAAAATATTTTGTTCGAAGTTTGACTCTAGGTTTGCTAATTTTTCCTGGGAATCTCTAAATAATTTTCTTTGTTTTGGCGCAAGATGAACTCCTGAAAGCTTAAAACCTTGCAACACATCTGCTAGTAATTTTTTTTGACTTGAGTTTAGATTTTTTTTATTTTCTTCATAAAATCTTTGATACTGATTAAATAATTTTTTATTTTGCCCTATCTTGCCGTAGTGAGACGTTAATAAACTCAAGCTTTTTTCATACTGGTTACGCGTTTTCACATCGTTCATCACTGAATTTAAATGTCTTATAGGGGCCCATGCTTTTGCAATTTTATCGTCTGATTCTTCCATTCGATAAATAAAGTTTTTCCACGTTAATTTTTCCAGGCTTTCTATTTTTTTTACGATTTTTTTATTTTCTTGAACAAGAAATCTTATTGCTTGATACATATCTTTACTAGTTATCTTTTCGAAAGCAGGTAGATTTGCAAACTTTAGCAGTGTGTTTTTACTTGTATCCATTTTTATAAATCCTTTTAAATTTTATACATCAATATTAATTGCATAGTGAGCATTTTCTTCTATGAATTGTTTTCTCGGCGCTACATTGTCTCCCATTAAATCCTCAAATGTTTTTTCAGCTTTTGTTCTGTCTTCGCCTGTTATTTGCACAAGTGTTCTTTCTTCAGGGTCCATTGTTGTCTCCCATAATTGCGATGGATTCATTTCTCCTAACCCTTTATATCTTTGGATTGAATATCCTTTTTTTGCTTCCCCTATTATCCAGTCAAAGGTATCCAAAAAGTTACTAATTTTTATTGTTTTTTCTTGTTTAATTAAATACGCATCATCTTGTAATAAATTTCTTACAGCGTCGCAATAATCATAATAATTTTTATAATCTTTAGATCCAAATACACTAAATTTTGTATTAATTACTTTTTCTAGCCCAGCTTCTTCATATGTCATTGTAAAAGATGAATCTTCTTCTACCGTCATTGATATAATATTCCTTGATGACAAATCATCTTGCGAAATCGCCCTAATCCATTTTTCTGCCTCGTCTTTATTACAATCATATGATGGAATATTTTTTTGGCGCAACAGATCCATGAAATGCCTACCATGATTTCTTGCTATATGTGATCGCGCTTCATTAGCTTTCTGACAATGCTTAATTAATACTTTTAAATCATTGATTTCTATAGGTTTTTTATCCTTCTTAGAAGAATATATATCTATATCATCTAGGCAATCTTTTGTTATATGGGTTAACAGAGCATGGTCGTCTTTAATATATTTTTCAGTTTTCCCTTTTTTAATTTTATACAAAGGTGGTTGCGCTATATATATATTGCCTTTTTCTACTAGTTTTCTCATTTTACTATAAAAGAAAGTCAGTAAAAGAGTTCTTATATGGGCACCATCCACGTCCGCGTCAGTCATGATAATTACTTTATGGTATCTTAGTGACGCATAGTCTTCATCAGTCATTTCTTTTGAACTAAAGCCACAACCAAGAGCTGTCGCCAAAGTAGCTATTTCTTCATTAGCAAAAATTTTGTCGTCTCTTTGCCTCTGAACATTTAAAATTTTACCTTTAAGCGGAAGTATTGCTTGCGTCCTTCTATCTCTCCCCTGTTTTGCTGATCCGCCAGCAGAGTCGCCCTCAACTAAGAAAATCTCTGAAAGAGCAGGATCTTTCTCTTGGCAGTCTGCAAGCTTTCCTGGTAAGCCTGCTACATCCATAGCTTTTTTTCTTCTGGTCATTTCTCTAGCTTTCTTTGCGGCTTCTCTTGCTCTTGCGGCCTCGCTAGCTTTTGCTAGAATTTGTTTAGCGTCTTTTGGGTTTTCTTCTAGAAACCTTTTAATGCTTTCGGTTGCTATAGACTCCACTATCCCTTTTACCTCTGAAGAAACCAGCTTACTTTTGGTTTGGGAGGAGAATTTAGGATCTGGCATTTTTATTGATATAACAGCTGTAATACCTTCTCTAGCATCTTCACCGCTTATTGCTATTTTATTTTGCTTAGCGACAGGATTTTGTTCTATATAGTAATTCATTGCTCTTGTTAGAGCGCCTCTGAAACCAGCTATGTGAGTACCGCCGTCTGACTGAGGGATGTTATTAGTATAACAATAAATATTTTCACTATATAAACCTGTCCATTGAAGGGCTATCTCAACTCCAATATCTTCCTTCGATGACGAGAAATATATTATATTTGCGTTAACTTTTTCTTTTTTCTCATTTAAATTTTCTACGAAAGCTCTTATTCCGCCTTCATAATAAAATTCTTCAGAGGTATCTGTTCTTCGGTCAAGCAAGTTGATTTTTATACCGGAGTTTAAAAAAGATAACTCTCTTAATCTTTTTGCCAATATATTGAAATGAAATTCTGTATCAGCAAAAATTTCTTTGCTTGGCATAAAAGTAATTTTCGTTCCTGTTTTTTTCGTTTCCTGACCTTTAACAAGCTTTGTTTGTGGATCGCCCATAGAATATGTCTGATTATAGACATTACCATCCCTTGAAATTTCTAACTCAAGATTTTCAGATAAAGCATTTACCACGGATACGCCTACACCATGCAGCCCACCCGACACTTTGTATGAATTATCATCAAATTTTCCACCAGCATGAAGTACCGTCATTATAACTTCGGCCGCAGGTTTTTGTTCTTCTTCATGCATGTCGACAGGAATGCCTCTTCCGTCATCCATAACTGAAACTGAATTATCTACATTAATCTCAACGCTTACTTCTTTACAGTGCCCAGCTAGAGCCTCATCAATAGAGTTATCAACTACCTCAAATACCATGTGATGAAGACCTGTGCCGTCGTCTGTATCACCAATATACATTCCAGGTCTTTTTCTAACAGCCTCTAAACCTTTTAAAACTTTAATATTAGTAGAATCATACTTTGTCATTGCGTTATATCTCCATGTTCCACGTGAAACACATTAGCGTCCATTTCACATAATATATCTGCCAAAACAGAATCGTTGAGTGCAGTTAAAAAAACTTGAGACTTTGTCTCAAATAATCTTTCCAGTATTCTTTCTTGTATTCCTAGTGTTAACTCAGCAGACAAATCGTCTACAAGAATTATGCTTGGGTATTTTTTTTCTTCAAAAAAGTCTTTCGCTTGTGATAATAACATAATATTAGCTATTAGCTTCTGTTGTCCTCTAGAACAAATTTTCTGAGCCTCTTTATTATTTAACATTATTCTTACATCTGCATTTTGTGGGCCACAAGAGGTATAACCCCTATCCGCATCCAACTCTCTCTTTTCAATTAATGCCTCCATAAAGCTCTTTTCTTTTCCCCAACCCTTTTCGTAGTAAAATATAACTTCTGACTCAGGCATTAAGTACTTTTGTGTTTCTATAATACTTTTTTCTAATCCTAAGACATATCTCTCTCTTAATAAAGAAACCGCTTGACCGGATACTGCCAATTTCTCCATCCAGGTTTTCTCATCATCTCTACCAGATTTTAATGCCTCATTTCTTTGTCGCAGTATTTTTACATAACTCGACCATTCCTTTCTAAACTCATGTTCCACGTGGAACAAGCCCCAATCTAAAAAAGCTCTTCTTTCGCTTGGTGGGCCTTCTATAAGTGAATGGCTATTTGGGTGTATAGACTGAATAGCAAGTTCTTGGGCTAATTTTGACTGTTTTTTTTCTTCCTTACCACCAACTGAAATTTTTGTTCTGTTTTTACTTTTTTCTATTTCTAATTTCTTTTTATCAGGCCCTGTGGTTCCTCCAACATAAAGACCGCTTGCTCCATGACGAACAAGGTTTTCTGTTTTATTTGTTCGGAAGCTTCTGCCTCTAGATAAAATATCTACAGCTTCTAATAAAGTTGTTTTCCCAGCAGCATTTTCTCCAATAACAACGTTTGTTTTATTATGTAGGGTCAAATTTGCTTCTTTTATGTTCCTCAGGTTTTTCAAAGACAGCCTGTCTAAAAACATTTTTTTACAACCTCAGAGGCATAACCACATAGCTAGAAGAGCCATCATTTTCAGGCATAAGTAAAGCGCTACTATTATTGTCTTTTAAGTGAATTTCCACGTTCTTCGTTTTGATAACATTCAAAACATCAATCAAATAATTAACATTAAAACCAACCTCTATAAGCTCACCCGAATAGTCAGCTTTTATATCATCTGTAGCTTCTTCTTTCTCTGGGTTATTAGCACTTACTTTTATCTCATTATCAAAAAAACCTAATCTAACACCTCTAAATCTATCGTTTGAAAGAATAGAAACTCTAATTAAAGCTTCTTTGAGAGACTTACAGTCAACTAATATTTTTTTATCAACATCGCTTGGGATAACCTTTTCAAAATCTGGGAATTTTCCATCAATAAGCTTAGAGATTGCTTGTGTACTTTCATTGGAAATATGTAGATGATTTTTTGATAAAACGGCTTTAAGGTTTTGCTCATCTTCTCCTAACTGTTTGTCAATTTCTATTACACCTTTCCTTGGGATTATTGCACTCATATTGTCCGAAAAACCTTCAGCTTTAACACCAGATTTTGCAAGCCTGTGACCGTCAGTAGCTACACCGTATATTTCATCACCTACGATATTTAAAAACAAACCATTTAAATAATATCTAACATCCTGTTGAGCCATAGCAAAAGATGTTTTCCCTACTATTCTTTTAAAATCAGTTGATTTCATTGAGAATTTTATACTATTTTCATCATGTGTATCCATTAAAGGAAAAGTGTCTGAATCTAAAGCTGATAATATAAATTTACTTTTTTTTGATTTTATTTGTAGTTTTCCTTCTTCTATTTTTTCAATTTCTAGTACAGCTTCATCCGGAAGACCTTTACCGATATCAAATAATTTTCTACCAGGAATCGTTATGTTTCCTGAGAAGTCAGAATTTTCCTCTAAATCGATTTTAGATGATAACTGAACCTCGAGATCCGAAGCTATTACCTCACGAGTTTCACCATTAATTCTAAAAAGAATATGACTTAGAATTGGCATAGTTTGTCGTTTCTCGACAACGCCGATTATTTTTTGTAATGCTTTTATTAAACTTTCTTTAGTTATTATTAATTTCATATTTATATATTAGTTATTATTATTGAGCCATTTTTCTGTTCATAACCACTTTAAGTTTATTTATATCAATAGTTTATGCGATTATTATCCTGTTAGTAATTATTCTCATGTTGTTATCTATTTGGCTTTTATAAAGATATACATGTTTATTAAATAACTATACACAAGTCTTTAACAATACTCTTTTATGTACTTAAAGCCCTCCTTAAATGTATTAAGTCATTCTTTATCTTATTATCTGTAGCGCAAAGTTCAACAATTTTTTTACAAGCATGAAGAACAGTTGTGTGATCTCTTCCACCAAAAGCGTCGCCTATCTCGGGCAAACTATGACTCGTCAATTCTTTAGCTAAAGACATAGCTAGCTGTCTAGGACGTGCAAGAGATCTATTTCTCTTCGCGGATAAAAGATCTGAGATTCTGATTTTATAATAATCCGCAACTGTTTTCTGAATGTTATCTATCGAAACCATTTTGTTTTGAAGAGAGATTAGGTCATACAAAGCTTCTTTTGCAAAAGCTAAGGTTATATCTTTTCCTGTGAATTGAGAGTTTGCTATCACTCTCCGAAGAGCCCCCTCTAATTCTCTCACGTTTGATTGGATGCACTTTGCTATAAAAAAAGCTACATCAGTATCTAGATGAGTTCCAATGTGGGCCGCCTTTTTTTGCAATATAGCAACCCTCGTCTCTAACTCAGGTGGTTCTATGGATTGAGTTAAACCCCAACCAAAACGAGATTTTAATCTTTCGTCAAGACCATTAACCTCCTTAGGGTATCTATCGCAAGTTAAAACAATTTGACAATTACCTTCTAAAAGAGCGTTAAAAGTATGAAAGAATTCTTCTTGAGATCTTTCTTTTCCTGCGAAAAATTGAATATCGTCAATTAAAAGGGCATCAGCAGATCTATAAAACTCCTTAAAGGCATCGATTTTATTGTGTTGCAGAGCCCGAACCATGTCAGCTACAAATCTCTCCGAATGTAGATAAAGTATTTTTGCATCTGGGTTATTTAGTAAAATATTATTACCTATAGCGTTCATTAAATGCGTTTTTCCTAAACCAACCCCTCCATAAATAAAAAAAGGATTGTAGTTCTGCGCCGGGTTATTTGATACTTGCATGGCTGCTGCTCTGGCTAGCTCATTAGATTTCCCGGTAACAAAATTATCAAATGTAAACTCTGAAGAAAACTTTATTTTATTATTAAAAATTTCCTTCTTATCTTCTTCGATAATAGGTTTTTTAGGACTTATTTTCTGAGAAATACCACCAACTTCGAATTTAAAACTATATTCTGAATCTTTTAATTTTTTTATAAAATATTCACTTAGATTTTTATTAGCCCAGTCAACCGCGTATTGGTTTGGAGCTGTTATTTTAATAATTTTATTCTCAGCAATAGCTTGAAGTGGGCGAACCCAGGTATTAAACTGTTGTTCATCAAAACTGTTTTGTAAGTCGAAGAGACACTGTTCCCAAAATTCTGGCTGCATTTGTGTGATACCTAAAATATATTGTAGATTTTAAGATATATTATACTTATCCACAGGAAAAATATATCAACAAATCTGTGTAAAAGATGTGGATAACTTATGTAAAATTATATAACAAAGCAGTGGTTGACAAAATTGCTGTAGAGACGTAATGTTGCCGACATATAAGCAAAGGAAGAAAAAATGAAAAGAACATACCAACCAAGTAAAATTAGAAGAGCTAGGACGCACGGCTTTAGATCAAGAATGGCTACTGCTAGCGGAAGAGCGGTAATTAATGCAAGAAGAGCGAAAGGAAGAAAGCGTCTTTCAGTTTCTGGTTAATCTAAG
>Ga0114997_10004102_pt1 | contig 11314 bp, 10 predicted proteins | sample ArcticOcean_MG_C_2_FD_87045 | JGI IMG/M metagenome (GOLD analysis project Ga0114997, IMG submission 87045) | Marine microbial communities from western Arctic Ocean - ArcticOcean_MG_CB4_136 | ecosystem: Environmental > Aquatic > Marine > Oceanic | place: Arctic Ocean: Canada Basin | collected... | reverse complement strand
GTTGCTGATAAATCAGGTATACAATTTAGATTATTAAACAGAAGTAGAGGGCCTGCAGTACAAGGACCCAGAACACAATCAGACAGATCATTATATCGTAAATATATGCAGGAAAAATTACTAAACTATTGTAATTTAAACATTTTTTCTGATCCTGTAATAAGATTTATTTTTGATAAAAACACTATAAGTGGTTTTGAAACAAAGTCAGGTAAAAAAATTTTATGTAGCAAGCTAATCTTAACAACAGGCACATTTCTGAATGGTTTGATTCATATTGGAGATCAGAGAACACCAGCTGGAAGGTTTGATGAGAAGCCATCAACAGGGTTAAGTGAACAGCTCGAAAAATATGATTTTAAAATAGGAAGACTTAAGACAGGTACACCACCAAGGCTTGATGCCAGAACAATTAAGTATGATAATTTAGAAGAACAGTTTGCAGATGACGATCCTTATTTTTTTTCTTTCTTAACTAAAAAAAAATTAAACAAACAAGTTTCATGTCGGATGACTTATACGAATGAAAAGGTTCATAAGATAATCAAAAAAAATCTAAAAAGAAGCGCCATGTACTCAGGAAGCATACAGGGGGTTGGTCCAAGATATTGTCCTTCAATAGAGGATAAAATAGTAAAGTTTAAAGATAAGGACCGCCATCAGATATATTTGGAGCCTGAGGGGCTAAACGATCACACAATATACCCAAATGGAATATCCACTTCACTACCTGAAGATGTACAACAAGAAATATGTAATAATATCAATGGTTTAGAAAATGTTAAGATAATTAGACCAGGTTATGCTATCGAATATGACTATATTGATCCCAGAGAACTGTTTTTAACCCTTGAAACAAAACAAATTCAAAATTTATACCTTGCTGGACAAATAAATGGGACAACTGGATATGAGGAAGCAGCTGCTCAAGGGTTAATAGCCGGAATCAATGCTGCGTTATCTTTTAAGAAAGAAGAGCCATTTATTTTGGATAGATCAGATGCCTATATTGGAGTGATGATAGATGATCTAGTAACCAAGGGTGTTGCAGAACCATATAGAATGTTTACCTCACGAGCAGAATATAGGCTAAGTTTGAGAGCAGATAATGCAGACCAAAGGTTAACAAATAAAGGAATTGAAATTGGCTTAATATCAAAAGAAAGAGAAGATATTTTTAAAGATAAAGAGCATAAATTAGAAATAATATCTAAAATAATGTCTGAATCATCAATATCTCCAACAAAAATAAAAAATTTTGATATTAAAATTGCAAAAGATGGTATTTTAAGAAAATCTAATGAAATATTAACCCAAAAAGGTGTTGATATGAAAAAAATAAGAGAAATTTGGCCTAATATTCCTTATTTTGATGAAAAAATAGACGAACAAATTGAAATAAATGCTCACTACAGAGGATACCTTAAAAAACAAAAAGCAGATATATTAGCATTTAAAAGAGATGAAAATTTAATTATACCTGAAAAAGTTAATTATGACAATCTTTCTGGGCTATCAAATGAAGTTAAAGCTAAATTTAAACAAATAAAACCAAAAACTATGGGACAAGCATTACGAATTGATGGAATAACTCCAGCTGCTGTATATATTTTGTTGTCACATGTAAAAAGAAAGTCTATTAAGCTTATAGCTTAATGGAAGAGATTTTTAAAAAATATCCGCTACTAAAAAACCAAAATGTTCCACGTGAAACATTTATTGACTTTGAGTTATTTGTATCAATGCTAAAGCAAAGGAATGAAGAAATTAATATAGTAAGTAAAGAAACGGCTAAAAATGAGGTAATTAGGGAGCGTCATATAGTTGATTCAGCACAAATTATTGAATTTGTTGATTTAAATAGTAATATAATAACAGATATAGGGTCAGGTGGAGGTATGCCAGGCATAATTATATCCATTATGATTAAAAATCAGAAAAAGTTAGCTAAAGTTCATTTATATGAAAAAAGCCACCATAAGAGCTCCTTTTTAAGAAAAGTATCTAGAGATTTAAAATTAAACACCGATGTCATGCAAGAAAATATTTTTGAAGCACAAAATTTAGAGTCGGGTACAATAATGGCAAGAGCTTTTAAACCTTTGCCAATAATTTTAGATTTAGTTTACAAAAATTTTGGTAGTTACAAAAATTTAATTGTCTTTATGGGAAAAAATGGTGAGAAAGTTTTAGAAGAAACTTTAATAAATTGGGATTTTGATTTTGAAAAAAAAAAAAGTATTACAAACGAAGATTCATTTTTATTAAATATAAAAAATATTAAAAAAAAAAATTAAAAAACAAATGCAAATTATTTCTGTAATTAATCAAAAGGGTGGTGTTGGAAAAACAACAACTGTAATTAATCTTGCAGCTGGTTTGGCTCAACAAGAAAAAAAAGTTTTAATAATCGACCTTGATCCACAAGGAAACGCTACTACTGGACTTGGTTTATCCAATTTAGAAAGTTCGACTGAAACTATTTATGGTGTGTTAAATGGAACAAAGACAATCTCTGATGTGATAAGAAAAACAGATTTTAAAAATTTAGATATTATTACTTCGAACGTAGATTTATCTGGGCTTGAGGTCGAAACAGCTGATGATAGTATGAGAGCCTTCATTTTAAAACGCGAATTAGCCCCTTATTTAAATGATTCTAGAGCAACCTATGATTATGTGCTTATAGACTGTCCACCATCATTAAGTTTACTAACGGTTATGGCTCTGGTGTCTTCTCATTCGCTATTAGTACCACTACAGACTGAATTTTTTGCTTTAGAGGGTTTAACGCAGCTAATGAAAACCATAGAACGAATAAAAGTTAATTTAAATCCTGAATTGAAGATTAGGGGCATACTTTTAACTATGTTTGATAAAAGAAACAGGCTATCTACACAAGTAGAAAAAGAAGCAAGAGACTATTTCAATGAAAAAGTTTATCTAACGGTGATCCCAAGAAATGTTAGATTGTCTGAGGCCCCATCACATGGCATACCAGTTTTAATGTACGACAAATCTTGTCCTGGTAGTAAATCATATTTTAATTTTACAGATGAATTTATTAATCAAGAACGAAAAATAGGAGGTGCTGCACAATGGATACAAACAAAATAAAAAAAGGCTTGGGTAGAGGTTTGTCATCTTTAATAGGTGAAATAAAAACTGAAGTAAAAATTAATAAAGTTTTGATATCTGATCTTGTAAGCAATAAATTTCAACCAAGGAAAATATTTGATGAGGAAAGTTTACAAGATTTAACAAATTCAATAAAAGAGAGAGGAATAATTCAACCAATTATTGTTAGAAAATCTAGCAAAGACACCTCAAAGTATGAGATTATTGCAGGAGAGAGAAGGTGGTTATCAGCGCAAAAAGCAGGACTTCACGAAGTACCGGTTGTTATTACCGATGCAAATGATTTAAAATCTTTAGAATTTGCTATTGTTGAAAATGTTCAAAGAAGCGATCTAAATGTTATTGAAGAAGCACGTGGTTATCAGCGTCTTATTGAAGAGTTTTCATATGATCAAGAAAAAGTAGCACAATTTATTGGAAAAAGTAGAAGTCATATCGCTAATTTTTTGAGGCTATTAAGTCTTCCTGAAACAGTTTTAAAGTTAATTGAAACACAAAAACTATCAGCAGGACACGCAAAAATTTTAGTAGGTCTAGGTAATGCAGAATTTGTTGCAAATAAAATAATTGAAAAAAAACTATCGGTTAGACAGTCAGAAAATTTTGTTAAAATTTTTAAAACCAAGAAGCACTCTCTCAAACCCTTCAAGGATATTAACCTGCAAGTCTTAGAGAGCTCAATTAGAGAAAAAATTGGTCTTAATGTTTTAATTAAAAATAAAAGAAATAATTCAGGATCTTTATTATTAGAATATAAAGATCTAGATCAGTTAAATAAAATAATTGAAATTATAAAATCTAATTATTAGTTTTTTTTGAATTACTAATTATAAAATCTGCCAATATATTTTTAGCATGCATTGAGTTTTTTTTAACTAAAAGTTCAATTTCATTAGTTTTATAAATTAAACCTTTTAAAAGATTTTTATTCCAAGAGAGTATTTGTTGAGTAACAAGAGGCTTATCTTTCCAAAAAATTGCTGGTTTACAAGCAGAAATTGCCTGTTCAATATTGTTTTTTTCATCAACTAATTCATAAATTTTAACTAGTCTTTTGAGTTTTGCTAATAATGTTCTAATAATTATGATATTATCTTCGTCTGAATAGTTGTTTTCACCCAAAATAGTGACAGTTTTCCTAGTATTTTTAGCCAGTGAGTGATCCACTAGTTCCGAAGCGCTATAATTATCTGCAAGATTAGTTAGTTTAATTATTTCCTCAATATTCAAATTTTTTTTATTTAATGAAAAATTTCCAATCTTTTCTAATTCATTATTCAGGTTTTTTCTGTCACCCCTGCTTCTTTCCACTAAAACATTAATTAATTGCTGAGATATTGGGATTTTTTTATTTCTAAAAAAAAGACTAGTAATGGAATTTAAAGTTTGGTTGTTATCTTCATAAAACGGAGCACATACAATTAATTTTTCTTTTTCAAAGAGTTTTCGTAAAGTAGATTTTTTTTCTAAATTTTTTGAATTTAAAATAATCTGTATATCTTCAAGGTTTTCTTCCATTAAGTCTTCTATGATTGCTTTAATTTTATCTGTAGCTCTATTAACTATTATTAATTTTTTATTATCAAAAAAAGATTTAGTAAGTACGCTATTAAAAAAACTATTAATATTGTCTAGAATTTCTTTTTCTTCATATCTGTGAATCTTATCTTGATAATTCGTTTCAAATAAATTTTTTATAATTTCATCTTTTAAACCTTCATTATTGCCATACAAAAGATATAATTTATAATTATTTAGTTTTATTTTACTTAATTCAAATGACTTTAGTATCATTAAATATTTGATAATTTGTTGATTAATTTATCAGCTCCTGTTTCTGCTAAATTATTTACAATTTCTTTTTCATATCTTTTTAAATCAAATTTATTAAGAACACTATTGTAATTAAAACTTTCAGTAATTTGTATATTATTTTTAAAATTATTTTTTTCTAAAACTTCAATGTTAATTGTTATAGTGAACTTAAAATTAGCTGGGTTACCAGAGGCATCTTTCGAAAGAACTATTTTTTCAGATTTGCTCAATATTTTTAGAGCAAAATCTCTAGTTTTTTTATTTGAGGTATAATTATTAAGTTTTTCTTTTATTTTAACATTAACATTCCTGTCTCCAATAAAAGTTAAATCACTTATAGAAAAATTATAGTTGGTAGAGTTTTTTTTAGAATGAATTGATTCATAACCACATGAGGCTAAAAATAATAATAGAATTAGTATAAAAGTCTTTTTAAACATTCTTATAGTATAATATTTATAAGTCTATTTGAAACAAAAATTGTTTTTTTTATTTTTTTATCTTGTAAAAGTTTTTTTGTTTCAGTATTTGATTTAATTATATTAATGAGTAAATTTTCGTCTACATCTCTATTAACTTTTAAAAGAGCTTTTTTCTTGCCATTTATTTGGACAACAAAATTAATCTCCCTTTCTACAAGTTCTTTTTTTGAAACTAAGGGCCAATTTATTTTTTTTTCATTAAGGATAGTTAAACATTCTGCAGTAAAGTGTGGAATAAAAGGATTCATTAGTATTAAAATTTTTTTATAGTTTTCAATTAAGATCGCTTTTTTTATTGGTTTTTCTATTTCTTTAATTAAAAAATTATACATTTCATAAAGATTAGCAACTATTACGTTGTAATGAAATTTTTCTAAATTTTGTGTTACTTTATAAATTAATTGATTTGTAAATTTTATTATATCTTCTCCCTGGTTTCCATCTTCATTCATTTTTATTTTTTCTAAAATTTTAGAATTTAGTACCCATAATTTTTGAACAAATTTGAATGATGCCAACATACCTTGATCAGACCATTGAACATCTTTTTCTGGAGGACTGTCTGATAAAATAAATAGTCTTACAGAATCTGCTCCATAATTTTTAATTATGTTTACTGGATCTATGGTATTTTTTTTTGATTTTGACATGGATTCTGTTGGCCCAACAAACACTTGCTCTGAAGGATAATCCTTTTTGAAAAATTTTTTACCATCTAAAGTGGAAACTTCATCAGGACTTAACCATGTATTTTTTTGATCTTTATATGTTTCGTGACAAACCATTCCTTGTGTAAACAATCCATCAAATGGTTCTTTTAATTTAAAAGTATCATTTTTATAGGACAGGGCATGCATGAAAAATCTTGAGTATAATAAATGTAAAATAGCATGTTCCACCCCACCAATATATTGGTCAACAGGCATCCAATAATCCACTTCTTCCTGAGTGAAGCCATGACTAATACTTTGAGGAGAGCAAAACCTTAAAAAATACCAAGAAGAATCAACAAATGTGTCTAAAGTATCAGTTTCTCTTCTATATTTTTTTCCATCTAAGGTAAAATATTTCCATTCATTTTTAGAATCTAGAGGATTTCCTTTGCTACTTAATTTCTCAATCTCCGGAAGTTTAACCGGCAGCATATCTTTTGGAATTTTAATAGGTTGATTGTTTTCGTCATAAGCTATCGGAATAGGACAACCCCAATATCTTTGTCTTGAAATTCCCCAATCTTTTAGACGGTAGTTAGTTTTTTTCTTTCCTAAATTATTTTTTTCAAGAAATTCTATTGTTTTAATAATAGACTCACTTGGCACCTTCAAGCCATCAAGAAATTTTGAATTATAAAGATAGCCCTCACCCGTATATGCATCATTACTTATTTCAAAGTCTTTATCTTTTTCAGGTCTAACAACGGGTGTAATTTCTAAATTATATTTTTTTGCAAAATCCAAATCTCTTTGATCATGAGCGGGACAACCAAAAACTGCACCCAATCCGTAATCCATTAATACAAAGTTTGCAAAATAAACAGGAACCTTCATATTTTGGTCTAAGGGGTTAATTGCAGTCATGTTAGTTTTAAAACCAAGTTTTTCAGCAGAGGCAATAGACTCTTCTGTAGTACCTGTTTTGGAGCATTGCTTTTTAAATTCTTGAAAACTTTTTTCATTCTCATAGTATTTTGCTAAAGGATGATCAACTGAAAGAGCGAGAAAAGAAAAACCAAAAAGAGTATCAGGTCTTGTTGTATAGCACTTAATACTTCCAACAGACTTGTTGCCTTCAACTTTAAATTCAATTTCACAGCCAAATGATTTACCTATCCAGTTCTTTTGCATCACTTTTACTTTATTGGGCCAGCGATCTAGAGTTTCCAATCCTTGTAAAAGTTCTTCTGAAAATTTTGATATGTTAAAAAACCATTGATTTAGCTTCTTTCTTTCAACTGTGGCTCCGGACCTCCAACCCTTCCCATTTACTACCTGTTCATTAGCAAGAACAGTTTCGTCAATTGGATCCCAGTTTACATAATTCTCTTTCCTATAAACCAATCCTTTGTCATATAAGTCTAAAAAAAACTCTTGCTGATGCTTGTAATAATCTTGTGAGCAAGTTGAAATTTCTTTATCCCAATCAATCGATAATCCCAATTTTTTAAGTTGAGACCTCATAGTTTTAATATTGAATTCCGTCCAGGTTTTTGGGTCTAAATTATTTTGTCTTGCAGCATTTTCAGCAGGCATTCCAAACGAGTCCCAACCCATAGGATGAAGAACATTATAACCTTGTAATGTCTTAAATCTAGCAAGTACATCACCGATGGTATAATTTCTAACATGTCCCATATGAATTTTACCTGATGGGTAAGGAAACATTTCAAGGCAATAAAATTTCTTCTTCTTCTTATCTATTTTACTTGAAAATACTTTTTTGTCGTCCCAAAGTTTTTGCCACTTTTCTTCGACTGTTTTAAAATTATATCTTTCCACAAAAATTAGTTTTGAAATTTTTATTTTTTAGGACTCTCAAATCCTTTGCCGGAATATGGTTTAAAGTTCTTATCTTTTTTATTTTTTTCATAGATTGCAGCAGTTTTAAGAATTTTAGCATTTAGCTCTTGAGTGAGTGGTCCAGTTTTTTCAGAGATTGTACAATTAGATTGCGCATTACAGTTTCGATTAAAAACTTTTATATGTAAAGCGTCAGATCTCACTTCATTAGTTAAAAACCTTATAGAAATTTTTATACTTTTGTTATTATTTTCAGTTGAATACCAATCAGTAATTATAATTCCCCCGCTGTAGTTTACAGAAGCTAAAGGCATAAAATCAATAATGTCTAAAGAAGCTCTCCACAAAGAATTTGAACTTGCAAATTCAAAATTACCACCTTTGTTTCTATCCACACCATCCATCAGTCTAAAACCTTTTCCCGCTTCTATATTTCTTTTAACACGTTCATTTGGGTTTGTTGGAACCTTTCTGGCATCCGCTCCCATACCACACGAATTTAGAGAAAATACAATTAATGTTAATAAAATAACAAGGTTTGATATTTTTGAGTAAATCATGGTTGGTTATATGTAATAAAAGGCAAATTTTATAAAATATAGCTTAAAAATCACATAAAATATACCTAAATTACATGTGATAATAATACAACATTTTTGATTAAATTGAAAAAAAATGGAAAATTATGAAATACCAAGAGAGTTAAATGATATCAAAGTCATGTTTAATATTAAACAATAACAATAAACATAAGGATAAATATGAACACATTAAAAAAAATAGGTTTAACAGCTTTAGCTGGTTCACTTGTTGCAACATCAGTATTTGCTGGTGAAATGAGTGTTTCTGGTTCTGCTGGAATAACTTACGCAGGTCAAGACAAAACTACTGCTGGTAATGGTTTTACTATGTCAGACGAAATCACTTTTGCTGGTGGTGGAGAATTAGACAACGGTTGGACTGTTGCAGTATCTATGCAATTAGATAACAACGCTAACGGTGCTACTGCTGGAACTAACATGGATAACAGATCAATCGTAGTTGGTATGGGTGATGCTGGAACTATTTCTTTCATTGGTCATGGTGGAAGCAGTGCATTAGGTGCTGTTGACGATATGATGCCTCATGCAGACGGAAATGAAACATGGGACACGATTGCTGACTCTCAAGGTGGAACTGTAAGCTTGAATGCTATCTCAGGAACAGCTGTAGAAAACATGTTTAGCTATAATAATTCGTCTATCGTAGATGGCCTATCTATTACAGCTTCTGTTGCACCTGCTAATGGTGGAACTAACCTAGAATCTACAACATCTTTTGCTGTTGCATATACAGGTGTTGAAGGTTTAACTGTTGGTTACGCAATAGATGAAAACTCTGAAGCAGCTGCTCTTCAAACTGATTTTGACACTATGTACGCAAAATATGCATATGGTCCAGTAACAGTTGGTTACCAAAAATCTGAAGAAGATAGTGCTACAGCAGCAGATAATGATGAGTTTACTGCTATGGGTATTTCATACGCTGTATCTGATGATTTAACTATCAGTTACAATACTTCTACAATTGATTTAGCAACAGTAGCTACAGATCAAGAGCAAGATGCTATTGCAGTATCTTACACAATGGGATCTATGGCAATAACTGCTACTTCAGTAAGCATGGATAATGCTGGTGGATCAACAGCCGCTGTAGATGATGTTCAAGGTTACGAATTAAATCTATCATTTGCATTCTAATTTAATTTAGAACACAAATTAATAAAAGGGCCCCTTTCAGGGGCCTTTTTTTTGTTCAAAAAAGGAAATACCAGCAAAACCAAGGCAGTTAGTAAGTCTTAATTTTTTTAAATTATCATCTGAGAGGCCACCAAGTGCAACAAGTGGCTTGCTACTTAAAAGTGAAAGTAATTTAAATTTATTAATGCCCAAATAATTTTTATTTTTTTTAAACAAGGAAGACACAAAAATAGCATTAACACCCTGTAATTCTTTGGTTCTTATTTCATGAATATTATGAGCTGAACCCAATAGAATAAAGTTTCTTTTGTAAGAAAAAGAAAGGTGTTTTTTATCTTTATTAAATGACGGGATATATGCACCGTCTAAATTGAACTTTATGGCAAATTTTATATTATTAGAAATTAAAAATTTATTGCCCTTTTTTCTACAATAATTTTTAATTGTTAAAATTAATTTTTCATCAATTTGTTGATTATAATTTCTAAATATAATGATTGTTTTTTTATCCTGTTTATCTATGTGACTTTCGTCAAATTTTTTAATAAAGTAATATTTGTTCAAAATTTTATTATGCATAATACTGTTAAAAATTTAATTTATATAGGAGAGCTTATTAAATCAAAACTAAATCATGATAGATTACCTATAATTATAGCGGTATCAAAAACCTTTCCCATTGAAAAAATTTTGCCATTAATAGAAAGTGGTCATTTACATTATGGAGAAAATAAGGTTCAAGAGGCCTTAGATAAATGGAACGATATAAAGCTTAAATACAATGAAGTAAAACTTCATTTAATTGGTAGACTTCAAACGAACAAAGTCAAATTTGCATTAAGAATATTTGATTATATACATTCTTTAGATAGTGAAAAATTGGCAACTAAAATTTCAGAAGAACAGAGAAAACAAGAAAAAAAACCAAAATTATTTATTCAAGTTAATATTGGAAATGAAGAGCAAAAATCTGGCATCAATAAAGATCAATTACTAAATTTTTATAAGTTTTGTAAAAAATTGGATTTAGATATTATTGGCACAATGTGTATTCCACCAAATGATGACAATGTTGAAAAATATTTTTCTGAGATGAATAAAATAAATCAAGAATTAAATTTTAAAGAATTAAGTATGGGTATGTCGGGAGATTATCTTGAAGCAATTAAATATAAAGCAACTTATGTTAGAGTTGGTTCAAAAATTTTCGGTAGTAGAACTTAGCCTATTTTAATTTTAGTTTTTTTGTCTATTAATTTTAATAATATTTCAAAATCTTTCTTTTTTAAAGCAACACATCCTGCGGTTGGTTTATAATTATCTGTTAAATGAATAAATACTGCACTCCCTTTGCTTGGAGTTTTTTTTTCATTGTGACTAATTGAAATTATATAATCATATTTATGATCTTTTCTGTGTAGATTTTCTTTGAGATTATTATTACTAGTTTTAATTTCTTCATTATATTTTTTATGTTTTGGGTCATCACACCAGGCCATATCTCGTTTAATAATCTTTTTATTGATTTTGCATTTCGGAATACTAATACGATCTTTTCTAAAATATAATTTTCTTAAACTAAATAATCCTTTGGGAGTTGAATAATCACCCTCTTTTTTATTAG
>Ga0114997_10004100_pt1 | contig 11323 bp, 9 predicted proteins | sample ArcticOcean_MG_C_2_FD_87045 | JGI IMG/M metagenome (GOLD analysis project Ga0114997, IMG submission 87045) | Marine microbial communities from western Arctic Ocean - ArcticOcean_MG_CB4_136 | ecosystem: Environmental > Aquatic > Marine > Oceanic | place: Arctic Ocean: Canada Basin | collected... | reverse complement strand
ACGAACGCTGATTTTAGTCTTATCTCCATCATTAATAAAGCTTTTTATCTTTTTTAATTTAATATTGTAATCACCAATATCTGTTGTAGGTCTAAATTTAATTTCCTTGAGTGATTGTTTCTTTGGTTTTTTAGTTCCTACGGTGCTTTTCTTCTTTTCAAATTGGAATTTCCCAAAATCAAGTAGCTTGCAAACCACTGGATTTGCATCAGAGGGAGATACTTGAACAAGGTCTAGAGATTTTTTTTGAGCCGAACTTAAAGCCTCGTCAATAGGCATCATTCCAAGTTTTTCACCATCATCACCAATTAGCATCACCTCTTTGGCATAGATTTTATTATTAATAGGGGTCGTATTTTTTTTATTCGCAGCGATAGTATGGGATCCTAAAAATTTAAAGAAGAATTAAACAAGGTAAGCTTGTTTTAAGAGAGGGCAACTGAAATGATTTTTCATTGATGATGATTTTAAAGCATTATTCATAAAAAGAAAACTGCTAAGGCTGAAGCAGAGATTCGCTCCAAGAGCCCTCTTCCATTGAGAAAACATGTCTTTGATTTAGTCTATTTTCATGGCCCTTCCAAAATTCAAAATAATAAGGAATAAAAGAGTATCCTCCCCAATATTCCGGTCTCTTGGGATGAGAATTCATTGAAGATAATGTTGTCTGAAAGCTCTCTGTGACTTTAGCGAAAGAGTCTATTGGCTGTGACTGAAAAGAACTAATTGCTAATGCATTTTTCTCTTTTGATCGATTCTGAAAATGAAAGTCTGAAAATTCCTGAGAGGTTTTTTTGATGTTTGCTTTAAGCCTAATTTGCGTATTAATTGCTCCCCAGTATATTAGAGCTGAAATTTGATCATGTGAATGAAATTGAATTGCCTTGGGAGACAAGTAATTTGAAAAAAATATCCACTCATGATCGTTAATGTACTTTAAATTAACAAACCTAGACTCAACTTCATTTTCATTTTTATTGAATGAAGAGATAGCAATTGCTTCAATATTTTTTTGACCAGCATCTTGAGCTGCCTTATAAAGTTGATTGAGTATCTGATATGGCTCATCAGAGCACATATTATTAATTTTTATCATGCATCTCTAGTAAATAAGTCTCTTGAAAAAGTTTTATGTTGAACTTCGCTCAGCTCATCACTTAATCTATTGGCAACGATCATATCAGAGCTCTCAACAAAGTCTTCAAAACTGTTTATGACAGATATGCCTTCATAAACATCTTGGTCGAGCATGGGTTCATAAATGACGAGACGAGAGTCGCTATTTCTCAGCGCATCGATCAAAAATAAGACAGCAGATTCTCTAAAATTAGTTGAGCCATCTTTCATTACCAATCTATAAATTCCTATAGTACTAGGATTCATTTCTTTAATTTTTTTTAATAGCAGCTTTTTTCTTTGATCATTCGATTCAACGATTGCTGATATAAGGCTCTGAGGTATATCTCTATAATGTGCTAATAATTGCTTTGTATCTTTTGGCAAACAATAACCCCCATAGCCAAAAGAAGGATTGTTATAGTAGTCACCAACCCTGGGATCAAGAGAGACACCTTTGATCAAATTAAGTGAGTTCAAGTTATTCTCCATTGCAAAACTATCAAGCTCATTAAAGAATGCCACTCTCATAGCTAGAAATGTATTTGAAAATAATTTCACAGACTCTGCTTCTGCTGAACTCATAAATATAATGGGAAAATCTTTATCAATTGCGGCATCTTGCATTATCTTAACAAGGGATTGATTCAATGTATTGTGCTGCCCTCCAACTATTAATCGAGAGGGATGCAAGTTGTCATATAAAGCTTTACCTTCTCTTAAAAATTCTGGAGAAAAAATAATTCGTTCCGTTTTGTGTTTAGCGCATTGAGATTCTGTAAATCCAATACTCACAGTCGATTTTACAATAATTAATGCATCCTCGTGACTGTAACGAAGAGAGTCTGTAATTGAATTTTCTACGGATGAGGTATCAAACTGATTAGTTGATTCATCAAAGTTTGTAGGAGTCGCAATAAAGATGAAATTAGCATTTGTAAGCGCCTCTTTTGGGTTTGTTGTTGCTGATATTGTTAAATTCTTTTGAAGAAAAGCTGCTGTAATATCTGGATCATCAATCGTTGATTGCATGGCATTAATTTTTTTAACTTTTGCTTTATCTAGATCTAGTAATACTAAGTTATTTTCCTTTGCTAACAAAACAGCTAAAGACATTCCAACAAATCCTGCTCCAATAATAGTAATCTTCATTTCAGACATTACGCGCAGTCGCTGTATTGCTCGACAGCAGTTATAAAAAATCTTTCTAATTTATTTATCAGCATACTTCTATCAAATTCTTTTTTTGAATATTTAATTCCGTTTTCGCCAAGCATATCACCTTGAGACTTTGTAAGATGTGACATTTTCTTGATCGCAGCGGCCAAACCAATTGAGTCGGAAGCTCCGCAACACATACCTGCATTGGATTCTTCAATAATTTTAGCTCCCTCTCCATCTAACATTCCTACTATGGGTATTCCAGTCATCAAATAGGTTTGAAGTTTTGCTGGAATTGTCATGCTAAAAACAGGATCTTTTTTCAGAGAAACTAATAATGCACCAGCATGAGCAAAAAAAGATGGCATTCTCTCTAATGGAAATCTACCAAGCAGCAAAAAATTTTCTTCCAATCTTAATCTCTTTACCTCTGATTGCAACCATTCAAACCTTCTCCCATCTCCAATTATTATCCATCTAATTTTTTTCTCATCTCTCAAAATATTAGCAGCACTCAAGATAGATGGCATATCTTGGGCATCCGCAATATTTCCTGCGAATAGAATGTTAAAAATATCATCATTTCTCTTAATTTCAGGAGCAAAAGCTATTGCCGCATTTCCAATAAAGTTTGGAAGCTCCTCAGCCCAACTCGGAAAATAATGCACCCTGTCAGGGTAATCACAGTGAGTCTGAATGCTCTTTATAAAACTTTTAGATTGCCCTAGGACCATAGAACAATTGTTGTATATAAAACGTACAATTTTTTCAATGCTCCATAGTATTGTTTTGGATTTTACTCCACCAACTGCCTCGAGAGTTTCAGGCCATAAATCTAATACCCAGAAAACAATTGGAGCATTTTTTAATTTCCCCAATAATATGGCTGGTAGGCCAACCGTTATAGGTGATGGCTCATAAACAAATATCAAATCAGGCTGAAAGTTTCTTAACTTCCATGAACCTATGAAAGATCCCATAACTACAAAGCTTAGGTAATTTATGAACAGCCGTATAGGATGATTTCCCCGGGAAACAGTTGGCACTCTATGAATCTTAGCCCCCTTATAAGATAAATATGAATGAGGGTTTTGAATATACTCAGGAAATATTTTTCCAGATGGATAATTTGGTTTTCCAGTTAAAATTTGAACTTCATGACCTCGAGCTATAAGCTCTGGCACAAAATCATTAATACGAAAGTTTTCAGGCCAAAAATACTGACTGATAATTAAAATCTTCAAATAATTTACTTATAGTTTTTCCAGACCACCCTTTGAACATAGTCAGTATAGCTATGCAAAATTCTTACAACCTTCTCTGAAACATTAGGCATATCATAATCTGCTACCTTTCTAAGAATTCTTTCATCACCAGAAGGCTGTGACTTTAAAATTTCTAAAGCCTGGTGAATTCTTTCAAATGATAAACCAACCATCATTACTGATCCTTCCTCCATGGCTTCAGGTCTTTCATGCGCTTCACGAATATTTAAAGCAGGGAAATTTAAAATAGATGACTCTTCATTTATAGTTCCGCTGTCAGATAAGGTTGCTGTTGCATTCATTTGTAAATTTACATAATCTGTAAAACCAAGTGGCTTGATAAGTTTTATATTTTTATTTAGCTTTACTTTTGATTGAGAGATTTTCTTTTTAGTTCTTGGGTGTGCAGAAAAAATAATAGGCATTTTATATGTGGTGCTCATCATATTAAGTGTCCTTACCAGCTCTTTAAAATTATATTCAGCATCTATATTTTCTTGGCGATGCGCGCTAATAACAAAGTAATTGCTTGATTTTAATTTTAATTTTCTAAGAATATTAGAATTATCAATCCCATCTTTATAAAAATTTAAAACTTCATTCATAGGGCTTCCTGTCTTAATAACAAGATCTGGAGATAGCCCCTCTGCTAATAAGTAATCTCTAGCAATTGTGCTATATGTCAAATTAATATCAGCTGTATGGTCTACTATCCTTCTATTAATTTCTTCAGGAACTCTCATATCAAAACATCTGTTACCAGCTTCCATATGAAAAGTGGGAATCTTTCTAAGTTTTGCTGGAATAATTGATAAGCAACTATTGGTATCCCCTAAAACTAATACTGCATCAGGATTTTCTTTTTCTAAAACTAGATCAATAGATGACATGATATTTCCAATAGTTTGAGCTGCATTTTTTTTTGCTGATTCAAGAAAATAGTTTGGCTTTCTTATTTCTAGGTCTTTAAAAAAGATTTCATTTAATTCGTAATCATAATTTTGACCTGTATGGACAAGAATATGCTCACAATGAACTTCTAGAGATGCCAGTACCCTAGACAGGCGAATAATCTCGGGACGAGTTCCCACAATAGTCATTACTTTTAATTTTTTCATCTTAAATCTCCCTCGATATAGTATCAGGCTCATCTCGATTAAATATCTCATTTGCCCAAAGCATTACTATCATCTCCTTTTCACCAACATTAGTAATATCATGAACCCACCCAGGAATTGTTTCCACAACTTTTAATTTATCGCTTGAGGAAAGTATTTCAAATCTATCATTGGTTATTAAATTCCTAAATCGAAATCTGGCTTGGCCCTTAATAATAAGGAATTTTTCTGACTTAGAATGATGAAAATGTTGGCCTCTAGTCACACCAGGCAATGCAGTAAAAAAAGAAAATTGCCCAGAGTCTTTTGTTTTTAAGACTTCTGCAAATACCCCCCTTTCATCAGGAAAAATTGGAATAGTGTAAGTAAATTGTTCTGGCGAGAGAAAGCTTAAATAAGTTGCATATAAAGCTCGAATTAACCCAGTCCCTACTCTTTCGGAAACAAGCGAACCCCTTGAATCATAGAAAAGCTTTAACTGATCTGCTAAAGCCTGCAACGTAATTGTGTATGTTGGTTCAACTGAAATCCATTGTTGACGCGGCTCTGAAGATTGGAGAGTATTTATAAAACTTTTTATTACGTCATCTATATAAACAAGTGGTAAAGATTTTTCAGGATTATTTACCTGAATGGGTAGCTTATTGGCAATGTTATAGCAGAATGTAGCAACTACGGAATTGTAATTAGGTCTTGACCACTTCCCAAATACACCAGGTAATCTATATATGCTAACTGGGCATCCTGTCTTTTCTTCTAATGTATGCAAAGCATTCTCAGCTGCTAACTTGCTATCACCATAAAGATTACCATCTTCAGCTTGGGTGCTTGAAGAAAAGATAATTGGTATTTTTTTTTCTAATCTTTCTATTGCTTCACATATCAACTTAGTTAATTGATGATTTCCTATTTCAAAGTCCTCAGAATTAGACGGTCTGTTTTCACCAGCTAAATGGATCACTGCATCAGCTTGACGAATTTTCGATTCAAGCATTTCAAAGCTATCACCTCTATCAAAAGTATCAAAAGAATATGTTTCTATTGAAGATAGCTCTACCACTAGATTCTTACCAATAAATCCCTTGGAACCTGTGATGAGAACATGCATATTATTCCTCAGGATCCACGTATTCACCTATTGTGATTTTCTGCATAAATTCTAATTTTAATAATAATCTTTTCATTCCCTCGATATCTAAACGATTTGTATTATGAGAATTGTAGTCTTCTGCAATAGAAATTTTAATTTCGCCCTCATCGACAAATTTCTCATAATTTAAATCTCTTAGATCTGGGGGAACTCGATAGTAATCTCCCAAATCCTCTGCTGCAACCATCTCCTCTCTACTGAGCAAAGTTTCATAAAGTTTCTCCCCATGCCTTGTACCAATAACATCAATTGGGTGCTGAGGTTTGTCTATAAGCTCAGTAAGAGCTTTAGTTAGAACTGATATAGTGGCCGCAGGTGCTTTTTGAACATATATGTCACCAGAATTTCCATTCTCAAATGCAAATAAAACTAAATCAACAGCATCCTCAAGAGTCATCATAAACCTTGTCATATCACCATCAGTTATTGTAATGGGAGCATCCTTGAGAATTTGATCAACAAACAGTGGTATCACAGAACCCCTAGATGCCATGACATTACCATATCGAGTAGTGCAGATTACAGTTGAGTCGCTAGACCTCGATTTAGCAACAATTACTTTCTCCATCATTGCCTTAGATATTCCCATTGCATTAATCGGATAAACAGCTTTATCAGTACTTAAACAAATGACCTTTTCTACTGAACATGAAATTGCAGCCTCTAAAACATTTTCAGTGCCAAGAATATTTGTTTTCACCGCCTCCACCGGATGAAACTCGCAGGAGGGAACTTGCTTTAATGCTGCAGCATGAAAGATATAGTGCACCCCTCTAACAGCATTAAGAACTGAATTATAGTCTCGCACATCACCAATATAAAATTTTAGCTTTTTGCTATTATATTTTTTACGAAGATCATCTTGTTTTTTTTCATCGCGGCTTATGATTCTGATCTCCTTAAGATCGGAGTCTAGTAGTCTTTTTAGCACAGCATTACCAAATGAACCCGTGCCGCCTGTAATAAGTAGTATTTTATTTTTAAATATATTCATTTGGTTATGTTAACAAATACAAGACTGATGAAGAAGAAAAAGGTTGAGGATCTGCTGCTTTTATTCTAGCTAATTTGCATTATAGATCCTGCAATTTTTTAATAAGAGTAAGTTAACCTAATTTTGTAGACTCAAATGTCTTTACTAAAAAATTAAATGTCTCATGTGAGTTTGTTTTCAACAAATACTCTTCGGAAATCTTTCTGCTGATTTCAATACTTTTTATTCTCAGAGAAGGATTCTCTACTAGAGATTGAATTGCTTGAGCAATTGATGATGGATCCTCTGGGTCAAAGTATGTTCCGCCTTCCGCTAAAACTTCAGGCATTGGACCCCTATTAGAGCATGCTATCGGCAATCCAGATGCCATCCCTTCGATAAGAGTTATTGGCATGTTTTCACAACTTGATGCAAAAATAAACATATCAGATTCAGAGAGCACTGTTGGAATTGCATCAATGTGAACAAAAGATAGTTGGGTCACGAATATGCGCATCGGATCTGATAACTCAATTTCTTTATCCAATCTTTTTTGAGAAAAACCAGAGCCTCCCCCAACCAGAGTAAGAGAAATTGGCAAGCCTTGATTTCGAAGTATCTTGATAGCCCTTACTACATGCCATTGATGCTTGTATGGTGCTGCACTTGAAACATATACACATTTTATCTCCTCAGACGAATCATCAGGCCATGGTCTTTGTAAGCTAATATTTCTAAAACTGTTATTAACTCCATGAGGAATAATCTTTGAGTTTTTGATATTCCCTGTAACTTTCTGAATCATGCCAGATGCATAATTAGTAAGAAAAATTACAGCAGATGAGAATCTTAAAGCACGAACATAAAGTATTTTTAAGCAAAAAAGTCTTAATCGCCCTAACCCAAAATGATACCTCTCCATTTCACCTGGCTCAAAAGGAAGCATATCTTGGCTAAGAGTCACGTTAGGCTTAAATTTGCCTATAGAGCTAGCTGTTGTATTAAAAACAAGCACGCAATTATTTCTTTCTAGATCTTTTTTAAAAAGAAATCTCTGCCAAAATAGTTGAAAAAAAATATTTTTTTCTAAAAATTTTGGGTTATGTTTGATGAGCCAAGGCATATCAGGGATTTCATCTAGCAGGTTTTTATGGGACCAGACATGAATCTCTTTAATGCCATGATCACTTGGTATTAGCTCAGAGATTAAACCCACCATATGTGCGTATGTTCCCCCAGATCTATTTCTTGATGCATCTATCCCAATAATCATATTTTATTTTTTCGAAGTTCCGTAGCCCACATTCCAATTAAAAAAGCTAATACAAAAGCTCCATGAGAAACCTTAAAGGTCTCATGAAAAAAGCCGAATACCAGTACACCAACAAATCCTAAGAATAGTCCCAAATCAATTTTATAAAGGTATGAACCTAGTCTCTGCAAAAGATATAAATAAATGCCTAGGCCAATATATCCTGTTCTAAATAGGACATCATTATATTGCCCATGGGCTGAGCCAATTCCATCGTCTAAGATAACCCAAATGCCAAGATAGCCAGATCCATATAATGGGCTAGAAGCAACATATTGTAATATTGATTGTATTAAATAAATTCTATATCCCTCAGAAGAATTTGGATTTGCAAGATTAAAGTTGGAGGTTCCATCGATAAAACTAAAAGAAAACAATCGATCGGTAAAATATTCTAATGGTAGTGCCATGTATTCATATATTCCAGAGAAAGCGACCATCAAACTAATCCCGATGGCATAAAGTGAAAAAATACCTAAATTTCTTGTAGTTAGCTTAATTTTAGAACCAAATAGGATTAACAAGAAAACAAAAATGCTTCCAATAATTCCTACAATTGACGCTCTTGAAAATGTTAATAGTAAGCCTAAAAAAATTATTACTAGCAAAGGAATTTTTGATAATTTCAATAAAAGTGAATTAGATTGAAAGAAAAAAACTAACCAAAATCCAATAATATATAAAAAACCAAATCTTTGATTGCCGACCTGATTCTTTGCAGCATATCCCAATGAGGCAAGATCAAATGATCTGAGTTCATTAAGATTGCTTAATGATAAATATAGAGTAAGGGCAACAATAGAAATTTTAAATGCTTTAATCATTTGTTCGTTAATATTCATAAAAGCAAAGGAGAACATGCTCATAAATAAGATAAAACTTATAAGTTTTCTTAAAGACAAATGCCAATATGAATACTGAAAGAACCATGCAATAAAAAATATTCCGAAAAAAATATAAAATGCAATCTTCAAATCACCAGGCAAAGTCTTAATTTTTTGATCTTTCAGTAAATAAGCCAATGGAAACAAAAGAAAAATATAATTGCCTGAAAAAGCTGCTCCTAGGGTAACCTGTGACATAAATGAAACAAACAAAGCCGCTAAGCCATAAGTTACAAAATTATTTTTAATTGTCGTCATTATTAATCAATTGCTTTGAACTGCTTAATTTCCTATTAATTAAGTTTAGCCATTTTGATAAAGAGGTGTCTAGTTCAAAAAAATGACTTGGGTCTCTTTCGCTCCTGGACTGTGAATTGATAGCGTGCAAAATTTTAGTAGCCAAATCCTGGTGTGTTTTTATAAAGACGCTTTCATCTATTTCAAGCATGGGGCTTAGATTTAATTTAATAGGATCAATCATACATGCTACTGGAACTCCACGGAAATAAGCATCAAGTGCTGCAGTTGTGACATTGCTTGAATATGCGATAGTGCAGTTTTGTAAAAGATTTTGCAGTGAGGCATCACTGATAGAAACATTTAGCCCTTTGAATTTATTGAGTGGTATTGGGCAAGCAGGATGAGGTTTAAAAATAAACCTTATGGAATTAGGAAGAAGTGAGGACGCTTTGATTAATATCTGAATTAACTGATAATTATTTTCCAAGAGATAGTCCCCTAATACCAAAACCAGTGTTTGCTCTGAAAAATCTAATTTGTCAGAGCTGTTCGATAAATTAGATTTAAGGTGAAAATATCTCAGAGCCTCGACCAGCTCAACTTCTGATTCTGGATAGCCAATGCTGTGAAAATAATTTTTTTGCGCTTGACCATTGATGGCAATAACATCGGGCTTAGGGTAGTTAAGTGAGTCTTGTATGATGTGAGCTCTACTATCATTCGCGTATCGAAGATCCCAAAAACGGGTTGTAGAGTGAGGGACACCTATCATCTTATGATGTCGTAACTCCTTCCAATAATAATTAAGCGCGATTTCCCAGCTCTGATTTTCCTGAAGGTATAGTCCCAGTGTTTGTTTTGGCAGGCACTGAAGGGCCTCAGAAAAAAGATTTAATGTTAAGCAGTTATTCATAGAATGATAGCCGCAGAAAGATTTGTCCCACTCATCAATCAAAACGTCAAGTATAAAATCGTCTTTTGGTAAATTTCTTTTTATTTTTGATGAAATTTTTGAGATCATTCGCCAATCAGAAATAGTCTTAAAAATAATTTGAAAATTTAAAAATGATTCTAAAAATACATGAATTTCTTTAGAATTTTTTTTGTTAAAGTTATGTAATATAGAAAGAGCGGTCTTGGCATTAGGAATTTGTTTACTAGGAGTGAAAATATGAAGCCAATTTATTCCATGACCTATTTGATTAATTGAGTTCGGAAGGTTGCCCCAAAAATTTGAATGATGTTCTTTTTTCTGCAGTCTCGTTGCATCTAGATTAAATAAATAAGAAAACATGGTGATGGGTTCTTTGCTATGTTTCCACTCGGTTAAACCAAAGCCCTTAAGCTTTCTACTTTTATATAGATGAATGCAAAGCCATATTGCCCCTTTAAGACTTTGGAATTTAGGAAGCAAAGAAGATAAAAAAAATATTTTTCTAGAAGAAAAATTCAATTTCGTGTTTTTACATAATGTTTTTATTCCTTGAACCAATGGTAAATTATTAGATTTCACTTCAACAGACTCGATCTTATTTAAAGAAAGCCAATGCTGAAAAGCAATAAGCTTAATAGCATTATCAATTTGTGGAGATTTGCTAAAATTACACTTTTCAACAAATAAGCTCAGCCACCAGAAGCTGAAATTCGGCTTTATTTCTAAATGCTGTTTTATGGAAGTATGAAATATTTTTAGCTCTCCAAAGTCATGGGCCCAAGCTAAAAATTTTGATCTAACAGAAAGCTTATTTTGATCCACCAAATCTAAGATAGATAGAATATTTTTTGCATCTCCAAAATTAAAGCTCTGCCAAAGTATAACTTTTCGATCCTTAGGGGCTGGGCTCGCTGAATCCCAAATCAACACATCAGACATTATTGTTACTGCAGGGGTTAAATTCTTTTCCAAATCTGATTAAAAGCTGAATTAGCCTGCACATCAAGGCCGTCAGAAAATTCTTTAGGAGAATGTCTCTTATCCACGAGGGTAAGGCCACAGTTAGTTAATGCCTTTGATACTCCCTCAGCTTGCTGGATAAAATCATCATTAACCTCTATTAAAACTTCATCCACTTGAGCAAGTACTTTCTGGCCGCCCAAAAGAATT
>Ga0114997_10004099_pt1 | contig 11324 bp, 8 predicted proteins | sample ArcticOcean_MG_C_2_FD_87045 | JGI IMG/M metagenome (GOLD analysis project Ga0114997, IMG submission 87045) | Marine microbial communities from western Arctic Ocean - ArcticOcean_MG_CB4_136 | ecosystem: Environmental > Aquatic > Marine > Oceanic | place: Arctic Ocean: Canada Basin | collected... | reverse complement strand
GAACACAACGAATATTAAGAAAACGATGAACTTGGAAGAGTATTTAGTGCTGAGAGACTTTGAGACGGGCCACTCGGCGATGCATCGATGTTTGCTTCACGGTCCCAACTTGACGTGCGCTCGAACGTTGTTGAAATTCGCTACGGAACACTGCTCGAAGAAGAGTAGCGTGAATCTGCTTCATCAACCGAGGTGTTTTCCAGGGCACACTCCGATCGAAAGTTTATCGATAACGATAGCAACCGGAGCGTCGAAAGAAGAAGAAGAAGGAGGAGAAAAAGAAGAAGGAAGAAAGAGACACATGCGCCTGAGAAGATCGGATGTCTTTTCATGGGGCTCAGGCGTGAATTATACGCTAGGCACCGGAAACACGAACACGAACGGCGATCGATGCAAACGGATAGAGTATTTTGCAAAGCACCACTTAAACGTGACTTCGTTGAGTTGTTCTCGATTTCGTTCGTTCGCGACGACAAAGGAAGGGGAGGTTTATTCGTGGGGTCTGACTGATTGGAATAGTTATAGCAAAATAAACGGTGAAGTACAAGAAAACAACGCATCACTGAAGCGCGAAGCGGATATGTTCCCGACGCGCATCGAGACGTTTATCGGTGGAATTTCCTCGAAACCAAAGATTGTTAAAATCTCGTGTTCGGAAAATTTCGCTCTGCTCGTGGATGACTCTGGAAGTTTATTTATCATGGGAAAAACGCTCGGACTCTTTTCCTCATCGTCAGATGCTGGTATCACTAACGACAATAATAATAATAACAACAACAAGGAAGATGATAGCAGCTGCATGCAAATGTTTCCTAGACGCATTTTCGGAGACGATAAGCGAGATCCAATCTCTCGAGAGACATTTAAAGAGCAGCGCATTGTAGATGCGAGTTGTGGAAACGCGCACGCTGTCGTTATCGACTCCAAAGGTCGATGCTGGAGTTTTGGACTGAATGGGACTGGTCAACTCGGGTTTCAGATCGATGCTATTTCGCGCGTCAAATTTCCAAGGGTTGTAGTCGGCATTGAAGGTTACTGTCTGAGCGCTTCATGTTCTGATGAGACGACGCTCGTGCTCGTGCGAAAAAACAACAACACGAAAGCCATCGTTCGGTTCGGTTCTGGAGATTGTAAACCGAAACAAATAAGATCTTCTTCTCGCAGTACGATTGTGAACATGTCGTGCGGCAATATTATTTCGGCGTTTGTTTGCGAGAACGGTGATCTGTATCGTTTTCACTCCAAAAAGCTCGATGATTGCGAAGCGCAAAGAGTCGACGAGTTTAATTCTGTGCCATTTGTATCGTGCACGATGACGAATTCGAGAGGCTGTGTTCTAGCTAGGAACGGTGATTGTTACGAGTTTGAAGTAAACGAGCGATCTGGAGAGTGCTCAGTCTTCAGTCGCGTCGTGGGTGTAAAACGAGCAACTTCGATTTCGATCAGCGATAAGCACGCGTTGAGCATATCGAATTGGACGGAGCCTAATTCAAATTGGCCGGAATCTAAAATCATCCGAGAAAAAGCCCGAAAAGAAGAAGAAGAAGAAGAGAGTTTACAACACATCGCGTGTAGAGTTGTTTGTGAAGAAGTGTTGGATTTAAGTAATTGCATGGAGTGTCTTCAAAATCTTCCAAATTTAGACATTGAAAGTGGAGAACTATTGCGAGAGTACGCGTACGAGCTCGCAGCTTCGAATTTAGACGCACTTATTGAGGTTTACGACGTGCTGGGTACGAAATACGATGATGGGCACGTCGACGATGCTGTTTTAAGTGGGATTCGAGAACGAAGCACCGGCGGTGTAGAATTAACTTTAGAACTCGATTGGGATATAGAGAAGACGTACGCGCCCGTCGTCGCCGACGAAGAAGGAGAGAAGAAGAAAAAGGAGAAGAAAAAGGAGAGAGTGGAAGTGATGAGTGGGAAAACGAATGAAGTTCCGGCGCGAGCACCGCAAATGAAAAGAAATGCCTCGCCAGAAACAGAATCACTACCATCGAAGTCAAAACCGATTAAAATATCTCTCACTTCCACAACGAAATGCACTCAAAAGCAAATCCAACGCAATTCGATGCGGACGACGCCGCCAAAAAGCGTTGATTATACACGCTCGAGTGAAAGACGAAAATCAGGAGGCATATTGAAACAATTTAAGCCGATCATATTCAGGCAGTACGAAGAAAGCGACGAAGATGGGAACGATGCATACGACGAGGACCTCGAAACGGAAGCACGATTGAAGGAGAAGTTGAAATGGAAAGCGGATGGGGAGGAGCAAGAAAGGTCTTCGATATCGCGTGGTTTCACTGCTACGAGTTTGAAGGAGATTCAAGAGTCGCAAAGTAGAAATCCTTTACCATCGTTTAGATCCATGGTAGGTTCCCAAGCGAAGAAAGAATTTTCTATGGAAATGTTCGAGACGCGAGGTGTTCACAGAGAGGATGCGACGGGTTCATCTGCTACGAGCGTAACGGTGTCGCTTTCCGCTCTGGCGAGACGAACGAAATCGAAAAAACATGTCGTTGATTCCTCTCCAGCGCCATGGCTTGGCTCTAGCGCCTCGTTCGATAAGAATAAAGGGTTCATCGGAGGTTCTGCGTCTTCTCAACAAAGTCCTCTTCGGGATTTGATGCGTCAGGAGGAGGAGAAGCAGCAAGAGCGCAACGCTTCGTCTACGCGTCCTATTTACGGATTCTCACCGAATGCGTTTTCTTCGACTTCCCCTGGAAGCTGGTTCCCTTCAAACGATGACGAACATGGAAAGAAACTCACTTTACTCGAAATCCAAGCGCTAGAGGAGAAGGAAAAAGAAGAGCGAGAACTCGTCGCCTTGGTCGCCGCGTTCGAGAAAGCTGAGATGGACGGGAACGCTCACCACAAGAGCAACAGTGGAACGAAGAAGAAGAGGAAAACGAAAACAAAGAGCGCGGTGGCGGAGAAATCAAATGGTGAGGCACAACAGTCGCCACGAACGAAGAAGGATGGCAACAAGAAGACGAAACCGCCTTCTCCAACGCCTCCTGGCGTATCGACGCGTCGCGGCGGGGATACTACTACCAATGAAATGGCAGCACCATTGTTGTATAAAAGTAATAATAGCAACGGTAGAGAAAAAGTAGTCTATTAGACGATTAGATCGTAGTAAAAACGTCGTGTTTAATAAAAGCGCTTGAAATGAATAGCGTCTGTTCGCGAATATAGTAATAATACATGCAACGCAAATAACACCACCACGAACGAATACACAAACACACACACAAACAAACGAACAAGAGACGAAAAAGAGAGAAAAACAAAACAAAAAACCTTCTTCTTCTTCAATAAAAAGTGGATAAAAAAAGACGGCGGACAGACACACTATCGCCTCGTCCATCGCACACACAACGAACGAGCTTGTTACACACGCATCATAGATAGATGTCTTTCTCCACGCATTCCTTAAAGTCTGCGTTACTCGTCTCTTCCTTCAACAATAACAATCACAACAACAAACGACTTCTCGTCGCGAAGAAGAAGAAAAGCATCCCCATCGCAACCGCATCATCATCACCATCGTCTTTTAACATCAACAACATCAAGAACATCAACGCGAACAACAGAAGAAGTAATAATAACCGCGCTGCTAGAAAGTTCGTTCCAATGGCTGGAAAAGTTGGTCCGTCTGGTGAGGTGAAAAAAGTCGTCCTCGCGTACTCTGGTGGGTTAGACACCTCCATCATTCTCAAGTGGTTGCAAGACACGTACGGGTGCGAAGTCGTGACGTTCACCGCGGATTTAGGCCAAGGCGAAGAACTCGGTCCGGCGAAAGTGAAGGCGTTGAAAATGGGCGTCAAGGAAGAAAATATCTTCATCGTCGACGTTCGCGAGGAGTTCGTGAAAGAGTACGTCTTTCCGATGTTTCGAGCGAATGCGATTTACGAAGGGACGTACTTATTGGGCACGTCTATCGCGAGACCGTTGATTTCGAAGAAACAAATCGAGATTGCGAATCAAGTCGGCGCGGATGCCGTGTGCCACGGAGCCACGGGGAAAGGGAACGATCAAGTCAGGTTTGAAATCAGCTATTACGCGTTAAAACCTGACGTGAAAGTGATCGCGCCTTGGAGAGAGTGGGATTTAGATTCCAGAACGAAGTTGTTGGCGTACGCGGACAAAAACGGGATTCCGGTCGCCGCGTCGAAGAGGCAAGAGCAACCGTACTCGACCGATGCTAACTTGTTACACATTTCTTACGAAGGGAACGCGTTGGAAGATCCGTGGGAGGAGTATTTGGAAGATATGTTTACGAGATCGGTGAGCCCAGAAAACGCGCCGAACGAACCGACGTACATCGAGTTGGAGTTCGAGAAGGGGGACCCTGTGGCGTTGAACGGGGAGAGGTTATCGCCAGCTGAAATGTTGACGGCGTTGAATAAGCTCGGAGGAGATAACGGCATTGGTAGATTAGACATTGTCGAGAGCAGATACGTTGGGATGAAGTCGAGAGGTGTGTACGAAACGCCCGGCGGCACCGTTTTGTTAGCCATGAGAAGAGATTTGGAATCCATTTGCTTGGACCGAGGGGAAATGCATTACAAGGACGAGATTATGCCAAAATACGCGGAGTTGCTTTACAACGGCATGTGGTTTTCGCCGGAAAGAGAAATGATGCAAAAAAGCATCGATCAAGCCGCGCAACACGTCAACGGTACGGTCAGAGCAAAGCTGTACAAAGGCAACGTCATGTGCGTCGGACGAAAATCGTCCACCTCTTTGTACGACGTCAACTTATCCACGTTCGAAGAGGACGGCGGCGCGTACGACCAGAAAGATGCCGCCGGCTTTATCAAGTTGAACGCGCTGCGATTGAGAACGTTGAAGAGAAGACGCACGGACGCCGGCAAGTAAGTTTGAGGCGAAAAGAAGAAGAGGCTGGTTGTTGTTTTTTTACAACCAGTACCACACTATGATATTGTTTTAAACCAAGTATTTAATACAAAACTACTACGTATATACAATGTTCATGTTCACAGGTACACACCGGTACACATCTACTAAACGACTTTTAGTTTATATCCTTTACTCTTGGCGAACTTCATGCAATCTTTTTCCGTCACTTCAATCGCCCAGTGTAACATTGTTTGTCGAACGACGGGTGAAATCGAGGCGTCGTCGAAACGTCTGTTTGACGAAACAATCTTGTTCAAGAGATTATTCTTCCATCGACCTTTTTCGCCGCCAACTCCGGTCCAGCGCGATATTTGTCTCGCATCGTCCGCCGTTCTTCTCCCGAGATAAAACCTGCAATACCACTGGAACCACCCTCTCGGATCTTGTTCGTTAATCCATCCGTGCTCTTCCCAATAGTGCTGATCTTGACCCGCTTTCACTTGATACAGGTTTCGGTAACTTTTATACACTCGATTCTCGTATAAGCCTTTGGACATGTTCTCGAACCATTCCTCGGGAAACTCTTTCGACGCTACTAGAATTGGACGTTTGAGGAAACCTTTTTTACCTCCTCGAGGGTTAAAATAGCACCCACCAAACGTCCCGGCTTGAATCATTTCTTTCGGCGTCAAATTCGGTTGAAAGTGCGCTTGCGAACTCGGAACGTTTTTGAACGTTAGCTTCCCAGTCGCCTCGTCGCGCTTCAAGACGGAACTTTCCGGGTACACCTCTTTCTCCTTCGTTCTCCTCGCCGGTTTGTAAAACACCGCCGATTTTTGCGCCTCTTCTCGCGTCTTTGGCGGGTCGTACGTCCCAAACGACGACGACGCTCTTTTCGCAGTGCCACCACCAGAAGGGACTAAAGTGGGCGTCGATATCGAAACGTCGACTTTCTCTTCGGCGTAGTTGACCACTTTTTTATCTCTCGCGCTCGTTCTTTTCGTCGCTCCGAACAGCAAAGGTTTGGATTTTGGAAGCAACTTACTCTTCTTCATCTTCTTCCTCCTTCTCTCCTCCTCTGTATCCTCCTCGGACGATGATGGAAAAGCTTTACGCTTCGCGTCTCCGAGAACTTTTTCCATGCGTTTTTTGTTCGCTTCGCAGCGCTCGTCGCGTTCGCGCTCGTACTCCGTCCGATTGGCGGCCGCTACCATTTGATTCTTATTCTTATTCTTATTGCTATTATTATTAAAGAGAGAGAGAGAGAGAGAGAGTTCTTCTTCTTGACTTGTTCTTCTTCTTCTTCGGATAAAAGAGTTTCACTAATGAGAGAGAGAGAATGAGAGATTAATGCTGACGTCAAGCACACCAAAAACTGATGAGAAGTTGTTTATTTCTGTCTGTTTTGTCTGTTGTTTCTCTTCAAAAAAAAAAAAATGGAGAGAAGTGTACTATTGATGAGAGGAAAATTAAGTCTTTTGTCTGCGCCTTCAACATCTTCTTCTTCTTTCACGACGACAAGAAGACAAAGAAGACAAAGAAGAAGTGAAGGGGGATGCATTTACGCGTCGTCGTCTGAATCGTCGCTCTCACCGAAAATAGTCGTCGTCGCTGAAGGGGAGCAAACGTTTCAGACAAAAACGACATCAAAATACGAAGTCACGGATAAAGTGAAAATTGGTTCCAAAAGTCAAGTCCAGTTGGATGTGAGAAGCGGAAGGTTGTACGCGCAAGCGCTGGAAAAGACAGCCACGTTAAAAGTAAACGGAAACATATGTTTTCCAGGGGTAGCGTACGTCATCAAACCAGAAGGCGCACTATGCGAGATTGGCTCTCAAGGCGAAGACGAGGTTGGAATCTTCAACGTGTCGTTGGAAAACGCGAATACAAACGCCTCGGTGAGCGCGGACGCGATGTCGGAAATGTTGGCGAAGAGCTTCGAGATGACGGCGAGTAAAGAGGTTCAAAACGCGTTGAAGGTGGAGAAAGTTATCGCGGCAAAGAAATTAGCCATGCACACGAAAGATATGGATTTACCTCCTCCATCTTCTTCGTCGCGGTGAGATACGCGTAACAATTTTTACGTATAATAAAGCAGGTTGTGTTGTACAATAGTAAAATAGTTTGTAGTAAGAAACTGGTTGTTTAATAATATCGTTTGTATTTCTTTCGTTTACAATTTTGTTTTTTATGTTGTCCGTTCTTGTTGGCCTGATGCTAGTGCGAAAATGTACTTATTATTAATAAGAAAGATGTGGTGGCGGTGGTAAAAGCGAGAAGATCTCTTTTTTACGACCATTGCGATCTGCCAGCCTTCTTCGCTTCTTCCCTTTGCCTTCTCGCAATCTCTCTCGCCTCCGCAGTCGTCATTCTCTTACTCGTTCTCTTTTGCGGCATCTTCACACCGTTCGCTCTTTGAAACGCCAACACTTTATTCATCAACGTCATGCGGTCAGAACCCGTGTATCGGTCAACCTCCTTGCCATCCGCGAAAAAGACGAAAGACGGGACTTCCGACACCTTCAAAGTCTTGGCCAACGCCTTGGACTCTTTGTTCTTGTCCGCGGTCAATCTCGCCCATCTCGTCGCACCCGCAGTGTTTCTGGAAAGAGAAACAACCGCCGGGAAGATCTTCAAGCATCCGCTCGGCGGATCGTTCTCGACCGAAACATCGACAATCGCGAGTTGCTTGGCGCACTCGATTTCAACCGGAGCGATGAAACCCGGAACTTCTTGCGCCGGCATGCACAACTCCAAGAAGTCCTTCAAGTCTGCCTCGGTTGAGATGTCGGTCAAAAAGTCTTGAACTCTCAATCCGCCGGCACCTTCATCGCCGTAGTACAAAACACCTTCCGCGATGGATTCGTGCGAGCCGGCGCCGAAACCGGAGTGTTGCCACAACAAGTCGCCGTGCTTGTAATATTGAAACGTAGGAAAGTCCTTGACGCCGAGCTTATCGGCCAAATTCTTAGCGCCGGAAGAGGACAAAATGTCGCATTCCAAGAACGTCACGTCTGGGCATTCTCTCGCAATTCTCGCCATCGACGCCGTGATTTGTCTGCACTCTTTGGCTTGTTCGTCCGTGAACCCCTCGCAGGCTTCGTCGGAGATTAAGCCCAACATGACCAAGTTATCGCCGGCTAAGGTCAAAGCCGCGTCTAACTCCTCGGTGCTGCTGATGAAGTTCGTTCTCGCCGCAACTTTCGCGGATTCCATCGCGCGACGTTCGTTCCCAGTCGGCGGTGCCGCGTTGACGACGTGTAAACTTCTTCGGGAAGAAGATGATCGCTTTTGAGAAGAAGAAACGAGGTTCTTTTTCGTCATCGCGATCGAGGATGATGATTGAAGAGCAGCGGACGCCATTTTTATCTTTATTACTTAAAATGAATTGATATAAAACGAAATGAACAGAACTTATTCTCTCTTATTCTCTCGATTATATAGTTAATATGAGAAGAAGAGCGTTTTGAGTGTTTTTCTTTGTGAGGATTTTGTTCGAATCGAGAGAGAATTATGTTAGAGAGCTTTTTTGAGTCAGATCGATGATGACGCGATTGATTTTTAGAAGATATTTTCTTTTTTCTTTTTTGAGCGAAGGACACGTCAATCACGTGAGCCCATTGAATTTACCTTACTACTACTGTACTGTACTTAAATAGCTGTAGAAAACAAGTCGAAAACAAGAAAACGAAAAAAAAATCAAAAACGAGAAAAGCACACACACGCAAACAGAAGAAGAGTTCTTCTTCTTCTTATTATTATTTCTTCTCATCATCATCGAAGACGTACCGTCCTCTTCTGACGACCACGTGACTAGGATCGTCTTTTTTACTCCCTTCGCGTTTCATGTACCGCACGGACGGCAAAGACGAAGCGAAAATGACTCGCACGATGACATCGTCCCTCCTCTCTTCCTCCGAAGAAACACCTTCAAAACATTCCTCCTCGAAACCGAGAAACGCCTTCTCTCGTAAAGCGAATTCCGTGACATCAAACGAGAGTAAGTGCTCTTTTTCTTTCAACAGTTGGTCAAACTTCGCATTCGTTTCCTCTTGCCGTTTCGCGTTGACGATTAAAGCTATGCACGGTTTCGCGACTTCGCTCGGTCGCGGGGAAAACAGCATATCAAACGCGTCTTCGCTCGTTTCCGGTTCTAACCACATGTAATTTCGATTCGAACTTCGTTTGGAAAGGAACACATCGAGCGTATCGATGAGTCCAGGCAACAAGTCTGGATCGTATCCCACGTCCGAGGCGACGATTAAATCTGGATTTATCACATCCGCGGCTGTTTTCAACGTCTCCTCGTCTGAAAACCAATCGAGTTCGCGAATGGAAACGAACGAGTTCACGATTTCGCACTCGTACGTAAAAGCCATCTCTTCCTCGTCCGTCCTATTTTTGGACGCTAACACGTCTTTACGATACACGTCCTCGCCCGTTGGCATTGGCGGGAGCGCATCTAGTGCGCTCTCTCGCTTTATCGCGATGATTTTATTTTTCGTACTACTCGTAGTACTGGAAATATTTCCTCGCACGTTCCTTTCCAAGTTATCGTTCGACTCTTTACTTTTATCCGTCAAGACTAATCGTAAAGGTTGCGAACGCAACATAGCTACGGCGGCGAGACCAGCGCCACTTCCTAGTTCTAATACTGTTTTATTATACACTAAACCTGGTTCGTTGATGGCTAAGTCGGCGAGTTTGAATCCAGCCGTCCATTCGTGCGCGCCCGTGTTGCCGGCGAACAAATTTTTCGACAGCGAGAGCGTTATTTCCGACAGATTTTCGTAACGACTGTTCGCTCCTACGTCGAGCAAGTCATCTCTGAACGTTTCGCCCGTCTCTCGTATCGTTCCGTTCTCGTACACGAACATCTTCTTCGTCATCTCGTTTTTCTCATCTTCTTTCTCTGTTCGTTTGTCCGCTTTTGTCACCGACAACGAAGCCGAGGCGAGTAAACGCTCGCCGTGCTTTTCGGCAAAGTCGTCTCGTAAACACCCGCTCTCCTCGGCTTTCACGAATATCTTCTTCAAGAAAACGTCGATGTAGTCTCTTCTCGTTTTATCTATTTTGTTCCTTTTCTCATCGTCGTCGTCGTGATGAGTCTCACCAGTATCACTCGGACTATAAGAAGTGCATGACAGTCTCTCGTGAAACTTTGTTTTGTTGTCGTTCTCGAGAAGCGAGAGAATATGCAGCGCAGTTCGTTGCAACTCGTCGAGTGCGGCTCTTTTGTTGGTGTTGTTTTTTTGTTTCACATTATTTAACTCCTCGTCATCATCAAGTGTGATGACATCTTGTTGTTGTTGTTGTTGTTGTTGTTGTTGTTTTAAGAGCGCTGAACGAACGATGGCATCCACCGACCGCATTCGCGCGAACATGGCGAGCGTTTCGCAGTCTTCGAGCATCATTTTCATCGTCTCAAAACCATCTTCTTCTTCTTGACTTCTTCTTCTTTATGATGATGATGATGAGAGTGATGAGAGGAGAAGAAGTTTGTTGAGGTGAACTTCTTTTTGCAAAAAAAAATCAACAAATCAACAAACAAAACAACAACACAAAAAAAAACAATACGCGCAATACATATCATCGCAACTCAGGGGGCACGCAGTCACTGCAGCAACAAGAGCAGCAACAACAAGAAGAAGAACGCAATAAATCTCTAATAATAATGTTTAAAAAAAAGCCGGCGGCGGTGAAGGTGAAGAGCGACAACCCGAGGTTGTTCTTCGTCGGTCTCGTGTGCGTCGTTTTGTTATACATTTACCGAGCGCTTCTCCTTTCTTCTTCTTCAAAGAGTAAGAAGAAGAAGAAGAAAGAGGAAATGGTGGTGGTAGATAAAACGCGGAAAATTAGCGCAGATGAAGTGAGGAAACACAACTCAGTGGATAATTTGTGGATTATTATCGACAAGAAAGTGTACGACGTGACGGAATACGCGGAGGAACACCCGGGAGGAGTAGCGGCGATTGCCAAAAACGCAGGGGGCGACGCGAGTAAAGGATTTCGCGGGCCGCAACATCCGTCGAGAGTGTTCGATATCGTAGACGATTACATGATTGGCGTTTTAGAAGAAAAGAAATGATTATGAATACTAATATGCTTGAATATAATATAAATAACACGCACTACTTTGAGGAAAGCAGCAATCGTTCTTCGAGCGCTTCGATGCGCTTTTGAAGCTTTCGAATAACGTCGTCCTTCTCTTTCGCGTCTCGCTCGAGCTTTTCCAAGCGCGAGTGGAGCGGCGCGGCACCGCTCGAGGTCTGTTCTTCGACGACGGCATCCTTGTTTTCGTCGTATTCCTCGCTCGATGCAGGAGCAGCCGTGGCGCCGCCGCTGCTGCCGCTGGTGACTTCAACCTCCTTCGACGAAGATTTCCTCTTGAATTCCCAACTTTTCCTTGCCGTGGACATCCATTCTTTAAATGTTCCGAAACTACCAGTCGT
>Ga0114997_10004098_pt1 | contig 11324 bp, 11 predicted proteins | sample ArcticOcean_MG_C_2_FD_87045 | JGI IMG/M metagenome (GOLD analysis project Ga0114997, IMG submission 87045) | Marine microbial communities from western Arctic Ocean - ArcticOcean_MG_CB4_136 | ecosystem: Environmental > Aquatic > Marine > Oceanic | place: Arctic Ocean: Canada Basin | collected... | reverse complement strand
TCCGCTTGCGCTGGTGCTGCTTGTGTGGCCGCCTCCTTCTCCGCCTCCGCCGCCTCCTTCATCTTCTTCTCCGCCTCCGTCACCTACTTCTCCGCCGCCTCCTTCTCCGCCGCCTCCGCCGCCTCCTTCATCTTCTTCTCCGCCGCCTCCTTCTCCGCCGCCTCCGCAGCCTCCTTCATCTTCTTCTCCGCCGCCTCCTTCTTCTTCTTCTCCGCCTCCTCCGCCTCCACCGCCTCCGCCGCCTCCTTCTTCTCCTTCGCCTTCTTCTCCTTCGCCGGATCATTCTTTTTAGCCGGCTCATTCTGCTTTACCGCCGGCTTTGCCGGCTTTACCGCCGGCTTCCTGCTGCTGCTGCTGCTGCTGCTGCTGCTCCCGCTCCCGCGCCGCCCCCCTCTCTGATGTGTACGGTTACTCTTTTTATTTACTCTTTTTTTAAGGGTTCTTGTGCGCCTATTACTCTTTTTTTTAAGGGTTCTCGTGCGCCGATTACTCTTTTTTTTAAGGGTTCTCGTGCGCCTCCTACTCTTTTTATTTTGTGTAGAATATAAACCTTTCTTTTTCGGCATTATATAATATTATATTATTTAAATTTAGTACGCGAAAGAATCTAATGATTGAGTGTAGGGGTTATTCTTGAATGGGTTTAATAAACTAGGATCAATGCGGATAGCTATCTTTTCATCATCCAATCTATCTTTCATCGTAGTTAGATCTCCGTTATTTTCTTCGGGGATATTTTGATACACTTTATCAACCGAATTCAAACGATGATTTGTGTAGTCATAATCAAGTTTATTAATTTCCATATTAACAGTATCCATCCCATTTGAAATTTTGACATTGTTAAGGGTTGGTGCTCTCCCTTGTGCAATAATTTCTTTGGTTGGATTCGTTTCCGCATTTTGATAATTCATTTGATCCATCTCCGCTTTGTTAAATCCAGCCGCACCCCCCGTATAATTAAACATCGTTGTATCCTTCGTAGTCGTTTCCGGTACTTCATAACCAGCTGTGTTCTTTTCATATCCACCCGTGAAGTATCCATTATTTTTAGAATCAATCGTTGTTTGTTTCTTTGTCTTCTTGATGTTATCTTGAATACCCATCGTAGTATTTAGTTGGAAATTCCCCAAATTACCATTATTTTTTGAATTAATGGTCGTCTGTTTCACCGTCTTTTTGAGTGTGTCTTGGAGTCCAAGGGTTTGACCGTCATAGTCTGCTCGTAAATTACCCCGATGGTTTCGGAAATGAGTTGTATCCCTTTCATTGGGTAACGCGCGATACCCTTGTTTATGCATTTCCGATCCATTGAGAGGTACATCTGACCCGGCGTTACGGATTGTGTCTACACCAAGTTGATTTTTCATAGGTTTTCTTACACCAGCACGTTTTTCATTTCCTTGATGTAATACCGGAGCAGCTGAACCGGTCGGTTGATGATTAATCACCGAACGATTCGTTTCCTGTATCACGTGTAATGGTCGTTGAGCTTTCTCAAGTACGGCACCAGTTGTAACCAGCCATTTATCAGCGGTATTTTCATATGTCGTATCTATTTGTTGCTTAAACACTTGCCCATGTGTTCCGCGGGCTTCATTCATATTCTTTCCACTCAATACTTTCCCTTTAAAAGTTAATTTAGGATTACTTTCAGCTCTTAATTTATCCACATTTGTACTATTTGCAATTAATTGGTCTATACTACGATTTAATGGATCTTTCACATCTATATGTGACACTCTTTCTTGGGTAAAAGGTAGTTGACTGGTCTTCAAAATGCCCGTATCGTAACGGGTGACATCCCCCATACCCTCCCCAAAGGTATTCCCGTATATCTGTTGTTTTTCCAATTGGAACAAATTCGTGGATTCATTCTTTGTCTGATGGAACTCTTGATCATTACCACCTTGGTGAGCTGTTAATGTTCGGGTATTTTCCAATCCTTCGTTTGTTGGAGCGGTACCGCTGAAATAAGGAACCATTCCAATTCCTTGATCATTCTGCGAGAAATTTTCTTTTGAGATAAATGAACCACTCGCTTTACTAAAGGTATGGTTTTGAAAGTTTTCTTTTAACTCCTCTAATTCAGTGTCATTATCACTCAATGGTGGATTGTATAAGTCAGAACCAATCCGATCTAATTTTTGATGATTAATAATCTTTGGTCTCTGTTGATGTGATTCTTCGAAATTATCAGCCGCCAATTGACGTATCTCCGTATCAACCGTATTATAGTGTTCAGAATTGTATATATTGTTACCATTCGGGACGGCCGCTTTATTTTTAATCGTAGTATTTACGGGATTGTTATTTTCATTATTTTCATTAAATAAATATCCTAATCCAACGAGAGCACCTAGAATAGCAACCTCCATTTAATACTTATATTATATAATATTATTTATTATTTATCGTAAATAGTTTATTAATTTTAAAATCTCATCGGGAACGATTTGATGTGTAAATAAAACATTCATTTTATTCTCATGGAAATGCCCTATCAATTTAAAATGCATTTCATTTTCATATAAAATAATAATCGTATTGATTGAATTATCATATTCATAAAACAAGGGGTAATGATAGTATTCACTCGTTATTTCATTGCTATTCAAAATAATAATATTTAAATTTAAATACTCCTTGAGTAAGTTTAGAATTAAAAAGTCACCCCAAAAATGATCACCCCCTTCATTTAATATTTTTTTAAACCCTTCAAATGTCATCGTAGATGGATCCCATTCGCCGTCAAAGTCATCCACCGCGTGAATAATCTGGTATAATTCAATTACTTCTTGATATCTTTCGTATGTTAGAGATGCGGATATCTCCGCCCGTAATATCTTATAATCATATCCCCCTGTATTATCAAGGGCATAACTAATACAATGGAATAAACAATCTCCTTCTCCACCACAATCCAAACTCGCATATAAGGAGTTATTACTTTGTTTCTCAAGATAACAATTTAATTTCTTGATCCATTGCTTATTGAGTTTTTCCCAGCCATACTCTTTTAATAGGTGGTGCCAATTATGATTTTTGATAAGATCTACTTTTTCATTTTCTTCATAATATAGTTTATTGTTCATTAAAAAAACTTTATCAGTTAGATAATTACGCTCCATTTACTATTAATCTTTAATTAGTCTTTAATCCTTAATAATAGATGCATGCTTTTTGAATTTTCCTAACAACACGTTCTATTTTCCCCCACTCTTCAGATTGTTTTTTATCTCTCTTTGAAACATCAATCCTATTATTTTGAGAACTACTGAAATTCCATAATAAGAGTTTTAAATATTCATGTTTATACTTCGGGTAATACCGTTGGATCTGTGAAATGATAGACCGATTACAATGGAAATCATTTGCTTGGTAAATCCATTCTTTTTTCAATAATGGTTCCATATCTAGTTTTACAAGAGGAATCTTACAATTCGCGGATTTAAGTTTGTTATGGTAGAGTAAATGTGTATAGTATTCAATCATATTCATATCTCCATTCATTCCACCGTAAGCCTTTCTAAATCGCAATGTATTCAATAATATATCCGTCGTATCACCAATCTCTATTTCTTCTATCTCTGTATTAGAGTAAAAGGTTACATCACTCAATGTAGCCAAATGGTAAACAACACCCAATAACCATTTGACGATTTCTTGTTTCATTTCAAACTTTTTTGAATGAGCAATCATTAACCATATTAAAATAGGGAAACTATCATGTATCGTTACGTCTTCTAACATAATAATAGGTAGTCTTCTTAAAAACGAAGTACAATCTAAATCAAGAAGATGTTTCGCGGTTTTAACACTTTTTACATCATCCATTCTTCTTATACATTTTTGTAAATGGGACATTAAATATTGATTCTTTCTATACTCCAATTTCACAGGTGGATAATAATTCATAAAATTAGGATTGATTGATCCGCAAATAACATGTTCTGTTCCTTTCATCATAAATACACTTTCAAAAGTTAGTTTGGTGGGTTTTTCTACGAGTAATTCAATACTCTTTGGTCTTTTATCATTCCATTCAAGGTAAAAGAACATTTTTTTTTAGCTTTAAAAAAAGGAGATTATAAATTTCAAATTTAAGTTAATTAGTTAGATTCTGTGTTGTACATTCTTCGGTTGTATCCATTAAGTCAAGGTATGTATTTTCTCCTAAACGATCAAATTGTTCTATTATATTTTCTTGCGGGTTTTTAAATACATTATCCCATCTATTTTTAGTTTGACCCCTTAATAGATGGGGTGGATCATTCAATAATGTGCTTTCTTGATGAAAAAATCCATCTTCCAAATTCAAATACTTAATAATTTTCTCTTCAGAGGGTTTATAATGTTCTTTTGGATTATTTGAAAGAACCCTGTTTAACCCCATTAATTCAGAATCAACGTCAACAATATTTGAATCCGCTAGTAAAGAACCTCCGATTTTTTGCATGTGGACGGTTGGGGCCCATGGGTAGACGGGTTCCCCTTCAGTTTTTACCGTATTACGGAAATAGTGACCCGGTCCAAGTGATTGAATTGTAGCTTCTTCTTCAAGTTTTTGATTTAATTCGGCGAAATCTGTCATTGATACTATATTTTATACTATATTTTATTTTTTTTCTTGTATTCTCCGCATGTAATCAAGATTACGCACAATTTGACGAGTTGGTAATCCGCCTCTAACCCATACATCCATTGAGTCTTCTGGGATAATATTTTTAGTTTCTTGGACTTCTTTTTCTAATTTAGAAATCATTGGTGTGATTGAATATGGAAGCGTAGTTGATTCTGATAAGGGGTTACATGGACGTTGTTCACTTGTAAGGTCGGCGTTATAAATAAGTGATTCTGCGTCAACATCGTATTCTCCTTTTCCAAAAAATCCCTGATTTAATAAATTTGGAAATTGGTGAATATATTTTTTATTTGTTAATTTTTCACGTCCTTCTTCTCCAATCCGTAGAACGGAATCACCATCTATTAAACAACCATTTTCACCCATCCATCCTTTTCCACCACTAAAATTGACGTTCGGTTGACTTAATTGTACGTTGCGTGCAGTTTCCAATGTACAATCGCACCCGTACATATTATCCAAATGATAATTACCCGGGCCAATCGCCTGCTGTATTTCTAAATTAACTACTGCTGGATCGGATTTCAAAGATCCCTTTTGTTCAAGTGAAAAAACAATATCAGTTAAACTTTCAGAACACTTTTGTAATTGTGCGCCTTGTATATCGGAAGAAAAACCACCATGGTACCCGGTAGAACTAACTATTTGTGCCATTTATATAATGATAATATATTTTTATTTATTCTTATAATAAATTAAAAAAAAGAAAATGATATTATGAAAATGATATTAATCCCCGATAGGTCCTTTATTCACACCATACATATTTGCGGCACACTGTAAGCCATTACCTTCTTTATATGTTTTAGGGGTGGCATATAACCAATTTTGAAATGTCCCTCGGTCATTTGGAATAGAATTTCCCGGAACAGTATAAAATTGTCGCTGCGAATTATTCTTTCCAAATAAATCATTCACATCGCGAACAAGTGATTCATTGAATATATTATTCGTTGAGTTCTGTAGGCCTTTGTTATTATATGATGTACAAGCTGGTTCTTGCATTTTGTTAGAGTTATAATCAAGTATTTCAGGGTTCATAAAAGGGTTGTCTTTTGTAGGTGTCTTACAGGATCCTTCTAAATTGTTAATTAATTCTTCATTTGTTTCTTTCCCATCCTCATTCATTAATTCAACACCATTGATATTTACAAATGTTTCGCGATATTTGCGACTTAATACGTATGTTATTATCGCAACTATAAATGGAATATAAAACATATTTGTTTTTTTATTATCTAACATGAAAACAATTACTGAATAATAGATAGATAATCGGAGAATACTATTTAACTTACGATTAAAATCAAATTGTTTATTTGGAATAATTTCAAATAAATATTTTTTTTCATATAAGATTGAATATTTTTCACTCCACAAAGGTGTCATATATTATACCATTATATTATTATTTATTATTTCATTTTGATTCTATTCTTTTTTATCAACCGTCATTTGTTGTTTTTCTTTTAATTTTTTTTGAAGCCGTGATTTAGTCTTATTTGGATCGTGTGAGGTGTCTTTAATAGCGACACTACGAACCCCTTCTGTTGGTTTCGGTTTCGGTTTTTCAGATCCCCCCTGCATCATTGACTCCATGCCATCCTTCATCATTGTTTCCATAATCCCCCCTCCACCACCTTGCATACCCAATAAGGAGGCAAATAAAGGATTTCCCTGCATTGAACTACAAATATTGGTTGCTTCTTCCATTAAGTCATTTGAATCCCCCATGTCTTTATTATCTGACATTTTACTACTGATGGTTTGCATAATATTCGCAATGTTTCCACCACTCAATAAATCTTGAATCCCTCCCCCATTATTCAAAATATTTTCAATATCTAACTCTTCGGTAATTTCTTTGGCGATTTTACCTATACTTGTATTTTCAAACATTTTATCAATATCTTTCATATCCCCATTACCGGAAGGGTTATTTCCTTGAATAAGTGATTCAAGTTCTTTGATATCAAAATTTTCATTTAATTTCTGTAGTTTCTTCATATTCTTCAACGTCTCTTTATCTTTAACTTTTTCGTTTGATTCTATTTTTTTAATAACATCGTTTATTTTATCTTGTTCAGAAGCACTTTGAATATTAATTACACAAAATGTCTGTAGATACTTCCAAATGCTATTTTTTGATTGATCCGACATACCATTAGAATTCCAGAGTACTTTAAAGGATACATTCTGTAGAAGGATCGGGTCTTCATCAAATACAGATATCTCTTTATTAATAATTTGAGAACTAATTGTGTCCACATTTTCTAAAAATTCTTTAAGTTTAGGATCTTCCGTATTTTCAGATGTAAGTGTAGTATTGTAATACTGATTTAATCTTTTTCCATATTCTGGAAACACATCAATTATATCTTTGATAAATGATTTAAACAATTTACTACTATTTTCGGTCATTTATTATTTATTACATTTTATTTCTCTATATATTTTACGCATCTATTAGATTCCTCCTCCTAATTTCATACCACCCTGACCAACCTCACCTCTATCAGCCATCATCCTTTCATAATCGTTATCAAATTGATCTGATTTCTTATTTTTTGGAATGTATCCGTCATTTTGAACATCTATGGAATTACCATCTGAATCTAACGTTGCAAAATAACTATTATCAGATGTAGGTGTATCATCAATTGACGCAAAACCCAGAGATCCACCCGCTAATCCACCACCACTAAAATAACCATCTAGCATATCATCGGGGTCACTTTGCTGTCCCTGTTGCGGGCCCTGTTGCTGTTGCTGCCCCTGTTGCGGGCCCTGTTGCTGTTGCTGGCCCTGTTGCTGTCCATGTCCCTGTTGCTGTCCATGTCCCTGTTGCTGTCCATGGCCCTGTTGCTGCCCCTGTTGCTGTTGCTGTCCCGGTTGATTCATTTGTTTCGTAGAGTCTGGGCGGCCTTCTAAAGCGGCAAATAATTCATCGGCCGTCCATAATTCTCCATCTGATATCATAGATGGGACAGACGTTATCATTTTTGGAAAGGGTTCGTCATCAATACACGTTATTTGAATTGATCCTTTTAATTCAGGTTTATTTTGGAGTAACAGCAACAATTTACGACAATAGGGACACCTTTTACTAATATAGATTATTGATTTTAATTTTTCGTTGTTCATTTATTTATAATTATAAAAAGAAAACTACAATTAAACATATTTAAAATTTGATAATTATTATAATTATATTTATATAAAATAATGAGTATGGTTCCAAATATTAAGATTGAACTTGAAAAAAAAAGCAAGGCGACGGAACTTCAATTTGATATTAAAGGTGACACCGAAACAGGACTGAATACGAGTATTGTAAATAGTTTGAGAAGGACCATTCTATCAACTATACCCGCAATTGCATTCCGCACAGATAGCGAGAATTCAGATCTTATTATCAAAAAAAACAATGGTGCCCTTCATAATGAATTCTTGGCAGATAGAATTGCATTGATCCCCCTCTATATTGATCCACGTGATTACCAAAAACAATATTTGTTCCACCTGAATATAGCGAATAATCCATCTGAACCAATTACAACAGTTACAGCAAATGATTTTGATATTTACCCATTAAAAAAAACAACGGATCCATCATTAATTGATGGTATTAGCTTTAATGATTATGATAAAGACCAAAAGTTATCTCAAAAAGAAAAAGATGTAATTTTGAGACCGTTCAAATACAATGGGAAAAATAATTATTGTATTATCACTGAACTTAAAACGACGAACTCTACGACACTTCAAGAACTAGATATCTATGGTGTCCCAAGTGTTTCGTATGCATACGAAAATGCAAAGTGGCAAGCCGTTTCAAGGGCAACTTATTCATTTAAAAAAGATGACGCTCTCTTTGAAAAGGTGTTTCAGGATAAAGTAACTATTAATAATATCTCTAAATCAAATAAAGCGAAATACCGAAAAGAATTATTTATTTCCGAATCAGAAAGATATTTTCATAGAGATAAAAATCTACAGCCATATTGGTATACTTTCAATATTGATTCCGTACATTTTATGAAATCAAAAGAATTATTCATTATGGCGAATCAGATAATGATTGACAGTCTTGAAAAGTTAATGGAAGAATTTCCAAAATTAGTTTCACAGGAAAAATCTTTCTTAACACTTGAAGAAAAAGCTGATGGCGTGTTTAAAATAATTATCACTGGATACGATGATACAATTGGTAATATCATTCAAAATTATATCGCTAACAAAATGATAGATGATTCATCTATTCTGTCTATCTGTGGATACAAAAAAACACATCCCCTTGAAGATACGATATTCTTCATTCTTTCGCTAAATAGAAATAATAAGGTTTTCCAATTGAACAAACCCCAACAAGTTGTCGCTATGATTGATCAATTGAATAGCGCCTGTAATGGTTTAATTCAAATATTATCCCTTATTATCAAGGAAGCGGAACAAAAACTATAGGTTGATAATTAACACTTCAAACGACTTCGGATAAACATAATTTTTTTACCATCTAATTGATGCATGTAGTCAGATACCACCTTGATATTTATTTTTTCACCGCTCTCTTTATAATGCGAGTGTAGTTCATAAACAAGTGGTTTAAGGGGGTATTCAATGTCTTTCATCTCTATTTCTTTTCGTATAAATTTAGAAACATATCTTTCATATAACTTGAATTTAATTGAATTAAATTCATCGCGATATTCATTAAAGGTAAACCTGTCTTCGGGGAAATACTTCAAATAATCGGTTAATAAATGTTTCTGTCGCAATGAAATATAATTCAAATACTTATCATTATGATTCATTTTTAATTCTTTTACATAAGAGTATGCCGGGTTAATCCAATTGATCCTTTTTTCTTTCGTTTTAATTGTAAATCCCTTAATGGAGAAAAACAATTCGGATTGATACCCCATAAGCATTTCTTTGGTAAGCGGGAATATATTATTGATATTTTCTATTTCCTGGAGTGGTCGTTGAATCATTTGTCCTTCTTTTCTCTCATAATTTTCAATCAAAAACAAGGTATTCTGTTCAATCGGTGTCACATTACGGTTATTGACGTGATGTAATACAAAAGAATAACAATATGTCTTATCTAATGTGGTGAACCATTCGGAACCGTTTACTTCTAAAAACATATTTATAAAGGATTGTTTTCCATCCCATGAATTCGTCCCTCCAATATTACCACGTGTGGCGATCATCCATTCATCCTTATGATAAAACATATTCACCATCGTACCGTCAATCAATGGTTCATACACTGAATCTTCTTCATATTCATCTATTAATTCATTGAGAGTATTTCTTTGAAACCCCTTCTGGGGGGGGATGCAAATAACTTGATTCGTATGTGTATCTATTACAGCTCCCCGGCAATATTTGATCCATGGATATTTATCATATTCATATTCATTATTATGGTAACATTTCACGATACATAGATTTAATTTAGCGTATGTTCTCACGTATAATTTATGCTCTTTAAATTTATGAAGGTAGTCAGCCGTTTCATTGATATAGCTTTGTAACTCCATTGTAAATATTAATATTTTTATTAGTTATAATTTTAAATATTAATTTATATATATATATAAGTAATATTATGGAAGATGATAAACCTGTAATAGTTAATGGTAGTGATGAAGAAATGATAGACTTCAATCTGGGAGAAGAAGATACATATGATGAAGTCGCCGAGGAATCACCCTTTGAAAAAAGCATGTTTACGGTTGATTCTCTTTTTATTGTTGTATATGAGGAGGATGATAATATGATTGATAAATTATTATTGGTCCAGCAAAGCATTGACGGGGATAATCGCATTCAATTAAAAGATGAAAATGATAATGATGAAGTTTTATTATTTGATACAAATGATAGATTGCTACTCAAAAATGATTCCTATTCAATCATTGATATCGAAAAAGTAGAAGCGTTTTTGGAAGATATTGATGATATTGAGTTAACACCTACTGACGAGATGTATCCTGAAATTGATATTATGGTTGATGAGGTGAAAGACAAAATTTATTCACTCCAAGAAAAGAAAGAAAATATTATGAATGAACTAATTTCAATTTTCAAAGCATATGATGATGATATGTTAATCTTCCAGATTTCGGATATGACAGAGCAACTGATGAAAATGTATGTTCTGTATGACGAATCCCCACAGGATAATTCCGATACATTAGAGTTTGTTAAGAATATGATCCTAGAAAAATCTTTCACGATTCCAAATTGGCTTATTCCAATAGTTGACAACCGTAAGAAATTATATCAGGAAGAAGAAGACGATATAGATGAATCAGGCGATACATTCATTCGTTCGTTCGAAGAAGAACTTGTTAAAAAATACAATTTACTTGATTCTCTTGAAGACAAGAAATATCAAAAAGTAATGGAGATTATTTTCTCCTATACCCCCTTTCAAAATAACGAGAATGTACTATTACCATACTTCGGTATGTATTTGAGGGATTGTAAACAGTCTTCCCCTTGTAATGGTGTAAATGGGAAACTGACGTTTGATATGAATCGGACCCGTGACGAACTTATGTTTCCCCGTTTAAAAAACAATATTACTTCTTTTGAAACGGTTGTGTCAAAAGAAAAATTATCATTGGCTGGTTTTTATGCATTATCTCATTTATATTTAGATATT
>Ga0114997_10004097_pt1 | contig 11324 bp, 10 predicted proteins | sample ArcticOcean_MG_C_2_FD_87045 | JGI IMG/M metagenome (GOLD analysis project Ga0114997, IMG submission 87045) | Marine microbial communities from western Arctic Ocean - ArcticOcean_MG_CB4_136 | ecosystem: Environmental > Aquatic > Marine > Oceanic | place: Arctic Ocean: Canada Basin | collected... | reverse complement strand
GAACACTCAGAAACTCTCGTTGAGCTTGATATAGAATATAAAGAAATAGCAGATGCTAATGGATGTAAAAATTATACAAGAGTCCCAGCGCTTGGTATTAATGAGGACTTTATTAAAGCAATGTCAGAATTAATAATTAAAAAAAATGAATATAAATTTAATGAGAATCTTTACCCACCAATGGTACAATGTCCTTCTAAATTTAAAAAATGTCCTTGTTTAAATTATGAATAGTTATTTATTATTTAAGAGCCTACATTTAATTGCGGTAATTTCTTGGATGGCAGGACTTTTATATTTACCCAGAATTTTCGTTTACCATGCTGAAAATTTAAAAGATAAAAATACTTCTTTAATATTTAAAACAATGGAAAGAAAATTATATTTTTATATTATGACACCAGCAATGGTTTTAACTTGGGTATTCGGATTAATTTTAATTTCTTCTTTAGGCCCTGAGGTTCTTTCTGCAACTTGGATTAAATTAAAATTGTTGTTAGTGATTTTATTAACCCTATATCATTTCTATTTATCCAAACTTCTTGGTGATTTTAATTTGGATCGAAATACCAAATCATCTAAGTTTTTTAGAATAATCAACGAAGTACCAACAATATTGCTTATTTTGGTTGTTTTTATTGTTACTTTTAAGCCCATCTAAGCTTGTAATACTTTAAAGAGTATATATATTTAAATCATCTAATAAAACCTTAAACAAAATCCCTCAATAATGAATATTCAAGAACTTAAACTAAAATCGTCCGAACAACTAATTACGCAAGCAGAAAAGCTTGGCATTGAAAATGCCAGCACATTGAGAAAACAAGAAATTCTATTTGCTATATTAAAAAAAGTTGCAGAAAAAGAAGAAATTACTGGAGCAGGTGTTTTGCAATTATTGCAAGACGGTTTTGGTTTTTTAAGAGCAATGGAATCGAATTATTTACCTGGACCAGATGATATTTATGTTAGCCCAAGTCAAATCAGAAAGTTTGGATTAAGAACGGGGGACACGGTTGAAGGACCGGTAAGAGCACCCAAAGAAGGAGAAAGATATTTTGCTTTACTTCAGGTTAGTAAAATAAATTTTGAAGAACCAGAAAAATCAAGACATAAAATTGCGTTTGAAAACCTAACTCCACTTTATCCCGATAAGCAATTAGTGATGGAAATTGAAACTACAAAAATAGAAAAAAAACCAGACCTTACCCCAAGACTAATTGACCTTGTAAGCCCAATTGGAAAAGGTCAAAGATCTATTATAATTTCACCACCTAAGGCGGGTAAAACAATGATACTTCAAAGCATTGCCAATTCAATTGCAACAAATTATCCAGAATGTTATTTGATTGTATTGCTAATTGATGAACGGCCAGAAGAAGTAACTGATATGCAAAGATCGGTTAAAGGCGAGGTCATTAGCTCAACATTTGATGAACCGGCACAAAGACACGTAGCTGTTGCGGAAATGGTAATTGAAAAAGCTAAAAGATTAACAGAAAATAAAAAAGACGTGGTTATATTGTTGGATTCTATTACTAGATTGGGTCGAGCATATAATGCAGTTATTCCAAGCTCAGGTAAAGTATTAACAGGTGGTGTAGACGCTAATGCGCTTCAAAAACCCAAAAGATTTTTTGGTGCAGCAAGAAATATTGAAGAAGGTGGATCTTTAACAATTATTTCGACAGCATTAATAGATACAGGAAGCAGAATGGACGAAGTAATTTTTGAAGAATTTAAAGGAACGGGTAACAGTGAAACTGTTTTAGATAGAAAAATTGCCGACAAAAGAATTTACCCAGCAATTGATATAACTAAATCTGGAACAAGAAGAGAGGAACTTTTATTTGATAAAGACGATCTTTCAAAAATGAATGTGTTAAGAAGAATTATTAGCCCTATGGGAACCATGGACGCTATTGAGTTTATTAATTCAAAACTTAAAGAAACAAAGAGCAATGCAGACTTTTTTAGTTCAATGAATAAGCCTGCGTAAATTTTTCATGATTTTTCGTCTTATAAGTTTATGGACATAAGAAATAAAGTACTTGAAATTAAAAAACTAATCACTGCTAATAAATTTCCCCAGGCAATTTTAAGCTGTAAAAAATTAATTAAAAAATTTCCAGATAATTCATATTTTTATAACCTGTGTGGTCTTGCTCTTCATAATAGTGGCCAGACATCAAAATCAATAAAATATTTTGAAAGATCTTTATTTTTTGAACCAAAAAATTTTGCTGCAATGAGTAATTTAGCAAATTCGCACAAGTTTTTATTTGAATATAAAAAAGCTGAAGATCTATATAAAAAAATTATTAGAGAAGATCCAACAAATATCAAAGCATTAAATAATTATGCAAATTTAAAAAAAGAATTTAATAAATATAGTGATGCAAAAAATTTTTTATTAGAAGCATTAAGGATAGATTCAAATAATATAAATGTCTTATCTAATATTGCTGCCTGCTCTCAAGGAATTGGTGAGATGGATGAAGCAAAGAGTTATGCATTAAAAATACTAAGTTTACAGCCAAAAAATACTTCTGCTCATAGATTTTTAAGCAGTGTCATAAATTATAAAAAAGACCCCAGTAACCTAAGGGCCATGGAAGAGCTATTATCAGCCGAAGATTCTGAAAAACTTTTAACTAAAGAAAAAATAGATTTATATTTTGCCCTAGGTAAGGCGTATGAAGATATTAAGGATTTTAAAAACTCATACAAATTCTTAGCTAAAGCAAATTTTGCAACCAGACAAAATAAAATTTATGATATTTCTAAAACCGAAAAATTATTTGATAATATTATTAAACTTTTTCACAATTTGGATAAGGAAAGTCTCAAAAAAAAACAATCGAACAAACACATTATTTTTATTTGTGGAATGCCGAGGTCGGGAACCACTCTAGTTGAACAAATAATAGCCTCACACAGTAAAGTTGCTGGGGCTGGTGAGCTGCAATATTTAAGTAAAATAATTAGTGAAAATTTTTTAGAAAATATAAAATTTAATAAACAAAAAATTATCGAAGAGCTATCAAGTGAAAAAAATATTATTTTAGAGAAATATTTAGAACTTTTAGATTTTCATAATTTTAATACAGATATTATTACTGACAAGGCACCACAAAATTTTATATGGATTGGATTTATAAAATTTTTCTTCCCTAACAGTAAAATTATTCATTGTTCAAGAAACCCAAAGGATAATTGTTTATCATTGTATAAAAATTATTTTTCATCAAAAACTATGTCTTGGGCATATGATCAAATTGAAATTGCAAAATATTACAAATTGTATTTAAAAATAATGAACTTTTGGAAGGATAGGTTCAAAGATTCTATCTTTGAGGCTAACTATGAAAATATAGTAAATTCTCCTGAGCAAGAAGTTAAAAAAATGCTATTATTTTGTAATCTTGAATGGGAGCCCGAGTGTTTAAATTTTTATAAAAATAAAAAAACTCCAGTCCAAACAGTGAGCGTTTCTCAAGCAAGTAGACCAATCTATAAATCTTCAGTAAATTCAAATCAAGTATACGAGGAATATCTATCAGATATGTTTGATATTCTTGATACCAAGACATAAAAAACTAAGTATAATTAGTTGATGACTATTTATGCTTTATCAACTGGACCAGGAATTTCAGGGATTGCTGTTATAAGAATTTCAGGCCAAGAAACGTCAAAAGCAATCGAATTATTGACTGGTAAAGCTGTTCCAAAACCAAGAGTAGCAACACTGAGAAAAATCAATAAAATTAGCACAACTGAGCTGATTGATGAGGGTATTATATTGTGGTTTCCAGGGCCTGAGAGCTACACAGGTGAAGATATGGCTGAAATACAAGTGCATGGTAGCAAAGCCGTAATAGATGCTCTTCATTCCTGTATCTCAAATATTGAAAACTGTCGTTTGGCTGAACCTGGTGAGTTTACAAAATTAGCATTTCAAAACGGAAAAATAAATTTACTTAAAGCAGAAAGTATAGCTGATTTAATTTCTTCAGAAACTGAAATTCAAAGACAACAAGCAATTAAAATTATGAGCGGTAAATCTGCTGATCAATTTAATTTTTTAAGAGACAAACTTTTAAAAACCTTATCCTATATTGAAGCTAAGATAGATTTCCCAGATGAAGATCTGCCAAATAATATTTTAAAAGATATTAAAAAAAATTCTAACGAAGTTTTAAAAAATATTGAAAAGATTTTAGATGATCAAAAAGTTGGAGAAAGAATTAGAGAAGGTTTCAAGATTGCAATAATCGGACCAACCAATGCAGGTAAGTCAAGTTTATTGAATCATTTATCTAATAGAGATGTCGCAATAGTTTCAGAAATTGCAGGAACAACAAGAGACGTAATAGAAACGCATCTTAATATGGACGGTTATCCAGTAATAGTTTCTGACACAGCGGGGATAAGAGAATCTAAAAATGAAATAGAAAAAAAGGGTATTAAACTATCTTTAAATAGAGCAGAAGAAGCAGACTTGAAGCTTGTGGTTGTTGAAGCAAAAAACCTTTATTTTACTGATGTTTTGGAAGGTTTGTTGAATCAAAACGCGATTTTAGTTATAAATAAAACAGATCTTCTAGAGGGAGATATTAATCCTGAAATTAAAAAATTTAATCACGTATTAATTTCGATTAAAAAAAATTTAAATATTGACCAACTAATTTCAAAAATAAAAAATAATTTAAAAAATAAATTTATAACAAGTGATGATATTTTAATTACCAGAGAAAGACACAGGCAACATCTTAAACAATGCCTCGATCATCTTAAAAATTTTAATAAAAAAAATGAAGCTGAAGATTTTGACAAAGCTGCTGAAGATTTAAGACTAGCTACCAGACATCTTGGTATGATTGTTGGAAAAGTTGATGTCGAAGAGATATTGGGCAGCATTTTCAACGATTTTTGTATAGGAAAATAATTACCTATTTTCTTATTTTTACCTTATTTCATCTAAAAACATTGATATTTAACACTTATTTTAAGAAAATTTTAGGTACCTTGTAAATTAAATAATCAGTTATAAATTTAACTTATGAAAAATGATTTATCATTCGATGTTGTGGTAATTGGTGGCGGTCACGCAGGTTGTGAGGCTGCAGCTGCTTCTGCACGTCTAGGAGTTAACACCGCCCTGTTCACTCACAAAATAGAAACAATTGGTGAGATGTCGTGTAACCCCGCAATAGGTGGTTTGGGAAAAGGTCATCTAGTAAGAGAGATAGATGCGCTTGATGGTGTTATGGGTGAGGTTGCAGATAAATCTGGAATACAATTTAGATTATTAAATAGAAGTAGGGGCCCCGCGGTAAGAGGACCCAGAACACAATCAGATAGATCATTATATCGAAAATATATGCAAGATAAACTTTTAAACTATTGTAATTTAAGCATTTTTTCAGATCCTGTAATAAAGTTTATTTTTAATAAAAACACTATAAGTGGATTTGAAACTAAAGAAGGTAAAAAAATATTATGTTCAAAGTTAATACTCACGGCGGGTACCTTTTTGAATGGCCTGATACATATAGGTGATGAGAAAACACCTGCTGGAAGGTATGATGAAAAACCTTCAACTGGTCTGAGTGAGCAATTAGAAAAATATGATTTTAAAATTGGAAGATTAAAAACAGGAACCCCTCCTCGACTTGATTCAAGAACAATTAATTATGAAAATCTAGAGGAACAGTTTGCGGATGAGGATCCTTATTTTTTTTCTTTTTTAACAAAAAAAAATATTAATAAGCAAATTTCATGCCGGATGACCTACACTAATGACAAGGTTCATAAAATTATAGAAAAAAACTTATCTAAGAGTGCCATGTACTCAGGTAGTATAAAGGGAGTTGGTCCTAGATACTGTCCATCTATAGAAGACAAGGTAGTAAAATTTGCTGATAAAGGGCGACACCAGATATTTTTAGAGCCTGAAGGCCTAAATGATCACACAATATACCCAAACGGTATATCAACCTCGCTTCCAGCTGATGTACAGCAAGAAATATGTAACAATATCAGTGGTTTAGAAAATGTAAAGATAATTAGACCAGGATATGCTATAGAATATGATTATATAGACCCAAGAGAGCTATTTTTAACTCTTGAAACTAAGAAAATTAGTAATTTTTACCTTGCGGGACAGATTAATGGAACTACGGGATATGAGGAGGCGGCAGCTCAAGGTCTTATGGCTGGTATTAATGCTGCTTTATCATTTAAAAAACTTGAACCATTCATATTAGATAGATCAGACGCTTATATTGGAGTAATGATAGATGTTCTTGTTACAAAAGGTGTAGCTGAACCATATAGAATGTTCACCTCAAGAGCTGAATATAGATTAAGTTTAAGGGCAGATAATGCAGATCAAAGACTAACTGCAAAAGGTATTTTCATAGGTTTAATCGGTAAAGAAAGAAAAGATCTTTTTGAGGATAAATATAAAAAAATAAGTAATATTGTAGGAAAAATGGAAAAATTAAGTATTTCTCCCTCAAAAGCACAAGATTTTGGAATTAAAATTGCTAAAGATGGTGTTTTAAGACCCTCAAATGAAATTTTAACTCAAAAAGGAGTTGATATGAAAAAAATTAGACAAATTTGGTCTGAAATACCTTTTTTTAATAAAGAAATAGATGAACAAATAGAGATTAATGCTCATTATAGAGGTTATTTAAAAAAGCAAAAAGCAGATATTTTAGCATTTAAAAGAGATGAAAATTTAATAATTCCTGAAAAAGTAAACTACGATAACCTTTCAGGCCTATCAAATGAAGTAAAGGCTAAATTCAAAGAAATAAAACCAAAAACTATGGGACAAGCACTCAGAATTGATGGAATTACTCCAGCTGCAGTATATATTTTGTTGTCACACGTAAAAAGAAAGTCTATTAAGCATATAGCTTAATGGAAGAACAAATTTTAAACTCATACTTAAAACTTAATAGTTTAAATGTTTCACGTGAAACATACTTAGACTTCGAATTATTTATATCACTTGTAGTTGAAAAAAATAAAGAAATTAATATAATAAGTCAGAAAACAGCACAAAAAGATGTTATTAGAGAGCGTCATATAATAGATTCAGCACAAGTAATTGATTTTGTTGATTTAAATCATGATACTACTGTAGATTTAGGTACTGGAGGTGGCATGCCAGGCATTATAATAGCAATTATACTAAAAAACTTGAAAAAAGATATGAGTGTTCATTTATACGAGAAAAGTCACCATAAAAGTGCTTTTTTAAGAGAAGTATCCAGAAAATTAAAATTAAAAACAGAAATATTTCAAAATAATATTTTTGATTTAAAAAAAATAGAAACGGGTACCATAATGTCAAGAGCATTTAAACCAATGCCAGCAGTCTTAGATTTAGTTTATGAAAATTTTTCAAGTTACAAAAATTTAATTTTTTTTATGGGTAAAAATGGAAAGGAAATTTTAGAAAATTCCTTAAAGAATTGGGACCTAGAGTATACAGAAAAAAAAAGTATAACAAATGAAGATTCATTTCTGTTAAGCATTAAAAAAATTAAAAAAAAATAAATGGAAATTATTTCAGTCATAAATCAAAAGGGTGGGGTTGGCAAAACAACAACAGTAATCAATCTTGCAGCGGGCTTGTCTCAACAAAATAAAAAAATTTTAGTTATAGACCTTGATCCCCAAGGAAATGCAACAACAGGTCTTGGATTATCTAATATGGAAAATTCTAGTGACGCAATTTATGGTGTGCTTAATGGAACAAAGGAAATTTCTGAGGTAATCAAAAAAACTCAGTTTGAAAATTTGGATCTTATAACTTCTAATGTAGACTTATCTGGACTAGAAGTTGAAACAGCCGATGATAGCAACAGAGCTTTCTTACTCAAGCTTAAATTAGCCCCTTATTTAAATGATTCTAGAGCATTATATGATTATATTTTAATAGACTGTCCACCATCCTTAAGCTTATTAACAGTCATGGCATTAGTATCTTCACACTCTCTATTAGTCCCTCTCCAGACAGAATTCTTCGCTCTTGAAGGCTTAACCCAGCTAATGAAAACAATCGAGAGAATAAAAGTTAATTTAAATCCTGAACTAAAAATTAGAGGAATACTTTTGACGATGTATGACAAGAGAAATAAACTTTCATCTCAGGTAGAAAAAGAAGCAAGAGATTATTTTAATAAGAAAGTTTATACAACGGTGATCCCAAGAAATGTTAGATTGTCTGAGGCACCTTCACATGGAATGCCAGTTTTAATTTATGATAAATTTTGCACAGGGAGTAGATCATATTTCAATTTTACAGATGAGTTTATAAATCAAGAAACAACTGCAGGGAGAGTCGCATAATGGATTCAAACAAAATAAAAAAAGGATTAGGCCGAGGTTTATCTTCCTTGATAGGAGAAATAAAAACTGAGACTCAAAAAAATCAACTATCTATTAGTGATTTAATACCAAACAAGTATCAACCTAGAAAATTTTTTGATGAAGATAATTTAAACGATCTTACAAATTCAATTAAAGAAAGAGGAATTTTGCAACCAATCATTGTAAGAAAGTCTAATGATGATAGGTCTAAATTTGAAATAATAGCAGGTGAGAGAAGATGGATTGCAGCCCAAAGAGCAAATCTTCATATTGTGCCAGTAGTTATAACAGAGGCAGATGATTTAAAATCTCTAGAGTTTTCTATTGTTGAAAATGTACAAAGACATGATTTAAGTCCCCTAGAAGAAGCACAAGGATATAAGAGGCTTATTGATGAGTTTTCTTATGACCAAATTAAGGTCTCAAAGTTTATTGGAAAAAGTAGAAGTTATATAACAAACTCTTTAAGACTTCTTACATTGCCCCTAGAAGTGATAAAATTAATAGAAGGTCGGAAATTAACCACAGGACATGCTAAAATTTTAGTTGGATTAGAAAATGCAAATTTTGTTGCTAAAAAAATTATTGAAAAAAAATTTTCAGTAAGACAAGCTGAAAATTTTGTAAAAATATTTAAAAATAAAAAACAAAAACCTAAAAATTCAAAAGATGCAAATATAAAAGATTTAGAAATATCTGTATCAAGCAAAATTGGCCTTAATGTTGCAATTCAAAATAAAAAAAATAATAAGGGTAAAATTACTTTTGAGTACAAGGGTTTAGATCAATTAAATAAGATTATTGATATAATTAAATCTAATTATTAGTTACTGATGATGATTGATCAAGAATAAAATCAGTAATTAAGTTTACAGAGTTATTTAAATTTTTTTTTATAAGAAGTTCAATTTCACTCAATTTATAGATTAATTTTTTAGTATTCTCAGGTGTCCATTTAGATATTTGTTGTTTTGTAATTTCTTTATCTTTCCAAAAAATGGGAGGTTTTGCAGAAGATATTGTTAGATCTATATTTTTATTTTTTTCAAATTCTATTAAAAGCCCAAGTATCCTTTTTGATTTGCCCAAAAATGTTCTTGTAATCAAAACGCAGTCTTCATTACTAAAATTATTTTCATTTAAAATGCCAATAATTTTTCTTGTATTTTTTGCAAGACAATTGTCAATAAGTTGGGAGATACTGTGATTTTCTGTTAAATTTATTAATTTAGCTATATTTTCTGCAGTAAGTTTTTTTCTACTTTTACTAAAATATTCAATTTTTCTTAGTTCATTGAACAAATTTTCTCTGTCCCCATTGCATTTATTTACAATCAAATTAATATTAGCCGAAGACATTGGTATTTCCCTTTTTTTTAAAAAATCATATGTCAATTTCGAAAGTGTTTGATCATTATCTGGATAAAAGGCAATACAAACATATTTCTTATTTTTTTCAAAAAGAGATCTTAATTTAGATTTTTTCTCCAAGCTATCTGCATTAATAATAATTGCTATGTCCTCTAAATTTCTAGCACTTATTTCATCTACTATCTTTAATATTTTATCTGTTGCTCTTTTGATAACTATTATTTTTTTATTTTCAAAAAGAGATCTTGATAATACGCTTTCTATAAAAATATTTGAATTATCTAAAATTTCTTTTTCCTCATAACTTAAAATTTTACTTTCATTTTTTGTTAAATTTTTTATGGCTTCATTTTTAAGCCCTTCATTTTTTCCATAAAAAAGTACCAATTGATTTTTATCTAAGCTAACTTTTTCAACTTCAAAAAATTTTAGAATCATTTTAAATTTGATAGTTCGGTAATTAGTTTGCTTGATATCGATTGAGCAAAGTTTTTCTTTATACTTCTCTCATAACTGTTTTCTTCAAATCGATCTTCCAATTTTTGTATAATAAATTTTTCAGTAATATCTAAACTTTTAATGAGATTTCCTGCTTTAAAAATTTTGAAATTTGTTTCAACAATCAATTCAAATCCTGTTGGGTCCCCCGCTTGATTTTTTGAATACACATTTTTCTGATATTTTGTTTGAGCTGAGACAGCATAAATAATATTATAATCTTTTTTCGTGTATCTTTTTAAATTAATCCTTATGAAGCTATTAATTATATTATCTCCCTTTAAATTTATTTCACTAATCTTAAATCCTACATCACTTTGATAAAAAACAGGTGTATAGCCACAATTAGTCAATGATATTAAAAAAAATATTGTAATTAAAAATTTTTTTTTCATTTATATTATTAAATTTATTAGTCTGTTTGGAACAAATATATTCTTTTTAATCTTTTTATCTTTAATAAAATTATTTAATTTTTCATTATTATTTATTCTAATCAATAAATTTTTTTCTGAGATATTGTTGTCTACTTCTAAAATTCCTCTTGTTTTTCCATTGATTTGAACAGCAAATTTTATTTTTTCCTCAATTAAAGCATCAGTGTTAATTTTTGGCCAAAGAACTTTCTGTTTATTTTCTAACATTTCTAGACATTCGCTTGAAAAATGTGGAATAACAGGGCTCATTGTTATTAAAATCTTCGTATAATTTTGAATTAGTGCCTCCTTGTCAAATTTTTTAACTATCACTTTATTCAACAATGAATATGTTTGGTGAAAATTTGCAATAATCTTATTGTAACTAAAATTTTCAATATTGATTGTGACATCTCGAATAAATTTATTAGTTATTTTTTCTAGTTCCTCATCTGGATTTTTTGGATTTTCTTTTTTAATTTCCTCTAAGATTTTTTGATTTAAAGACCAAAGCTTTTGAATAAATTTGTAAGAAGAATTCATTCCTTCTTCCGACCATTGTACATCTTTTTCAGGAGGGCTATCAGATATGATAAATAACCTTACTGAATCAGCTCCAAAATTTTGTATAATTTCCTCAGGATCAAT
>Ga0114997_10004095_pt1 | contig 11327 bp, 8 predicted proteins | sample ArcticOcean_MG_C_2_FD_87045 | JGI IMG/M metagenome (GOLD analysis project Ga0114997, IMG submission 87045) | Marine microbial communities from western Arctic Ocean - ArcticOcean_MG_CB4_136 | ecosystem: Environmental > Aquatic > Marine > Oceanic | place: Arctic Ocean: Canada Basin | collected... | reverse complement strand
TGGATACACTGGAGCTAATTATGCCATTGGTAAATCAAATTCTACTATTGTATTCAATCAAACAGGCTCTTTTAGTGTGCATGTCACCAATAGTACTTATGCAGCAAATAGTATGAGAGATGGTGATGCATTTGCTAAGAAATTCACCAACGCAGATCAAGATTATTTTAAATTACATGTCTATGGATATTCCAATGGTTCTATTGCTGATAGTCTAGAGTTTTACTTAGCTGACTTCACCCACGTAGATAGTAGTTTAGATTACATTGTAAAAGATTGGTCATATGTTGAATTACCAAACGGACAGTTTGATAGCATAGTGTTTTATTTAAGCTCTAGTGATGTTGGTGCTTTTGGAATGAATACACCAGCTTATTTTTGTATTGATAACGTAGGAAATTATCCATTGTCAACAGCTGAAATTTCTGGAAAAAAATTCTCAGTATATCCAAATCCATCTGCTAATTTTATAAATTTAAAAAGTCTAGAAAATAATGGTGAATATTCTATTTCTATATTTGATATATGTGGAAAAGTAATAATTCATAATTTGAAAAATCCAAAACAAATAGATATTTCTTCTTTTATTAAAGGACAATACTTAATGAAAATACAAACTAAAGAAGGTATAATTAATGAAAGATTACTTAAGATATAAGCTCTCTTTAGTATTTTATTTACTGTTAATTTTCACCATTCCAGTAAAAGCTCAATTTGCTCCTGCAGTTGGAGTTCAAGGAACTACTGCTATTCATAAGGATAGCAGTATCTTTGTGAGTTGGGCCACAAATTGCTCAGTAAATATTGGACCAGAAGATATTTCTAACTCACAATCTATTTTAGCAAGTGCTGGTGACAGTTCAATGGCAATTGGAAGTCCAGGAAATGGAATAGTTAGTTTAGGGGATGCTGGAGATGCTATTTTAAGTTTTGACAGATTTATTGAAAATGGACCCGGATGGGATTTTGCAATTTTCGAAAATGCATTTAGCGATACTTTTCTAGAACTTGGATTTGTAGAAGTTAGTAGTAATGGTACTGATTTTTATAGATTTCCTGCAACTTCTCTAACTCAAGACACCTTTCAAATTGATGCATTTGGCTCTGTCAATCCATATGAAATTAATAATTTAGCTGGTAAATATAGAGCCAACTATGGAACACCTTTTGACTTAGAAGAATTAATAAATGAACCCAATCTTGATGTTAATTCTATATCTCATGTAAAAATCATTGATGTAATTGGTTCAATTGATTCTATCTACTGTAATTACGATCAATATTTAAATAAAATCAACGACCCTTTTCCTACCCCATTTCCATCATCGGGATTTGACCTAGATGCTGTAGGTGTTATTTATCAAGCACCAGTAAATATCCTTGAAGAAAACTATTCTAGTGTTTTAAAAGATTTTAGAATAATAAATGGTGTTATATTGTTTGATTATGAGAATAAGCACAGTGTTTCTTTAAGCACAAGAATATTTGACTTAACAGGAAAGATTATTTCACAAAAAAATCACTTATACAATCCTGGAACAACTCAAAATATAGATGTTCAATCTTTTAAAAATGGTGTTTATATTTTGAATATTTCCACAAAAAACAAAAGTATAAATCAAAAATTTTTCTTAAAAAATTGAAATGGAAAAAAGTGTTAATTTATTATTATTTAGTTTGTTAATAGTGGTTTCTTGCGCATGTGCTAAACTAAATCCCGACGATAACATCTCCAATGTAAGTATCAATGGAAATGGATTAGTTCTTATTGGAAACGAAGGGAATTTCCAGTATGGAAACTCTTCCATTTCATCGTACAATAAAAATACTCAAGAAATAGCTTCTAATATTTACCAAAATATAAATCAAACTCCAATAGGAGATGTTCTTCATAGTATTTCTCATATAGATCATCAATTATTTTTAGTAGTTAATAATTCTAGTAAAATTATAGTAATCAATGACGAAACTTTTAAGCACGATTATGAAATAGAAAACTTATTATCGCCAAGAAAAATAATTAAAGTGAATAATTCCAAATATTATATCACAGATCTTTATTCAAATAGTATTCACATTTATAACGCATATCAAAACTCAACTAGTGAAATTATTGTTAATGGATGGTGTGAAGATATTTTAATGCAAAATGGTAAGGTATATGTTTGTAATGTAGCTAATGACCAAATTTATGTTATAAATTCAACCGATGATTCTATTTTAGATAGTATTAGTGTTGGTCAAAATCCTGTGTCCATAAAAGAAGATTTAAAAGGAGACTTATGGGTACTTTGTCAAGGTTCTGTTTCTGATAATGAAGACCCTAGCATTTCAATAATAGAAACACAAAATTTTCAAATTATTAAAAATTTTAATTTAGAAAACAACTTGAGTTACCCTAGTTCAATGAATATTCATAAAAACGAAGTTTTTTATATAAATAAACATGTATATAAAATTCATAGTATAGAGGATACAGTATCAGAAATTTTATGGGAAAACACAGGCAATACATTCTACAACTTGTCTATTGACCCTTACAATAAAGATTTGTATATAACAGATGCTAAAGATTATGTTCAAAATGGATCTTTACTAATAATCGATAGCATCGGTAACTTAAAAAATGAAGTAAATACAGGGATAATACCTAAATCAATAGTTTTTTAATTACTGAATTTCTTATTGCTGAAATCAGAAATTTCACTAATACTGGTATAAATTATATTCCAAAATATAAAATATTCTTTCTCCATTTTATTTTCTTTACTCATATTAATTAATTTACTATTTGTTGAAGAAATGATTTTTTGTATTTCATCATCGTTTGATAAAGACATCCATTCTTGGTACAATTCATCATTACTAATGGTGTTGTCAACAATTGTTTTATGAAATTTGCTGAATTCTTTTTTCAATTGAGCTGTATTTTTAGAAATTATTGTCCCCTTATAATAGAAGGAGTTTCTGTAAGATTTATAATCATCGTAAAATAAATTATTCACGAAAAAGATATCTTTAAGCATTTGGGTATATAAAGAAAGCTCGTCTTCATTTGAAGAAGATTTAATTTCACTGTAATATCTTTTTAAAATTATAATAGATGTAGCGTTTAAAAAGAAACGTTTATTTGACTTTTCTTCATCATTGGATAGAAACTTTTCAAATCCAATAAGTTGTAATTCAATGTTATTTCTTTTACTCGAAATGTCTCTAAAATCTTTAATTACTTCCTGAATCTCATTACTCATTGTATGGCACTTTTTGGCACTAATTTTGACCTTAGTTCCGTTGGGAATGTCCTGTAGAGTTTGCATAAGAGCTCCTTTATTTAGGAAGGAAACAATTTGCGCAAATGATATAACAGAACCTTTCTCGTCAATGTGTGAAATAAAGGCTAACTCGTAATTTTTTCTTAACAAGAAAAACATCGACAAAACAAAACCAATCCCCACACCAGAAAGCAAATCAGTAAGCAATACTGCTGTAATTGTTACAACGATTACCAAACCATTTTCCCAATCTGTTTTGAAGTATTGTATAATATTTCTAATCTTAACTAATTTAAAACCTAATACAACTAAAATTGCAGCAAGAGAAGCTAAAGGAATTTTCTCTAGCAAAGTAGGTAGCGCAAATACGCTTAATAGTAATAAAACACCATGTAAAACAGCAGATAATTGAGTTTTTGCATTTGCATTTATATTGGCTGAACTTCTAACAATTACCATTGTTATTGGTAATCCCCCAATTAAACCAGAAATGATATTTCCAATTCCTTGAGCTTTTAGTTCTTTATTAGTAGGAGAAATATTTTTATCCGGATCTAACTTATCTGTAGCTTCCAAGCTTAAAAGAGTTTCAATACTTCCTACCAATGCAATCGTAATAGCATATATATACACATCTGGATTATTAAATGCAGAGAAATCTGGAAAAACTAATAGATTACTGTAATCCCCAGTAGATAGAGCGTCAGGGAGATTAACTAAATGTGATTGAGCAAGATAAGCCATTTCACCAAAATCACCTCCAATAGCTCTAAAAAGCTCATTTAAAGCAGCTCCTAGAAATACAATTACCAATGCTATTGGGAAAAATCTAAGCGTTTTATTTCTTTTTATAATAGGAAGTTCCCAAAAGAGAAGGATGATTATTGACAATAAAAAAATAATAAATGCCCCAATTTCTATATTAGAAATACTTTCGAAAATACTTGATACAGTATTTCCTCCATCTGGCTGAATAAAAGACATATCTCCTTCAGGATCTGTATCTACCCCAAAAGCATGTGGAATTTGCTTTAAAACTAAAGTTACACCAATAGCAGCCAACATTCCATGAATAACAGATGTAGGTATGAAATAACCGACCACACCCAATCTGAAAAGTCCAAATAAAAATTGTAGCAGTCCAGAAATGACTACAGCTAATAGAAATGCTTCAAAACCTAGTTTTCCAATTGCAGCTACAACAATAGTTATTAAACCTGCAGCTGGGCCACTAACACCAAAACGAGAACCACTAAAAAGAGTTACTATTAATCCTCCGATAACACCTGCAATAATACCTGCAAAAGGATCTGCTTCTGATCCTTGAGCAATACCCAAACATAAAGGCAAAGCAACCAACCAAACTACAATAGATGCAGTAAAGTCATTTTTAAAACTTGAAAGAGTTAATTTATTGTTATTAAACATGATAAAATATATTTTGTTGGAAAACCAACATGTTACTAATTAAACGAATTGATAAATCAAATAATTAAATTAGCAGATGGGAGGCGGAGTGTCTACCTCTTCAAGATTAGATGTTTCAAATAAGGTGCATGGATTGTGCACTTTTTTGAAATGTATGTCAAAATTTAATTTTGTGTAGGATAAAAAATAAAGCTCATCCAAATCCTCAAACTCAGTTTCTCTTTCAGATTTCTCAGATTCTTCACTATTTTCAGTCTCAAAATCTTTTACTAGTTCATGACAATCAATCTTATATTCAATATAGGAGGTGTAAATATTAGACATATAATTGGCTAAGAATACAAATAAAAAGGATAAAAATATAACCTTGATGTATTTAAGATGGTCAATTGGTTTATATGTTATAAAGTCTTTTTTCATTTTTCGCCTTCTCTAATTTAACTCATTTTACACACATAATGTTACACTTTTAAGGATTTTTAACGATATGTATATTTAAAACTAATCAAATCTATGTAAATAAATATGTATATAATATATTAAAAATTGCTTTAAAATTAAAATATAATAGAATTAACATTAAGTGTAAAACAGAGCAATCCTAGAGTTGGGAATTATTAATGAAGTCCAAAAACTATTGGAAAAATGTCAATTTCATTTGTTTAGATTAAGCAGTATAGCTAATTTTTAGCAAACTTAAATTTTAAAAAGAGTCAGGCTGTTCTAGGGGGAATAATCCATTTTTTGAGATTAAAATAATTTCATCTGCACTTTTCTTCAAATGAATAATATGAGTTCCTGTAAACGCTCCAAAAGACGGGAAAATTAATTGGTTGGTAGAAATATAAAAACAAGGAAGTTTAATTTTCTGTCTACCCTTTCCCCTTAAGACAAATGAAGGGTGAATGTGACCACATAAATTAAATATTTCTAAATCTTTTACTGGATAATGTGAAAAATGAAATGGATGCTTGTTCCAATACTTTAAAATACTTAGATTTTCTATTTTAAAATTAATGGAATCGTGGTTTCCAATAATTAACTTGAAGGAAAGATTGGAGAATTTGAAAAATAACAACCATTGCTCCCACTCTAAATTATAGTCAGAATGAAATAAATCACCTAAAAAAACAACTTCTTTAGGATGGTAATCCTCAATAGCTGATTTTAAGCTGTTTAAATTATTTACAGATGGAGAAGATGGTAGCGATATTCCATTTTTTCTGAAATGCGTTATTTTACCAATATGTACATCACTTAAAATTAGAATAGATGCTTCTTCCCAAAAAACAACCTTTCTATAGTCAAAAGTAAAAGTCTGGTTATGGATTGTTTTACAAATGCTTTTCATGAGTATTGTAACAACATTTTTTTAATTCTGTCTTCAAACTTTTCACTACTTAAATTCTCTCGCATACGGTCCGTAATTATAGGGAAAGAAAATGGAGATGGATATGGTATCTTTTTCCAAATTAGTTTTTGATCTTGAATTCTTTTTAAAGCAGCTCTTAGTCTCCCCTCTTCCAACTGATATTCAAAAGTTTCGTTAATTGACTGCTTATAAAGTAAATTATCTGGCTCATAATCTCTAAAAACATCAAAAAGTAGTTGACTACCAGATTGTAAATCTTTATTCCCCTTTCTTTTGTTGGGCATTCCCGTAAAAACCAAACCTGAAATAACTGCTATATCTCTAAATTTTCTTCTAGCCATTTCAGAAGTGTTAATACTATCTTTAAGGTCTTGATACAAATAAGAATCATCCCATAAATTATTGTCCAAAATATCTTGAACATCTAAAAACTCATCACTTAAAAGCTCAAAGCCATAATCATTGTAAGCCAAAGAAAATGTTATTGGCTTTAATAAGCTAATTCTGTAAGCAATTAAGTGGCTGAGAGCTTCATGAATAAACCTACCTTCAAATGGATAAAAGATTGTATGAAAGCCATCCTTTGTTTGGAAAGACTCAATAAGAAATTCACCAGAATTTGGAATCGCAGAAAATTCAAGTTGTTTTTTAGTAAGAAAATTTAATGGGTTTTCAGGATCGGATAATAAGGATTTATTTAGTTCATACAATTCTTCCCTAAGCAATTCGCTCATATAAGAGCTAAAACTCATTCTACCCCCCATCCAACTTACAATTTTACCTTTTTTAGCTTTAGACTTCTTAACAATTACTTCCATATTTTTCATTTGAAAAATTTTATAATATTGTCCTCCAAATAAAAACACTTCACCTTTATTTAATTTGGATACAAACCACTCCTCTATTTTACCTATTCTTTTTCCATTAATAGATTTCAACTGTAAAAGTGCATCGCTAACAATAGTTCCAATTTGTACTCTATGACGCATAGCAATCTTCCTACTATTAACCTTGAAAAGACCATTTTCTAATATATCTACTCTTTTATATTCATCGTATGCCTGTAAACTTTGTGAGCCAACAGTAATATTTCTTAAAACCCATTCCCACTCTTGATTACTTATCATAGAAAAAGCATGGGTTTTTTTAATATAATTCAAGGTCTGCTCAGCAAAAAAACCATCTGAAACAGCTAAAGAGACTAAAAACTGAATGAGCACATCGAAACTTAATAAATAAGGAGACCTTTGCTCCACAAAATCTTTTTTAACAGCTTTGCTTAGTGCAGCAGACTCAATAAGTTCAATTGCGTGTGTTGGTAAAAAGTATATTTTGCTAACCTCATTGGGCCTATGGCCACTTCTTCCTGCCCTTTGAACAAATCTTGCAACTCCCTTAGGACCACCTACTTGAACAATAGACTCCACAGGATGGAAATCTACTCCTAAGTCTAAACTTGAAGTGCAAACTACTACTTTTATTTTTTCATTTCTAATAGCATCTTCTACCCAAAGCCTAATGTTTCTGTCTATACTTCCGTGATGCATGGCCATATCTCCAGCCAACTCTGGCATTTTATCTAAAAGATTTTGATACCACAATTCGCATTGAGACCTAGTATTGGTAAATATTAAAGTAGATTTACTTTTTTTAATAATTGGAATTAACTGTGGAGTAAGGTTAGTTCCTAAATGTCCTCTCCAAGGCATATGATTTATTTCCTTAGGTGCAATAGACTTAACTTGTATCTTTTTCTTAATGTTAGATTTAATTAAAACACCATTATTTTTATCCTTAATTTTCCCCAACAAAACATCTTTTGCTTGGTCTATGTTGCCAATTGTAGCAGATATTCCCCAAATGGAAGTGCTGGAATTAAAATGCCTTATTGCTGCCAAACATAATTCTACTTGAACACCTCTTTTGGAACCTATCAGTTCATGCCATTCATCTACCACTACAGTTCTAAGAAATGCAAATTTTTTCTTCCAATCCTTAGAGGAAATAATTAGCTGTAGACTTTCAGGAGTAGTCACTAAAATATTGGGCAGCTTATTTCTCTGCTTATTTCTTTCTTTTATTGAAGTATCCCCATTTCTAACCCCAACCGAAAGATTTAAATTATTTTCCATTAAAAACTCTTCAATTGAAATCTTAATTTGTTGTGATAATGATCTAAGTGGAGTTATCCATAAACAAATTAATTGATTGGAATTTTCATTATTATCTATAGAAGGCCAAACAATTGCAGGAATTAAAGAAAGTGTTTTTCCAGAACCCGTTGGTGCATTGATTAAACCTGATTCTCCTTTTAGTACTTCTTTCCAAGTATCTGACTGAAATTTTTGTGGTTTCCAGCCTTTAGAATCCATCCATTTTAAAATCCATTTTTTAAAATTCTTGTAATCACGCATGAATTAAACTTTTTAAATCTTCTATTGTGTTGGCATCATTAATAGTTTTATCAATTCTCCATCTTAAAATTCTAGGAAATCTTACGGCAACACCAGATTTATGTCTTGAAGAATTAGCAATTCCTTCAAAAGCTATTTCAAAAACTAATTCTGGCTCTACACTTCTTACTGGCCCAAACCTTTCCAAAGTGTTTTTCTTTATAAAAGCATCTACTTTTTTAAATTCTTTATCTGTTAAACCAGAATAAGCTTTAGCAAAAGTTACTAACTCTTTATTGCCTTTATCATTTGTTTTCCAAAGAGCAAAAGTATAATCGGTAAATAAGTTGGCTCTTCTACCATGTCCTCTCATTGCATAAGTTAGAACAGCGTCTATTGTTAACGGATCCACCTTCCACTTCCACCAATCTCCCTTTTTTCTGCCAACTTTATAAAACGCATTTATATTTTTAATCATCAAGCCCTCGCTTTTATTAACTCTCGCTTGACCATGCGCTTTTGAAACCTCTTCCCAGTTATTAAAAACATAAGAATTAGAAAATTGAAGCTTTTCATTTTTAACAGACAATACTATTTTTTCTAAAGACTTTCTTCTTTCGATATATTTCTTATTTCTAATATCTATACCATTTAATTCTAATAAATCGTATGCTTTTAGAATTACAGGATTATTTTCAAGAGTAGTCTTTCCAACATTTTTACGTCCCAATCTTTTTTGTAAATCGTTGAATGAGCCTATTTTGCAATTTTTAAAAGGAAGAATTTCGCCATCGATAACGGTCCCATTATTTAGAAAGCTCCCCATTACTAAAAGCTCAGGAAACTGATTGCTAATTAGCTCTTCTCCCCTAGACCAAATCATTATTTCATCGTTTCTTTTAATTAATTGAGCTCTTATTCCATCCCACTTGTTCTCATAAACCCATTCTGAACAAGAGCCTAGTTTTTCAAGACCCTGGTCCAAAGGATTTGCTAAATAAAAAGGATAAGGTTTGTAAATAAAATCTTCTTTACTTGGAGACAAGATTAATTGATTGTAGGTGACTTCCTCGGGATTCCAATCACCCATTATTTGATAAGCAATTGTGTCCTGATCTATCCCAGTAACATTAGCTATAGATTTTGTCATTAACTTTTGACTAACTCCAATACGAAAACCACCAGTAATTAGTTTATTAAAAACAAATTTTGAATAGTAGTTCAAGTGACTCCAACGATTTAACAGATAAGACTTTTGATGAATTTCATCCAAATTTTTTAAATCCTTTATTTCTTTAATCAATTGTGATAAACTTGGAGGTTTTACTCCTTGTTTAGATTCTGGAACTACCAAAGCAATAGTTTCTGCCAAGTCGCCAACAATATGGTAGCTTTCTTCAAAAAGCCATAACGGGATATTGGCCATTTGCGCAGCATAAACCCTTAAGTTGGATGTTTTAACAGATCTTTTTGGTCTTTTAGAAGAAAATAAAGCAATTGCCCAAACCTTATCTTGATCCGTTGCACTGGAAAAAAACTTCTCTAATGCTTTTACTTTTAGATTGGTTTTATTGGTTTTGTCAATCTGCTCTACTAAATCTGCAAAATCAAACATTGTTTTCTAGTATTTCTTGCTCTTCAAAAGGCGTGTTTTCAATAAAAGAATTGTATCCCTTTTCTTTTAAATATTTAGAGAAAATGTCCTTGTAACCATGAGTACACACAATATTTTTTGCTTCTGTATCTTTAATAGTTTGAATTAAATCTTTCCAGTCTACATGGTCTGAAAGCACAAATCCTCTATCTATAGCTCTTCTTCTTCTAGCGCCTCTAAAAGTCATCCAACCACTAGTAGAAGATGTAACGTAAGGAACCATTTTCTTCATCCATGAAGAACCATGAGTACTTGGGGGTGCAATGACCAAATTTCCAATTAAATCCTCTTTTTTGGTTTCCTTAGTAATTCTATAGGTTTTAGGCAAGTTTTTATAAGTTCTTATTACCTCGTTTAAATTTTCTACAGCTCCATGGGTATAAATTTTACCAATTTCAAGATTTAAATTAGCAATGAGACGTTGTGCCTTACCCAGGCTATAAGCAAAAATAACTGCTGTTTGGTTATTAGATTTGCATTCTTCCCAAAAATCATTTATCTCGTTTATTACAACCTCTTGTTTTTTCCAATTAAAGGCAGGCAGTCCAAAAGTACATTCTGTAATAAATGTATTGCACTTAATGGGTTCAAAGGGTGTTGATATACCATCATTTTCTCTTTTGTAATCTCCACTATATACCCAAACATCTCCTTTATATTCCACCCTTACTTGAGAAGAACCAATAACATGTCCTGCAGGATGTAAAGAAAATTGTACGCCATTGATAGTGAATTTCTCCCCCCACCCTTTGCTTTCTATATTTACATTCCCTAATCTATGTTTTACGATAGGAATACTATTGGGATGGGTTAAATAGTTTTGGTGACCATATTTAGAATGATCTGCATGAGCGTGCGATATTATAACCTTATCTACTGGTCTCCAAGCATCCATGTAAACTTTTGCTATAGGACAATAAATTCCATTTTGATTAAATTCCAATAAGGGTTTTTTCATTAATTAAATTTATACTTTTTTAAAAAAGGCTAATTTATCGTTTAAGAATATTGTAATATAATCTTAATAAAAAAGTGATGAAATTTCTATAAAAAATATTGGAGGTAGAAATTAAAGTGGCGCGGGGGGGAATCGAACCCCCGACCTCAGGGTTATGAATCCTGCGCTCTAACCGTCTGAGCTACCGCGCCATTTAAGGCGACAAATATAGATAAATTTAGAAAATTAGTACTCAATAAATAATTCTATT
>Ga0114997_10004083_pt1 | contig 11346 bp, 10 predicted proteins | sample ArcticOcean_MG_C_2_FD_87045 | JGI IMG/M metagenome (GOLD analysis project Ga0114997, IMG submission 87045) | Marine microbial communities from western Arctic Ocean - ArcticOcean_MG_CB4_136 | ecosystem: Environmental > Aquatic > Marine > Oceanic | place: Arctic Ocean: Canada Basin | collected... | reverse complement strand
TTCTCTCACTTTTCTCTTTGTCATTCTCATAAATATTTTTAAAAAGCATCTCATGAATTATATGCTCGTCGTCCGAACTCTCGTCTGAACTCTCGTCTGAACTCTCGTCTGAACTCTCGTCTACACGAATATCATATTCATTATAATCGGTTCTTGGATAATTGGAAAATGTAATCGAGTCTTCTTTGTCCGACAATTTCTCTTTTATTAGCCTAATAGTTTTATCATTTCGCAACATATAATAAAACTATTTATTATTATTTGGTTTATGTCGCAAATTTTCCTTAATATCAATTTTGCGATTATCCAATATAAATTGTCCTAAGTCATCCGAATCTATTTCATGATTATCATCAAAATATTTTTTAAGTGTATCCATTAAAAATTGCTTCGTAATGCCAGATTTCACCTTATTTTTTGTATATATAAGCTTGCCTTCAGAAATATCAAAACAATCTATTTCATTTGTCTTCATTATTTCAACCAGTGTTTCGGTTAAACCCTTGCGTCTTTCTCTGCGTTCCTTTATCTCTTTTTGAAGAACCTTAATCTCGTTTTCCAATGCCAACCAATTTTTTATATTATGAACTAACTCTTCTTTTGTTGTAGTCATTATAAATAATCGTCTTATATTTTTTATATTACTTTCCAATAATTACTTCTTTGGCAATAGTTTTGATTATTTTGTTGTTGTTTTTCTCATCATCATCAGAACCAATAATATTGCTAACCATTTCTAAATACATCTGTTTCCCAGAATCGGAACATTTCCAAGCCGGATTCTTTAATTCCCATTCTTTAATTTTATCAACTTGTTTCTTTGCCACAGTTGTTATCGCGTCTTTCATTTTATCATTATTGTCTTTTTCCCATGTATTATTGTCTTTCACATATAGTATATCCCGTTTTATATCACAACAATGTATTGGTCGCTTATGTAAATCGAGTTCTTTCAAACCTTTTAAAAATATATTGGCTATACCAACAACATATCCGTTTTCTCTTGTCAAATTCAAATCGGTCAATTCCAATTTTAACGTCTCTACAAAATCCGTCAAATTTAGCGCATCTTTACATTCTTCATTTAAAAAAACCTGAAGATTAAACTTATTATTTATTGTTGTTGTATTACCAATGCGCGGTATCATATCCTTCACCATGTTCCGAATCTCCTGGTTTTCCATTATAATATTATGATTCTGATTAATTAATGTAGTAATCATTCCTCGCAATTCATCCTTTTCTTTATCTATATCAACGGAAGGTAAATTTTCACCCGGCTTAGATTCGCAAAATCTTTCGTGGCGATTAAAGCTTTGAATGTGGCGATATTTTTTTCCACATTTACACGTATATTCATGCGCATATTTTTTGAGCATTTTTGAGCATTTTTGTTTTTGATGTTTTTTAGTTCCTTCGTGTTGCTTCCATAAAAATAATTTGTTACACCCATAGTCACACAATTCACAATAGTATATGAATTTGTTGACATCGTTGTTTTTTAAGCATATTTTTTTGAGCATTATATGCTTAAATAATGCTCATAAAAATATGCTTAAATTGATTTTAAAGCAGATTTTGGGTGCTCTTTTTCAGCACTACATAAAACTCCCTACACAATTTTCAAGATGGGTTTCACTTTTCTTCTATATTTATGTAGTAAAATGTCCGTCTTTTTCGTAAATTTTTCGAAAAAAAGCTGAGATATTTCAAAATGGACAATTATTTTTGTCCATTTCCAAAATTATTATATTTTTATCAACAAAAAGACAGAATTCATGATCGATGCTACCTACATCACTCCTTCAAACCTTCCAAATACCGAGATATTAATTCGTTTTTACGTCCTCCCACGTGTAGGTTCATACTTCGTAATAGTTCACGCAATTGTTTGACCGTGTATTTCTTCGAGAGTTCATTCATTTCGGACGTCATGTGTATTACTTTCCGGATATTGCGTCCTTGTATCATTTTATGATGTCTATTACACAGCACACCAGTGTCTGTATGGTATGCCGATTTGCCACAGCAAGCACCCTTGTTATTTCCTGTTATGAATTCCCAAGAACAATTATGTATTTGCTTACAGTAGCGCGCCGGATGATTGACGCCTATGATTTTCTGGTTACATTCATCTAATGGAATAAATGGCAACAGGAACCCTGAATGGACCCTACAATAAGGACATTTAATGGTAAACATGTGTCTATGTTGAGTATTTAATTTATATTTGGATGTGTATAGTTCAAAGAAAAGTGGTTTATAGTTGAATGTGTGCCCACATGTTAATTTAATATGGTTATGTGTTAATGGCTCCTTTGAAAGAAGACATTGATATTGTTCATTTGATGAAAGCAGCGATGATGTTGTTAATTCTTTAAAAAAATCAAAATTAACATCATCTATAATATAATTTGTCATTTTATAAAAATAAAATATAAACCTTTATATTATTATAGAGATGACTTTAATTCAAGAATGGGGGAACGCAGCATGGTTTTTGATTCATACAATGTCCGAGAAACTAAAGGACGACCATGATTCATACAATGAAATATTTGAATTACGCGATGTTTTAGTTAATGTGTGTTATAATCTACCCTGCCCAGTGTGTTCCAATCATGCGAAAAATAAAATAGCACGTGTGAATTTGAATGATATATCTTCAAAAGAAACCATGAAGCGTTTTTTTTTTGAATTACACAATACAATTAATGACGATTTAAATAAAACAAGATATTCATGGCAAGAATTTCAAAATCTATATTGTCTTGCAAATACAAAAGAAATCGTTTTGTACTTTATACAAATCTTTAGAAGAATTAATTCTGGTAATTTGGTGATGATGCTGACAAAAACGGATACGGATGAATCGGTAAATAGATTGATATATTATCTAAACCATAATGCTCACAAATTTAATCCATAATTTAATTTAATACTATTTAATTTAATATAAATGTTATTAAATACATAATTAGGCTAAATTAGACGAAATTAATTGCCCATTTTTATACACGGAGCATTTAAATGTTTGTTTCGATGGTTTCGAACAAACAACATTATTGCTTGTTAATTCATTAAAATAAAGCAACTTATTTAATCCATTGAAATCGAGTAAATAAAACCACATAATACCGAATAATAATCCTACTAAACCGCCAAGAAGGATTCCACTAATACGCGAACAACCCGAGTTATAGCGGACAACCGTATCAACAACAAAAAGCGTTAGAAGTACAATCATTAAAGGATAATTTGTAAATCCACCAGTAATCATAGGCATCCATAGATAAGCAAATGTGAATGCGATAAACATGCTACTTTGTGAAGGTGAATTCGCACCATTTTCGGCAAAATTAAAAATATGACATAATTCATTGTTTTCGGGGTCATGAGGGCTAATGGTCTTTCCTAAAAAATAATTTATTATTGTGGCAAATGTCACGCCAGCCAAATAAATAATACCTTTTATGTCTTGATTAAATAATGATAAAAGCACTAAAAATGTCCCTATAAAAATGGATGAAAGTGATGACATCAACAATAATATTGATTTTAATTCTAATGGAAAACTCCTCATATATATATATTAAATATAAATTAAATGAAAACTAATTCGAATACTTCTTCAATAGTTTCGACGGGATGAAAATTGATACCATCTAAAAGGGGTTTATCTTTATATTTTTCCATGAAATCGTCGAAATCTTTCATGTTGGCTTTTGGAAATAAGAAATGTTTTACGCCTGCTCGGATGCCTCCTAAAATTTTTAAATCAAGACCACCAATGGCAGTAACTTTTTTCTGGAGACACATTTCACCAGTAATGGCGACATCATTTTTGATTTTGCGTTTTGAGAATAAACTGTACATCGCAATTGTGATGGCAGTGCCCGCAGAAGGGCCGTCCTTCGGAACAGCTCCATCGGGCGTGTGAACATGAATACCTTGTAACTTTGTTTTATCCATTGATTCTGCAAGGGTTTTCTGCTGATCTTCGGTTAATAGTTGCCAGGCTAAACTTTTTGCAACAGACATGCTTTCTTTCATGACATCGCCCTGCATACCAGTCAATTTCATTTCCAAAAAGGTTCCGCATGGGAAAAGAGTGGTTTCAATTGGTAAAACACCGCCTTTACCATACTCGTTTGCCCATAGTCCATTTATGAGACCGCTTTCCGGTTCAGAATGAATACAATATGGTTTTAGTTCGTGACGTTCTTTAAGATATTTCAATTTAACATCGTCTTTTGTGACTTTAATTGGTAGCGTATATTCTTTATGTTCGGTATTATAAAGAATCTCGAGGTTAATTTCTCCAATTATTTCAAATAATATTTCCTTTAATTTGCGCACGCCTGGTTCACATGTATAATTTTCGATAATAAAGCCGATTACTTCATCATCCATTTCGATAATTTCTTCTAAACCCATTTTCTTGAAAATTTCGGGGAAAAGGTGTTTACGGACAATAACTATCTTTTCATCGAATGATAAATGAGAGAATTTGATTCGGTGAATTCGATCGAGTAAAATTTTGTCAATCGCAGAAACATCATTATATGAGAATATAAATAGTGCTTTTGATAAGTCCAAATTAACGCCATTGAAATATTTGTCCTGGAATTCATCATTTTGCGTTGAATCAATCAAATGCGTCAATATACCAATAATTTCCCGTCCATGCTCGGTTCTACTGACTTTGTCTAATTCATCAATAAATATAATCGGATTCATACATTTATGCTCAATCAATATATCAACAACACGCCCCCAAGTTGAGCCAACATATGTATAGTTATGTCCATCCAGTGTGCTACCATTTGACGAACCACCAATCGCGATGAAGGCAAATGGACGACTCACGCCATTTTCATCTAAAAGACAATTTGCGATACCTTTCTTAGCCAGAGACGTCTTTCCCACGCCAGCAGGTCCTTCGAATCCAAAACAATAACCTGTTTTTTCACCATTAATCCATTGTCCGACGATGCGCTCAATTTGACGCTTGGCTTTCTTATGTCCATAGACGGCGGCGTCAAGAGTATCATTGATACTTTCAATAAATTTATATATATAATCGAGCTTGATTTCAATATCGGTAAGACCAATGGTTATTAAATGATTTATATCGGGATTGTTTAGTTCTAAATGCGTTCCAATTTCATTCATAATTGGGATATGACTTTTAACAAAATGAATAAAATCGCTAATTTGTGTAATCATAAAATCGGTTTTTTTCCCAGAATGACACAATTTAGAATGTTTCAGATTATGTGTTTTAATTACATTATTAAGATAACATATATTGGCAATCAATTCATTGCGCTTCCCTTTTATTAAGATATTTTTAATATGCTCCAGCTGGGAGGCAATGTGTTTGTGGTGGTAATCATTTTTCAGAATATATATATATTTTCTCATTTCAATACTGGTGTATGTTGATTTAATTGGGAATTCAATAATTGGTACACGAGATGAGTGGATGGATTGAATAATTTCATTAAAAGAGCAAACGCATTCATCCATTTTCTTTAAAATAGGCTCAACTTTGTAGATATTAAACGGAATTTTAAGAAGTCCTTCTAAGAAATGGCGTGCTTTCGACCCAGTATCTTCCGATTTGGATTTGACCTCTTTAAGTTTAACCATTGCTTTTTCCTTTACAGATTCGTCTGCTTTCATTAAGCAAATTTGCTGTTCAAATGGAATTTTAGAATCATCAAAACTCGATAAATTATTTGTATATACAAGAGTTTCTTTCATGGCATCACGGAAATACCGCTTGACGTTCCATGGCAAACTATCAAATAAAAGTGTTTGTTCTTGAGTATCAATATGACCATTTAGGTCATTTGAGAGCAAATCATAGAGTAGATATGAAAGATATTGAAATTCTTGCTCATCGGATTTTAAAAGCAATTGAATTAGGGTTGTGCGTTGATTGTATAGTTCGCTCCCAATAAATTCTTTAATGATTTGCGAAATGGGTTTCTGTTTTATTAAAAATATCTGATTTATGTATCCGATATAGCGATTGTGTAATTCTGAATTATTATAAATAATAATTTCTTTTAATGTGAGACATTGAATGAATCGTTCAAAACAGGGAGATATAAAATCTTGCTCATTTGGTTTTGAATCACTAACTTCTTTAATTCTATCTTGAATATATTTATAATTCAAACAAGTGAGTGCAATGTCATCCATGATACCACATACAATTAGTGTCTTCCTTTCTTCGGGGTTTTGTATAGCAACTTTTATGCCATAGACTTTGGTTTGAAATGTCTTACATGTTCGAGCCAGGTCAAAACAGTCAAGATTGATGGCGTCTTCGACTATCATAAAATCTTCAACAATTCTATTTTTTTTAATCATTGTCTCGTTTGAAACAGATGATTTATTGTGTTCATTCTTCCAATTTATTATTTTATAGCCGATAGGATGAACAAAATTTTTTATAATTTCATATTTGTCAATTGTGGCATCGCTTGTAAAATTAGTGGATGTGAACTTTTCCCCAAAACAAACCGTAATCATGTCGTCAAATGATTCAGTTCCAAATATTCGGAATGAAATAGATAAGACATTTGTGATGTCTTGAAGTTTATTAATATAATACACTTCATTTATAGTTTTGTTTTCTATGAGTGGTTCTAATAATTTTCCCAAACTAAAAAAAATGCTATGTAATTCGTGTATACAAACGGTCAATTCATTGGAACCATATATATCGTATGTCTTATATCGCTGTGTTGCCACAATGCTTTTTTCAATCATTTTTTGGAAATTAATGATTTTTTCTTTAAAGGATTTGTATAATATAGTGTCTGGAGTCAATTTGGAGTCTTTTTCGGTAAGAGAATTATAGTCGATTGATAAAAGACTATGCGATTCAGTTTTCGTATTTTCAAAAGTTTCCATCTATATATTCATAATGATTTTTATATTTTAAATTATTTTTAATATCGATTTTATAATTTTTCCCTAAAGATTCTGAGTTTTTTTTAATTATAATAAGAATTTAAAACTTTGGCATTATGATAATAAAATGGGAATTCCAAATTATTTTATGTATATTGTAAAAGAGTATAGAGATATAATAAAGGAATTAAATTATTTATCGGAGATACAGAATTTTTATTTGGATGGCAATTCGATAATTTATGATTCGGTTAATAAATTATTAAAAATAGAGGAGTTTAATGACTTAACAAATGATAAATTTGAAAAGGAAATATTAAAGGATGTCACAAATAAAATAAATGAATATATAGAAATAGTAAAACCGTCAAATAATATAATGGTTGCGTTTGATGGGATTGCGCCGGTGTCGAAATTGAAACAACAACGAGAGCGAAGATACAAATCAAATTATGAAAGGCGGGAGTTGATGGGGGAGGGGGTTCGATGGAATACGACGGCGATCACACCGGGAACTGACTTTATGAAAAAGTTGAATCAGCACATAAACAAACAATTTAAAAACCATAAAAAGTTTAAGGTGAAGAAGCTGATGATTAGTGATTCGAGTGAAATAGGGGAGGGTGAACATAAGATATTTGAATATATGCGTAATTATAAGGATGAACATGAAGGGATGAAAACTGTGATATATGGACTGGATGCGGATTTAATCATGTTATCGTTGAATCATCTGAGGGTGTGTGCAGACACGTATTTATTTCGCGAGACGCCTCATTTTATTCAGTCTGTTGATAAGACATTGAAACCGAATGCGAATTATGTGATAGATATTCCATATTTTGCGGAGGTTTTGAGTAAAAGTGTGGGAAATAAGAAAGAGAGATGTGATGATTTTATATTGGATTATGTATTTTTATGTTTTTTCTTGGGAAATGATTTTCTACCGCATTTTCCGGCGTTAAATATTCGAACGGAGGGTATATTTACATTATTGGATGCATATAAAACGATAATAGCGAACAAGGGATTGAATTTGGTGAATAATGAAAAGATAATATGGAAGAATGTTCGAATGATGATAGATTTTTTGGCAAAAAATGAGAAAATGTTATTAAAAGATGAATATGAGCGTAGAGATATTATGTCAGAGCGTATAATGAGGCGATTGGGAACGAAGGAGGAGGTTTTAAATTCGATTCCAATGATAGATAGAGAAGTGGAAGAATTTATAAATCCCTGGAAAAATGGGTGGGAAAAGAGATTTTATGGACAATTATTTGACACGAAGATAAATGCGTTTGTATTAAATGAGATATGTAAAAATTACATGGAGGGGTTGGAATGGACGTTACATTATTATGTGAAGGGTTGTAAAAATTGGAGATGGTCATATCATTACGATTATGCACCCCTAATGAATGATTTAATACGGCATTTACCATATTATAATACGAATTTGGTGAAAGACAATGATGTACATATTTCGACCGAGGTTCAGTTGTGTTATGTATTACCGCGAGAGAGTTTAAATTTATTGCCCAAAAATATAGAGAATCTGGTAAAAGACAAGAATTGGTATACAAACAATGGTGAATATATGTGGGCTTTTTGTAGGTATTTGTGGGAGGCGCACGTGAGATTGCCAAATATTAGAATCAATGAGATTGAAGAGGTTTTGGAAAATATTGTGATTTGATATTTTAAATTAAGTAAAACTTAAAGATAAGACGAGATATAGAAAATATAGGGATGTTGAAGTCACTTGATGATGCAAAACAAATTATTATGAATAATGATAGGGTGATGGTGAAATTTTCGGCGGGTTGGTGTGCACCATGTAAGATGATTAAAACCGTTTGTGACTGGAACTTTAATAAGATGACGGAAGATGGTGTTGTGTGTTTAAACGTTGATATTGATAATGATATAGATTTTTATATGTTATTGAAGCAAAAGAAGCAGGTGACGAGTATTCCGTCGCTATGTTATTATTATGGGAAAAAGAGTGAGGACACGTGGTATGTGCCTCATGAGATATATGCGGGGAGCAATTTGTCGGAGGTTCAGGGTTTTTTTGACAAATGTGGTAAGTTATGTGAATAAAATAATGAATAAAATAATGAATAAAATAATGAATAAAATAATAGAAAATAAATTAAATTATAATTATATGAGTTTTGATTTAAATTTAGATAATTATAATTTGACGGATATTTTAAATTTGTTTAAGTTGGATGCGACATTTACAGAGAGTGATTTAAAAAGGGCGAAGAAGAAGGTGATGATGATGCATCCGGACAAGTCGAAATTGGATAAAGATTATTTCATGTTTTTTACGAAGGCATATAAGATGTTATATTCGATGTATAATTTTAAGACGCGAATAGATACCAAACAATCAATCGAATATGTGGTGGATAAGGATGATAAAAAGGAAGAATTGTTGGGTAAATTTATGAAGGGGGATGATTTCAATAAAAAGTTCAATGAATTATTCGAGATGAACAAACTTGAGAATGAGGAGATGGATGATGGATATGGAGATTGGTTGAAATCGAACGAGGATTTAGAAGATTTTAAGACTGTAACAAACAGGAGAGATATGGGGGAGGAATTTGATAAGAAAAAGAAGATTATACGAGCATTGGTGAAGAAGGTGGATTTTGATGGAATGGGAGATGATATAATATCGGGAGCGAATTTAGTTGGGATAAGACCAGATAGTTATGGGGGCGGTGGTGGTGGTAGCGGAACACTTCAATATGAGGATTTAAAAAAGGCGCATGTAGAGACATTAATTCCGGTTACAGACGAAGATTTTGAAAATAGAAAGAAATTTGGCTCTGTAGAAGAGATGAAAATATTTAGAAAATCGGAAGAAACGAATCCATATTCGGAAGAGGAGTCAAATGAAATGTTGCGAAAGATGAAAGAGGATAATATGAGAGGAGATATGGAGCGAGCATATAAATTGCTTCAACAGGATAAAGAGAGTGATAGAATTAATGAACAGTGGATGAAACATTTCAAAAGATTAAAATAATAGACTCGGATAAAGAATAAAATAGCAGGGTATAATATATGGAAGGTCGTGATTATCTTAATTATTTTATAATGATGAGCGTGTTTATTGGAGCAACATATGTGTATCACAAACACAAATATTTGATTGAAGAAACCCCCGAAGATCATTACAGAATTGTCGAAAAATATTTAATAAACGATTCATCTTTAGCAAGGAGTAAGAAGCCAATAATGTGGGTTCATGTTTCGAGGGAGTTAAATGCCAGATGGTGGGAGAGTTTTGGCTCACGTAGTTCGAATAAGCTGAATAAACCATATCAATTTTTGACGATAAAGAATATGATAAATAAGTGCGGAAACAGATATAATATTTGTTTGATAGACGATAATACATTTGGAAAGATAATTCCTGGATGGACAACTGATTTAGGTAAGGTTACAGAACCAGTAAAAGGGAATTTGAGGGAGTTGGCATTAGCGAATATATTGAATATTTATGGGGGTGTGTTGATGCCGAGTTCGATGATAATAGTTAATGATTTAGAAAATTTAATAAGCAATAAACCATTCATTGGTGAGTTTATGAATAGAAGTGTTACGAATTATGATTCGCCACTGAAAGTTGATACGAGATTGATGGGTTGTAGAAAGGATAATGAGATAATGAAAGAATACGTGAATTATTTACAACATATGATTTCGAGTGATTCGACTGACGAGAGTATTTTTTTGGGAAAAACGAGTGAATGGTGGTCGAATAAGGTGAAGGAGGGTGATGTGTCAAAGATGGATGGTGGTATGATAGGGGTGACTGATGATAAAGACGAAGTTATTTTATTAGAGGATTTAATAAACACAAAGCCGTTGGAATTTAAGAGAGATGTGAAGATGGTTTATATTCCGGACGATGAGTTGATGAAGAGAAATGCATTTGAATGGTTTGTGCGCTGTTCACCAGAACAGGTATTAAAGTCAAATACAAACATAGGTAAAATATTGTTATCTGTTTGTTGATAATTATTTATATATATAGTATACTATTTCATATAGTGATTTATCATAAATGATTTTGGAGACATAGGTAATGGAATTGGCTTTACATATTTGTCTAATGATGGTTAGAAATTGGGTAAAATTGAATTTGCGGTTGACATAGTATTTTTTGGAGGCATGGTAATGTGGGGAAATGAGGGTGATAAATGAATCGATTATATTATGAAATTGGGCTTTCCGGAAGGCGGTTTTAGATAGAATAAAATATTTATCATTGCTGATGCAAAAAGATTGAATAAATGAGTTAAATTGGTCATTCGGAAATTGTGTTTTGAATATTTGTGATTTAAAAGTCATATAATATAGATTGAAAAAAATATTATTTTATTTGAATTA
>Ga0114997_10004078_pt1 | contig 11357 bp, 7 predicted proteins | sample ArcticOcean_MG_C_2_FD_87045 | JGI IMG/M metagenome (GOLD analysis project Ga0114997, IMG submission 87045) | Marine microbial communities from western Arctic Ocean - ArcticOcean_MG_CB4_136 | ecosystem: Environmental > Aquatic > Marine > Oceanic | place: Arctic Ocean: Canada Basin | collected... | reverse complement strand
CTACATAGACGGGCTATTGACTCACTTAATCCGCTCCCTGCACCAACAATTAAAACTGATTCTTGCATATTTATTTATTTTATTGATTTAAATATCTTGAAGTGAAGTTACAGTAATTTTTTTTGTTTTTAAAGATTTGATTCCCTCTAAACACACATAGGCAGTAGACATATTAGTGCAGTAGGGAACTTTATTTACCAAAGTTGCCCTTCTTAAAGCCATAGCGTCATTAAGTTTTTGTTCACTGTTTCCTCCGCCGGTATTTATTACTAAAGCAATTTTCTTAGAATTTAAAACATCAACAATATGAGGTGACCCCTCCCAAACTTTGTTAATTTTTTTACACTTTATTCCATGTTTGTTAATGAAGTCTGCTGTGCCGCCAGTTCCACATAGAGTAAAGTTTAATTTTAATAATTGTTTAGCTAAACCCACACCTTCTTTTTTGTGACTATTTTTTAAAGATATAAATGCCAATCCTTTTGTTGGAAGAGAATTAGAAGCAGCTATCTGACTTTTAGCAAAAGCCATTCCAAAGTCCTTATCAAAACCCATAACTTCACCAGTTGACTTCATTTCTGGCCCCAACAACACATCACTTTTTGGAAATTTATTAAAAGGAAAAACTGCTTCTTTTACGGCGAACATATTTTTTGTTTTACTTTTTAGATTAAACTTAGACAGTTTTTCTCCAACCATTACTCTAGATGCAATTTTAGCAAGAGGGAGGCCTTTAGCTTTTGAAATAAAAGGAACTGTTCTACTAGCCCTTGGATTCACTTCAATTACAAAAATTTCATCATTCTTAATTGCAAACTGAATATTCATGAAACCTTTTACACGCAAGGCTAAAGCTAATTTTTTTGTTTGAGCTTCAATTTCTGTTATTAGATTTTTCTTAATTGATATCGGCGGTAAACAGCAAGCCGAATCTCCAGAGTGAATACCAGCTTCCTCTATGTGCTGCATTATCCCTGCGACAAAAACATTTTTTCCATCAGATATTGCATCCACGTCAATTTCCATAGCGTTATCAATAAATTTATCTATTAATATTGGGTTTTTTTCAGCAGCTTTAAAAGCTTCTTCCACAAATTTTTTTAATTGGCTTTTCTCATAGACTATTTCCATTGCTCTACCGCCTAAAACATAAGACGGTCTAACCATCAAGGGTAAGCCAATTTTTTCAGATATTTGAATAGCTTGTTTAAATGTTTTTGCTATACCGTTTTTTGCTTGTTTTAATTTTAATTTATCAAGTAATTTTCTAAATCTATCTCTATCTTCAGCTAAATCTATAGACGTATATTGAGTGCCTAAAATCGGCAATTTATTGTTATGTAAAAATTTTGCAAGTCTTATTGGAGTTTGACCTCCAAACTGAGCAATAATTCCTATAAGTTTCCCTTTTTCTTTTTCTTTTTTAATAATATTGAAAACATATTCTTCTTTTAGTGGTTCAAAATATAATCTATCACTTGTATCGTAATCTGTGGAAACAGTTTCTGGATTACAATTAATCATTATAGTTTCAAAACCGGCTTCTTTAAGAGCGTAGCTAGCTTGGCAACAACAATAATCAAACTCAATCCCTTGACCAATACGATTAGGGCCACCACCTAAAATTATTATTTTTTTCTTCGTAGTAGGCTCTGCCTCACATTGAGATCTAATAGAATAATTTCTTTGATATGTGGAATACATATAAGGCGTGAAAGATTTAAATTCTGCAGCGCAAGTATCTACTTTTTTGTAAACAGGCAATATTTTTAATTTAGTCCTCTTTCTTCTAATAATCTCCTCTGATATTTTCGTTATTTCAGATAGTTTTTTATCTGAAAAGCCCATCGATTTAATCTTATTAAATTCATCATATTTTTTAGGTAAGCCCTTTTTTTGAATATTATTTTCTGCCTCCACAATCTCTTTTATTTGTTCTACAAACCAACTATCTATTTTTGATAATCTTTTTATTTTTTTTATATGAATTTTTTTTCTGATAGCTTCAGCAACTAGCAGAATTTTATTAGGCACATTTCTCTTTAAATTTTTCTCCAACTCTTTTTTATTTAAAGACAACACTCTATCTAAGCCTGAAAAACCAACTTCTAAAGATATAAGTGCTTTTTGAAGAGACTCTTTAAAATTTCTTCCTATAGCCATTGCCTCTCCAACTGATTTCATTGAAGTGCCTAAAACTGCATCATTTGAAGAGAATTTTTCAAAAGTAAATCTTGGAATTTTTGTAACAACATAATCTATAGTTGGCTCAAAAGAAGCAGGTGTTGTTTTTGTAATTTCATTTTTTAATTCATCCAATGTGTAGCCAACCGCAAGTTTTGCGGCGATTTTTGCTATTGGAAAACCAGTTGCTTTAGATGCAAGAGCTGAAGATCTTGAAACTCTTGGATTCATTTCAATAATAACCATTCTTCCATCTTTTGGATTAATTGCAAATTGAACATTGGAGCCACCTGTTTCTACTCCAATTTTTCTAAGACAGGCAATGGAAGCGTTTCTCATAACTTGATATTCTTTATCGGTTAGAGTTAGAGCGGGGGCGACCGTAATAGAGTCGCCAGTATGAATTCCCATAGGGTCAACATTTTCAATAGAACAAATAATTATACAGTTATCTTTTTTGTCTCTAACTACTTCCATTTCAAATTCCTTCCAACCCTCAAGACATTCTTCAATTAAAACCTGGTTTACAGGCGATTCCTGCAGCCCTTCTTTAACTATTTTTTGATATTCTTTCTTTGTCTTGGCGATACCTCCACCCAACCCACCCAAAGTAAAAGCGGGTCTAATTATTGCCGGTAATCCAATTTGACTTAATGCTTTCGATGCGTCTTTAATATAATTAACAATTTTTGATTTTGGTAAGTCCAAACCAATATCAAGCATATTTTTTCTAAATTTTTTTCTATCCTCAGCATTTGAAATTGCTTTAGAATTTGCACCAATAAGTTCAATTTTGTATTTACTTAATATTCCTTTTTTTTCAGCTTCCATAGCTAAATTCAAAGCTGTTTGTCCACCCATTGTAGGAAGAATTGCACTTGGTTTTTCTATCTGAATAATTTTTTCTAAAACCTCCAGAGTAATTGGTTCGATATAAGTTTTATGTGCAACTCCTGGATCGGTCATAATAGTTGCAGGATTAGAGTTGATTAAAACAACTTTATACCCCTCGTCCTTTAAAGCTTTACATGCTTGGGTTCCAGAATAATCAAACTCACAGGCTTGACCAATTATTATGGGTCCTGCACCGATTACTAGTATAGTTTTAAGATCACTTCTTTTTGGCATTTTTTTTAATATTGTGGATAAATTCTTGAAATAAATAAACACTATCTTGAGGTCCCGGATTAGACTCAGGATGATATTGCACAGAAAAAACAGGTTTATTTTTTAATCTAATTCCCTCAATACAATTATCAAATAACGATTTATGTGTGATTTGAATATTTTTTGGTAAACTTTTTTCAATTATTTCAAATCCATGATTTTGACTTGTAATTTCTACATTACCCTTGATCAAATTTTTAACCGGGTGGTTTGCACCTCTGTGACCTAATTTCATTTTCTTAGATTTTGCACCTAGTGTTAAAGCAAGTATTTGATGACCAAGACAAATTCCAAATATTGGCATGTTATTTTTTATTAGTTCTTTTATAATACTAACTGCATATTTTCCAGTTGCAGCTGGGTCACCTGGGCCATTAGACAAAAAAATCCCATTTGGTTTTAATTTTAGAATTTCTTTAGCCGTTGTTTTACAGTTAACAACTGTAACTTTACAATTAAAATCAGAAAAATATCTTAAAATATTTTTTTTGATACCATAATCAATAGCAACTACATGAAATGATCGTTTAATATTTTTTAAATATCCTTCATTTTTTTTCCAGGTTTTACCTCCTGACCACGTATAGTTTTTTTTTGTTGAAACTTTTTTAGCTAAGTCTAAATTTTTAAGGCCATTCCATTTTTTTGTTGATTTAAATAATTCTTTGATATTGAATCTACTTTTACTAGAAAAAGCTATTGTTCCTTTTGGTGCTCCTTTATCTCTAATAAAATTTGTTAAACTTCTTGTATCAATCCCTATAATTCCAACAATTTTATTTTTTTTAAGCCACAAATCAAAATGTTTTAAAGATCTATAATTAGATGGATCCGTTATCTCGGTATTGAGCACCACTCCTTTTGTCCAAATTTTATTAGATTCATCATCTTGTTTATTTGTTCCAACATTTCCAACATGGGGGAAAGTAAAATTTATTATTTGTTCCGCATAAGATGGATCTGAAATAATTTCTTGGTATCCAGTAATGGAAGTGTTAAAGCAAATTTCTCCAGTGGCTGTTCCCTCGTATCCAATGCCTTTGCCTTTAAAACTTATGCCGCTTTCTAGTACTAAAATACCAGTGGAGTCGATCTTTTTAAGATTTTTGTTTGAGCTTATATTTTGATTAATCTGTTTCAAATACAACTCATGAGTTAAAGTAAAAAACTTATAAACATGATTTTGCGAAACATATGAAATAGAAATATAATCGTCAAGAAAGTTCTTTTTGTTTTGAAGAAGAATTGTGATTAAAGTATCCCTAAAGAAAAAAATATGTCCTTAAAAACTCAAATAGAAGAAAAGCTTAATCAGGCTCTCAAAAGCAAAGATAAGCAAACTTATTCGACCCTTAGATTGGTGGTTTCAGCCGTTAAAGATAAGGAAATAGCTAATCGTACTAAAGAAAGTAAAGATATTACAGACAGCGAGATAATGTCAATTTTGAAGAAAATGATAAAGCAACGAAATGAATCGTGTGAGGTCTATAAAAAAGCTAACCGTCAAGAATTGTTGGAAACAGAGATGAAGGAAATTTTGGTGATAGAAAATTTTTTACCAAAGCAACTAACTGAAAATGAGACCAAAAAAATATGCTCTAACATAATTAATGAAGTAGGAGCAACCTCTATAAAAGATATGGGAAAAGTAATAGGACAACTTAAATCTAAACATGCGGATGTTTTAGATTTTTCAAAAGTTAGTCTAATAATAAAAGAATTATTAAAATAAAATGAAGTACCCTAAAGAGTATTTAGATGAAATTAAGCTTCGACTTAAAGTATCACAAGTAGTTAGCAAATCAGTTCAACTAAAAAAAAGAGGGAAAGAATTCGTTGGTCTCTCACCGTTTAATAATGAGAAAACTCCTTCTTTTACAGTTAGTGATGAAAAAGAATTTTATCATTGTTTTAGCACAGGAGAGCACGGAAATATTTTTGATTTCGTAATGAAGACCAGGTCAGTTGGTTTTGGTGAGGCTGTAAAAAGTTTAGCAGCAGAAGCAGGTATGCCACCTTATAGATTTTCAAATTTTGATGAAAAAAAAGAAAGGAAATTCCTAACTTATAAAAGCATCTACAAAGATTATTTAAATTTTTTTAGTTCAGAATTATTTAAAGAATATAGCCAAGAAGCACTAAATTATCTTATTAAAAGAGGGTTAACCAAAAACATCATAGAAGAGTTTAAGCTAGGCTATGTTCCTTGGAAAAATAATTTCTATGAAGAATTAGTAAAGAAGTATAGCGAAGAAGAAATAGAATCTACTGGTCTTTATTATAAGCACGATAAAACAGGAAAATTTATTGATAGATTTAATTCAAGAATAATTTTTCCTATCAACAATTTAATTCACGACACAATCGCTTTTGGCGGAAGAATAATAAAAGACAGTAAACTTGCTAAGTACATTAATTCACCAGAAACAGAATTTTACAAAAAAGGTAGAATGTTATTTAATTTAGAAAAAGCTAAATCTCAAAGATTAGAAACTGACGAAGTAATTATAGTAGAAGGATACATGGATGTTTTGAGTCTTCATGCTGCTGGATTCAAAAATGTAATTTCCAATTCAGGAACAGCAATTACAGAAGGGCAAATAGAGTTAGTATGGAAGTTTTTTCCAAATCCTACTGTATGTCTTGACGGTGATAAAAGCGGACAAAAAGCTGCCATGAGAATTGCAGAAAAACTTTTTCCACTCATTAGTGAAAATAACAAAATTTATTTTTCAATTTTACCAAATGGAGAAGACCCTGATGACTATATTAAGGCTAAAGGTAAGAAAAAATTTTCAGAGTTTTTAAAAACTAAAAAAATTATACAATCATATATTTGGGATATTTATTCTCAAGAAATCAAAAAAGATGATCCATTTGCTATTTCAAAGTTTGAGAAAAGAATTAAAGGACTGTGTTTTACTATTAAAGATGAAACCTTAAGAAAGTATATATTAGAGGATTTATTAGAAAAAATTAGTAATTTAACCCCAATTCAAAATACTCAAAAAAACAAAAGTAGGTTTAAAAATTTTAAGGATTTTGCTAATAAAGATTTTAAAATTCTCAATGAAACAAAGTTGCTTCATAAACAAAAAGGACATTTAACCAAAGAACAATTAAAAGAATACTCGATATTATTTTTGATAATAAATTATCCAAATTCTGCTAAAGTCTTAATTGAAGAACTAGCGTCAACCAAACTAACAAATAAAGAATGCAATAATTTAAAAGAAGAAGTGATTAGCCAGTTAGGCGATAATCAAGATCAAGATCAATTTAAAATTAAAATAGATGATAAATATAAAGATTTAATTACAGAAATTAAAAAAAATTCCAATCTTTTAAACGAAAGCAATAAAAAGCAGAATGAAATTGAAGAAACACTAAAAGAATTGCTGCTCGACTTAAAAGAAATGAATCATTTAAAGAAAATTGAGTTTTTAGAGGATAAGTTGGCCCAAAATCTTGATGAGAGCTCATATTCAGAACTAATAAAGCTCAAAAACCAATTAAATAGGGATTAAAAAAAAGATAGATTTTTAGTAAATAGATATTATATATATCTTCACACTAAGTTGAACAAAATTCATATATGGCAGAAAAAATAATTACTAAATCTTTTGAAAGGCTTCTTGAAAAAGGAAAAAATAGAGGTTTCATAACTTTCGAAGAACTTGGTAAATCTTTAGGTAAAAGAGCTAGCTCTGTAGAAAATATAGAGAATGCTTTTATGTTAATCGTTGACAATAAAGTTACGCTTGTAGAAAAAAAATCACAGTACCAATCAAATAAGAAAAAAGAAGCCTCAACTACAGGCGAAGAAAAATCTCAAGACAAAAGTGACGACCCTATTAGAATGTATCTTAGAGAAATGGGTGGAGTAGAACTTTTATCACGTGAAGGCGAGATTGCAATTGCAAAAAGAATAGAAGCAGGGAAAGATGTGATGATTAACGCTCTTACACAAAGTCCTTTGGTTGCAAAAAAAATTTATGAATGGAAACAATTAATAGAAAATAACGAATTATTAGTTAGAGATATTATTGATATTGATTCAACATATGAAGACTTCGAAGCTTCTGAAGAAAATGAAAACGGAAAAAAATCAAAAGATAAAAAAACAAAAAAAGATGATAAAGACAAAAAAGATAATAAAAACAAAAAAGATGATAAAAAAACTTCTGTGGAGCAGAGTGTAGATGACGATGAGTTCAATATTTCACTTGCAAAAATGGAAGAAGAAATTAAACCAAAAATTTTGATTATTTTAGAAACACTCGCTAAAAATTATACTAAACTTCAAAAGTATCAGAAAGAAAAACTCGAATGTTTGCTGATGTCAAAAGAACTTTCGGTATCAAAAAATAAAATTTTTAAGAAATTACAAGTTACTTTAGTAAATAACTTTAAAAATTTGCAACTTGCACCAAATGTTGTTGAGGAATTAGTTCAAGCCCACTATAAAGAAAATAAAAAAATTGTTTCTCTGGAAGGAGTATTGTTGAGACTTGCTCTAGATAACAAAATTAGTAGAGAAGAATTCTTGAAATATTACATTGGAAATGAGATAAATCCAAAATTTGAGTCTTTCTTAACGCAAAACCCGGTGTGGAAAGCTTTTTTTAGGAAATTCAGCAAAGATTTTAAAGAAATCAGAGAAAGACTTGTGGAATTTAGTCTAAAAATCGGGTTGTCAGTTGGAGAATTTAAAAAATTAGTAAGTAGAATACAAAAAGGAGAGAGAGAGTCTCGGATTGCAAAAAAAGAAATGGTAGAAGCCAATCTTAGATTAGTAATTTCAATTGCAAAAAAATATACTAATAGAGGCTTGCAGTTTTTAGACTTAATCCAAGAAGGTAATATAGGTTTGATGAAAGCAGTTGATAAATTTGAATATAGAAGAGGTTATAAGTTTTCAACTTATGCTACGTGGTGGATCAGGCAAGCAATTACAAGATCAATTGCTGATCAAGCTAGAACAATTAGAATACCTGTACACATGATTGAAACTATTAACAAAATTGTAAGAACTCAAAGACAGATTATGAGTGAATTCGGAAGAGAGCCTACCCCAGAAGAATTAGCAAAAAAATTAGCCATGCCGCTTGAAAAAGTAAGAAAAGTTTTAAAAATTGCAAAAGAACCAGTTTCTCTTGAAACACCAGTTGGAGATGAAGAAGACAGTAGTTTAGGAGATTTTATAGAAGACAAAAACGCACTTCAACCACTAGACACAGCAATACAATCAAATCTTAGCGAGTCTACAACAAAAATTTTAGCTTCCTTAACACCAAGGGAAGAAAGGGTGTTAAGAATGCGTTTTGGTATTGGTATGAATACTGACCATACTTTAGAAGAGGTTGGCCTTCAATTTTCAGTAACAAGAGAAAGAATAAGACAAATAGAAGCTAAGGCTTTAAGAAAATTAAAACATCCAAGTCGATCAAAACAAATAAAAAGCTTTTTAGAAAAGTAATAACTAGTGCTCAAAAGAAAATCTTAAGTTATTTCTGATCTACTTGTTGGATAAAAACTCTTTGATTTGATTTTCACAAATAAGTTTTGCATTTCCTTTTTGAGAAAATTTATTCCATTCTATAATTTTTTTGATAGAACGATCAAGACTCCATTTTGGCCCCCAATGAAGAAATTTTTTGGCTTTAAAGTTGCTTAAACGAAGTAAATTTGTTTCCATTTTTTTTGATTTTTTATTTGTTGTTTTGACACCCACCTTTAGACTTTCACTAAATTTTTTAGCAACATATCTTACAGTTTTGCAGCTAGATATGTTAGGACCAAAATTCCAATTTTGTTTTACATTCTTGATTTGATTTTTATAATTTTTTTCTGCTAAAATTAAATAGCCTAATATGGGCTCCAAAACATGTTGCCAGGGTCTTACTGAAGATGGGTTTCTTAATATAATTTTATTTTTACTTTTTGCTGATTTTAATATGTCGGGAATAAGTCTATCTTCTGAGTAGTCTCCTCCTCCAATCACATTTCCTGCCCTTACAGTTGCTAACCTTTGATGTGTATTGTTCTGAAAAAAAGATTTTATGTAAGAGCTAAACAAATATTCACAACAAACTTTTGAAGCACTGTAGGGGTCTATTCCTCCAAGCAAGTCACTTTCTTTAAATATTTTATTTTTAGTGATGTCATAAACTTTATCTGTTGTGATAATTACAGTTGATTTAACAGTCTTAATTTTTCTAACACTTTCAAGAACATTTAAAGTGCCGTTAATATTTGTTTCAAAAGTTTCTTTTGGATTTAAGTAAGAATATCTTACAAGTGGTTGGGCTGCTAAATGAAAAATTATTTTAGCTTTTGATCTTTTAATTTCATATTGTAGTTTATTAAAATCTCTTACATCCGCTATAACTGATCTTCTTACAAAACTAGAAATTTTTGCTAAAGAAAAAAGATTTGGACTTGATTTTGGCTTTAGTGAATACCCAGTTATTTTTGCTCCTAATAAATTAAGATATATACACAACCAGGAGCCTTTGAAACCAGTATGTCCTGTAACAAAAACATTTTTATTTCTCCAAAAATTTTTCTTATTTATAATCACGACTATAAATTAATTTGTTTTTTATAAATTGTTTTGTTTTCTTTTTTAATTTGAAAATAAATCCTCAAAATATATTCACTAATAATTGTACATATAAAAATTAGTATTACTAATAATAGTAGAATTAAATTTTGAAAAAGACTAAAAAATTTAAAATCTAAATATACATTGATTAAACTAAAAATTACTGAAAAAGCAAAAATAATTAAATTGAATCTTGCAAAAAATCTCACAAAAATTCTGGTTTCTTCTATTAAATAACTGATGGCATAAGTTAAGGTTCCATAATATCCTAATTTACTTTTTCCAAATTTTCTATCTGTTCGGTCGTATTCAATACCTTTTGGATTATTTGATAAAGAGAAAGTTAAACCTCTTACATAGGGATATAAATTATTGTTATTTGCAAATCTATTTATAACCTTTTTATCAACTAATCTAAAATCGCCGGCACCTAAAGGGTAGTTTGATTCTGAGTTTACATTCATAATCTTATAATAAAGATTTCTAAAAAATGTAAAGAGCAAACTTTCTTTTCTTGTTTTTATTATTCCATAAACAACATCATGACCTTTTTTCCATTCAGTAATAAAGTTCTTTATAAGACCAATAGGATCTTGAAGATCGCAATGGATAACAATTGAAGCTTCTCCGTTAGAGTTTTTGTATCCCTCTAATATAGACTTGTCATATCCTAAATTTTTTTTAAAACGAATATATTTAATATTTTTATTTTTTTTTGCAAGTTCAGTTATTATATTCTCTGTATCGTCAGTGCTATCGTTGTCAGTAAATATAATTTCATAACTATACTCACTTAAATCTTTTTTAAAAAAATTATCAATAGTGTGGAATGTGTTAAGGATATTATCCTCTTCATTTAAAACTGGTATACAAATTGATATTAAACTCATAATTGCTTTTTTAATAAAAATAAATTTTTAAAAGACATTTAAACTCATAAACTCTTTATTTTTAACATTTTTTATTGCTCATGCAAAATCTTTAGTTTGAAGGATGTCTACTATTTTCCCTTTATATCCTTTTTTTCTCAAGTAATTTCTTATCTCAAATTTTATATGCCAAGCTAAATTTATTATTATTTTTAATTTATTTATTTTTTTTAAAAGTTCTAAATCTGATTTAATAGGAATTAAGGTGCCCGGAATGTAGTGACCTATTTTTTTTGATTTAGGTTTTTCATAAACCTCACTTAAGACATCGTTGTCTATATTAAGTAACTTTATTAAAATTGATGCCCTTCCCGGAAATGCTTTTGCACTTAGTGCCCCATATTTTTTTGACAGTTTTAATAATTCTATTTTTTTTCTTTTTTTCCACTTTTTTATTGAAGCTCTTAACAGTATAAATTTTTTAACGAAAGAAACCTCGTTTATAATTTTAATTTTTTTACTTTCTAATT
>Ga0114997_10004069_pt1 | contig 11366 bp, 15 predicted proteins | sample ArcticOcean_MG_C_2_FD_87045 | JGI IMG/M metagenome (GOLD analysis project Ga0114997, IMG submission 87045) | Marine microbial communities from western Arctic Ocean - ArcticOcean_MG_CB4_136 | ecosystem: Environmental > Aquatic > Marine > Oceanic | place: Arctic Ocean: Canada Basin | collected... | reverse complement strand
CATCTTCATAGTCTTTGTCAGACAAACGAAGCTTACAGAAATAGGTTTTTGGAAAATGCAAAAAAAAGAGGGGTTCATGATTCTGAAGTAAGAAGAACGCACTCAAAAGAAAGGATAGAGATAACTGAACTGTCCAACTCTGCTGACTTGGCAATAGAAGATCTAAAGAAAGAGGGTATTGATCTAGATAAAGAAAATGCTTCTGCCGGACTCGGAGATACTATAGAAAAGGTATTGTCTAAGTTTGGGATAACACAAGAAAAAATAGAAAGAATAGCCAAGATGAAGGGTTGTGGATGTAGTAAAAGAAAACAATGGTTTAATAAAATATTCAGTTACAACAAGGAGAACTCTGATGAGTAATAATACAGACGATCTTTCTGACGAACAACTGGCGGACGAAGTCATTAATAAGTTTCAAGAAGAGGGAGTAGATAGATATGTCCATCATGCAGCAGAAGCTAGGGGCGGTCTTGGAGACACAATAGAAAATGTTCTCAATAAGCTAGGAGTCACATCGGAAAAAATAGAAAGAATTTTTAATGTTGATTCTGGTGGATGTGGGTGTGGAGCCAGAAAGAAGTTTTTAAACAATCTTTTCCCTTACTTTAATAAATACAAAGAAGAAGAAGACTAATGGATTTAAAACAGTTTATAGAAGAGTTGTGTACATTCCCTCAGATGACCACCATAGAAAGAAAAGCTCTTATACTAAAGCATCTGTGGAACACTTCTTTTTTATGCAAAGACAAAGGGGGAGACGTCGTAGAAATAGGATGTTCTTATGGTCAGACATCTGTTATCATAAAGAGCTTCATAGACCTGCTTTGTCCCGATAAACAGTTTTGGGTATTTGATAGCTTTGAGGGGATACTAGGAACTTCCGATAAAGATTCAAATGCTCACGGACATTGTGAGGACGGCGACCTTGCTTCAAGTTTAGATAATTTTATAGAAAGATTCAGCCATTTTGATACAGATCTTCCGGATGAGATATTAAAAGTAGATGTCAGAGACATGAAGGAAGATGACTTACCTGATAAGATATCTTTTTGTTATATAGATTTAGATATATATGAGCCCACTAAACATATACTCCCACTTGTCTGGAGCAGACTTAAAGAAGGAGGAGTTGTTGTAATAGACGACTACTATTATGAAGAAGTATTCAATGGGGTTAAGCCAGCAGTAGATGAGTTCCTAGAAGAGAATTCAATAGACCTATCTGAATATAAAAAAGAAGATAAGATGGTGAATTTCCTTCTTGAGTACTTTAATAACAACGAACGATCTGGATACTCTATTGCTATTTCAAAAAGAACTAAAATTGACACAAAAAGCCTAGAGAAACTTTGGTTTAGAAACGTGTGCTGTAATTTCACAAGGCCTGAAATAAAAAAGGGGGTATGAAACCCCCCTTAGTTTTAAAAGAAACTGCCTCAGACCCTATCTGGGCACAGGAGGCTTATATACGAACCACCCTCTCTGTGGCAAAAACCCTCTATTCTTGTCAGCATAGGCTTGTTCGTTAATCCTTTGCTCTTTTTGCTTTTCAGAAAGCTGATCCCATCTAATTTTTGGGTAGATTTGACCACCCTTCTTGGTGCGTCCAAAGATAACCTTCGCACGACAATCTTTACAGACTACTTCGAGCCAATCATTTTCTGAACTATCATGACGGCAAACGAACTTCACGCTGGGTGAGTTACATTTTCCACACGACTCATGTTGAAATACTTCTTGAACTCTCGCAATTTGCTTAAAGAGTTCGTCTTCGGTTTCTGCCTCAACTTGAAAAGACAAGTCTGGCGTTGCTCTTACACTAGCTTTCATTATTTCTTACCTCCATTATCAAATACTTCTTTCCATTCGGAATCGTAACCCTTAAGGCTGTCAGGAATAGAACCTGTACTTCTCTGATATTCAGAAAGAGTACTTAGTAGCATCCGACCTTGAAGGTTGCTCGAATCTCTGATTGAGTTGGCGTTAGGAGAAACACTCTTTACACCCTCAATCAAATTAATATCCAGTCTTTTACACATCTGGTTGAGCGCCAAGATCTGCTGATCTGTGATGTCTTCCTCAGCAGCTAACACATCATCATCAGATGTTTGCTGGACTTCCTCAGCAGTTACTACTCTTAGCTTAAGTGCTCGGCGTAAAGCCTTACCCTCAGCTCTTGTGTCTGCTGTAGAAACAAGGTGTTGATTGAAAGGGTGTGGAATGTTCTGAAATTTAACATCGACACAACCATCTACAACTATTATAGTGCCTGTTGAATATTTCTGGATCGACAAAGTGTGCTTGATTGTGCAAACGCCCCTTGAAGTATCATAGTTAAATATCTCACTTGTAGATGAAACAATTTCTCCATAGACCCTCTCAGTGACACGTCTAAGGCCATCCACTGTTGGATTTCCCTGCTTCAGTTCACTGTCATGCATTTGGTCTAATACATACTCGCTCCACTCAGGATCGGAAGGAGAATACACCACCTCCACATCTTCCTCAGTAACCTCTTCTTCCATAACATCTACCATCTCTTCAAAGTCTGTCTTGTCGGACTTCTTTTTAACCTTACTCATATTTCAATATACCTCTGATCTTCCTTTGGAAATTTATTACTTATCTTCCTTAATGCTTCAATAACTTCTTGAAGCACCTTCCTAAAGTACCTCTGAGAACTCCTTTTATCCTGTTTGATTCTAATCAACACCATTCCCTCTGATATAATTAGACCCGTTTTTTGACGATCTGACCGTTTATTTCTTTCTAAATTTTTCTCTCCCCATACTGGCTCAAAATGAGAAGGGCCGTCCACCTCTATGGCAGTAGCGGTATCGTTAACATATAGATCTATTTCAAGTCTTTGATTTCTTAGTAAATGTTCTTTATGGAACTGAACATCGTACCCTGCTTTAGTTAGCTCAACTAATAGGTACCTCTCAAGCTTGGAGCCTGTTCTAGAGGCTTCCCGTATGGCTTGACTTCCCTTCTCAAGGATGTCCCTTTTTTGCACCTCTGTCTTCTTTTCCCATGACTCTTTACCTATATCAGACCTTAAGGTTCTATCTTTGTCATCAAGAGAGTCCCATACCTTTCCTTGACTCTCGCTAATCTTTATTTTTGTTTCTTCTGTATGGGACTTACCTTGTGTCGGATGCTCTGACCTTCCAGAATCTAGTGCCACCTTAGCCGCTTCGCTACGGTTTCTTACTTTAATCCCTAGTTTAGAAGCGTCTCTTCTGACCCTGTTAGCATATGTCCCGACCTGCTTGGCTATTTCAGCAAAGCTAAGTCTCTCGTTTGAGTACTTCTTTTTTAGAATCTCTTTTTTTTCTTTGTCACTTAATTCATTATAGTTCATATTAAACCTCCAATATTTTTTCTATGTCAATAGACTCCATAATTCCATCTGGCTCTCTGGTAAAAGACTTTAAGATGTTGAATATGTTTTCGTCTTTTGCTAAAATTTTTATATCCTTATTGTGAAACACCTTCAAGATATCCCTATACAATAAAGGGCTATATTTATGCCAGTCAATATTTTTTACCCAAAGAACTTTTTTTTCACAAGAATTGTTGCCTATTACAGAGATGGCATCTTGTAGATTAATAGTCATAATAATTCCAGAGAAGTGATATGACATATACTTTGAAAATAGAGATAAGTTTGGGTTATCTTCAATTTCTTGCGAGTTTGAGAATATAGTGATATTGTTGTCACAAAACTCCTTAACGTCGATGTTATTAAAGTTTTCACATAGTAAGCCTATCATATGAATTTCTCCTTAAACTGCAGCACTGAACCCCTTGCCTCTTCTGCCCCAATGGCAGAAAATATATTAGCACAAAAATCGAACCCTGTGTTTTTGACAACTTGTTCTCTAGCTATGGAAATGTCGTAAGAGCCTTCTGATGTAGCCGCTATTGCCTTCTCTAGACTTTCTTTATCTGTAAAGGTGTTTATCCCGGGAATATGTTTTCCAGTTAAAACAATAGGGGTCGTTCCTAACATTACTGACTTGTGCCAATAGTTAGCGGTCAGATCTACATATATGTCTGCAGAACTTATGATGTCTACCCTTTCCTGTTCACTGACAATGCCTAAATACTGGTGAGCATCTAGTTTTATTCTACCAAAAAACCTTGTTTTTCTTTCGAAAAGATCCAATATGATATCAGAAATAGATTTTGCCATATCCTGATCTATAGAATCTGTAAAGCAGCACATCTTACAGCTCATACTAGGTTTTTTTGTCCCTGAGGGTAGACCAGTTATGTCATACAGACTTTCAGGCAACCCAACACATTTCCTAGTGGAGGACTTTCCTATAACTAAGTCAGGCTCCACCTTACCTGCAGGGTCATCTCCTACATACACAAGTACTAAATTGGGGAACCTTTGCTTAATATATTCTGATCCATTCATATGGGCTTCTTGTCCATATATCAGAAGGTCAGGCTTTTTGTCTTCTAACATCCTGTATAGAGGAACTACTGAACTGTCCCATCCGACGACTTCGATATTTGAAGCAAGCAGAACTCTTCCTATTATGTCTGATACTTTATTTTTGTTTTCTATGACAATCATTTTATATTATTAGCCCTTAGTAAATCTTTTGATGTATCTATATCAACCACTTCAATCAAGTCGTCTACAATACACTTTATCTTTCCTCCACAGTCAATAATCTTGTTCAGAATTTCAAAGCCGAACATCTTTTTGCTGTTCTTCTCCTGAGATATCTTTTTGAATAAAGACAGCTCTTTTCCATCTAGGTAAACTATTTGGCTCCATTTTGCATCTAGGTCATACATCATATTTGTTATGTGTCCGTCAGCATCAATTATGCAGCCCACCTCGGACTGTCGGAACTCATCATTTTTAGCAGAAGTGCAAGATGCAGAGTAGTCTATTTCTGACAGGGCTCGCTCATTAAAAACAAGATCTCCATATATTATGAGAACCCTTTCTGTTTTAACTGCCCTAAGCGCTATAGATATACTTCTAGAGACATTGGTAATTTTATAGTTTTCATTTTCGAGCTTAATAAAATAGTCAGGGCACGATTCCATTAGTTTGTCACACTCAAATCCAGCAACTATAATGAAGTTCACATTATCTATTACCTTCGTTATTATACGTATCTGTCTTTCAAGAACGCTCTCTTTCGTTAATCTGATAAGAGATTTAGGCCCATAACTTTTCATTCTTCTACCTTCTCCTGCGGCAGGTATGATGACAGTAATAGGGTCGCTCTTTTTTTGTTTTATATTATGTCTAGCCATATATATTAAATAAACCCTTGATTGATATCAGATCCGTTTCTTTATTTTCATCAAAGTCAAAACCACTACCGCCTTTGTCTACTAAGTTTTTTTTGCAGAACAAAGCCTTATTGCCTTTTGTCTCTTCTTGTGAAATGATATATTTTAGACTGAGATTCTGTTCAAATATATCCACTATCTGTTCTATAGATTGATCGCTTGCAAAGTCAAGTCCGGCAGGGACTATCCCGAAAATATCACACACCTTGAGATACATCTCTGTTAAGAAAGATTGTCTACCATCTATGTTTATCCAAACCTCTAGATTTTCATATGTCTGAGTAGGTCTTTTTAAATTACCATAGGTTGTTATGACTTTTGCTTGATGCTTGGACATATTTCCTCTATAGCAAACATGTAATTTTCAGCCCCCTGCTCGAACTCAGCTATTTTATCTTCTATGTGAATGTTAAATGCATTACCAGTATGTTTTCTATGCAAGAGCCTGTTGACAAGCATGCCATTAAGACTACCTTCAACAGGGTGACAAAATATCATCTGCTTCCCTTCAAACATAATGGAATTATGTAGTTCTTCTGTGAAGTCCTTAGGGACCTCAAATCCGGACTCAAATACTAAGTAGTAAGGGAACGAGTACTTAAAATATGTTCCGTCAACAGCTAAGTCAATAGACTGTCTAACCCCCGTCTCTTCGGGGTCAAGGATGTTTTGTATTCTCCAATCAAACTTATCATCATATTTTTTGATAACAGCCTCTATCTCCATATTCAATCCATATATCGATTCGGATTTTTTTCTACTGATAATTGATATGATATTTGGAGGATTGAATTGTTCCGCAAGACTTTTTACGGTGGAACCTAACCCTTCTGGAGTAGACTCTTCGTGGTAGAAGATCATGGCCTGATAAGGGCTCTTTGTCTGGGAGTTTACTATATTTAAAAGTTCTGACTTAGAATATTTCTTTGCCCATTCTTTTTCTCTGTGGTGTGAACATAGCTTGTTGTTGATAACAAAAAACTCTTTACCACTGTCGTCATAGGATTCTACAATTTCTGCACCATTTTTCCTGTATCTGTCCAAGATCTCCGCCGAACACCCCGTTTGGGTTTTTCCTGAATATACCGCGAAGGCACATTCCTTGCAACTTGTATGTAATTGATTTATCATATTCTTTTTGCCTCTAAAATATAGTTGAGTCCGGAAAGGCCAGCATACTCAAGGTTGAAATCACCCCTAGCTTTGATCTTGTCAACTAAGTTGTGTAGACTCACGGCCCGTTGTTTATTAATAACAGCAATTTGAGAAAACTCCGTACAGCTTATTTCTCCCTTGGAAAGGTTTTGTACTACTTGATATATGTCTATTCCTTGAATCTTAAGACTTCCGTTTTTGCAGACCTTATTCATTAGCTCATCTAGACCTAAGTCCGATTCGCAGGTCTCTAAAAAGCCAAAGGCCTCTACCTGTGAGTAAAAGTAGTCAACCTTTTGTGAGATGTCGGGGCTTTCACAAACCTCTACATCAGCCTTCATGCCCGGTATGATGGGCCTGTTGTTATCGCAGAATACGAATAGTTTCATTTTATATACTTCTTCCTAGGATATGGTTCCATTTATTTATAAAGTCTTTCTTGCTAGTGTAACATTCGCTAGCTAATTCTCTTATCTCATGCTGAGATGTCTCACTCTCTAGAGCCTTGCGTACAAGATTATTTATGTCTTCATATTTATGATACATGTGGCCCTTTCCTCCTAATAGCTTTTTAGCTTCGCTGCAGTATGGTACAATTGGTATACATCCATACGACATGGCCTTGATAAGATGAGGGGTCAATCCTATTACAGTGTCCAAAAAAACCTTAGAGCTTGAGAGGTTGTCTGGACTAAACTCAAGAAGCTGAATATCCTGACACAAAGAAGTCATGGCTTGCACTATCCCGGATGGTACGTGATTGAATATTACTACACTGTCTTGTTTTTTAGAGGCAGCCTCCCACACTTCCACAGGCAGAATAGTTGTCATGCCGCCATATCCAAAATGCTTTGACATTGACACTTCTGCGTTTGCGGATGTCTGGACTTTCTCTTTCACGTTAAACGTAAAGGGTCGAGGACAGTAGTTTTCTTCACTACTGTTATGTAATAGAATTAGGTCTACTCCAAATCTTTTCTGAATCTCTTGCGCTATTTTGGCTTCGTCGGATTTCCCAATACAGATAATTTTATCGAAACACCCGACCATAGGCGTAGAATGATCTTGTATGAACAGAAAGTTTGACGGCGTGAGCTCTTGTGGGATTGACCAGCTGGAGCCATCGTATAAGTATATATTTACATTATTCAAATGAGTAAAATCCTGACAGTAGCTATCATATCCATGCTGAATGAGCAATATATTTAAAACTTCTCGTCTAGTTCTTTTCTTTACTTTGTCTAATACAGAGAACATATAGCTTCTCCAATACTTTCTTTTTGTGTATAATAAAAACTTTTATATCCCGCGTCTAACATCATAGCTTGCTTACTATTAAATTCACTTTTATTTTCATAAACCCTTCTCATTGTCCTTGAAAGAGAAAGACTGTCTGGTATGTTACCTATAGGGTGAGAGTTTCTAGATCCTTCGTAAGCGTTTACTAAATAACAGTAATCTTTATGAAGCCACTGCATGAGTCCATTGTGATTGCAAGAGACTATGGGGTTAGAAAGAGAGGCAGCTGTTATCGTTTGTAAAGATATCTCATAGTTCATTGAAATATCTATAAAGCAGTCAGACTGTTGATGTATAGAGGGGTTGTCATATGCGGCTATGTCTGGGTATAGAGAGGTCTTTCCATACATAGTAAGTCTGTTTTTAGAGTCTTCTACATATTTTCCAAGAGCCTCAGGGTTTAAGTCAAAAATATTCAATACAACGTTATCATTAACCGTGAACTCTCGCAGATATGCAGTTAATGCTATGTCAAGATTGCTATATTCTCCGATAGAAGAAATATAAAAACTCAGCTTTCCACCTAGCTTCTTCATTGGGGACTGTCTAGGAATCTTGTCAATGCTTGGCTTGACCACAGAGACTTTTTCTTTCACGGAATCCGGAAGAATATCCTTTTGTGCGTCGCTACGAACGACTATAGCGTCTAATAGCTTCAGATAGTTTTCTTGTTGGCTAACGTCCTTAAAGGAAGGCTCAAATATTCCTATGTTCTTATACTGAGTTCTTATAAAGTCTGTGAACCTTACATATTGTATACAGCAGTCTGGATTGTCTACTGAAGATTCTTCGAAAACCCCGTAGTTATTATCTTGTTCGTATATAGAACAGTTAGTGTTAAAAATTTTGTCATAATCAGAAAGCTCGCCTATGAGAAATCTAGACTTCTGTCCCATGTCAGAGTCTTTCTTGTATGGAGATATAGTTATAGATTTAATCATTAGGACTCCCTTTGGTTAAGAAGTTCATGGGCATAATGTCTAAATTACCCACCCTTAATGATTCTATCATATTACTTTCTTCTGCTCGCGACTTGAACATATTGAACATAATTTCAACATTGAAGGGGTCTAGATGAGCTCCGTAGTTACTGTCTATCACACATCCAAAGTCAAGACTAGCGAGATACTTTTGAGCATCATATGAATTTATCCTATCAGGACTATTAAGTATAGAGTAGAAGCACCACTTAACAAATTGATCGTATGACATTCCTTGAGGAATTGACTGAGGTATTTGGGAATGTTTAAGAGGGGCATTCCAGTTACTTTGGTTGCCAACTGGAGTATATGAGTCTATATAATCTGACCATACCTTAGCAGTTTGATCCCAATCGTATCTACTTATTGTTCCCTGCCTAACCTCTTTAGACTTTTGCTCTCTGAAGTCTTTGCTTTTAGTGAGGTGTGTTTCGATTATTTCTGCTAAGTGATCATTGCTAGGATAGGCTCTCTCGGCATTAGTATTAAGCTCTCTAAACATCTTTTGAATTTTGATTGGGTACCCATTAGTATGCTTAACGACATCTTCCATAGCGCTGTAGTTCACTGCTGCTACAGGGACCCCACAACATGCTGCTTCTACTTGGGGCATCCCAAATCCTTCGCAAATAGCGTACTGCACATACAGATCAAATAGGTTGTATACTTTTATTAGTTCTTCAATACTTAGGCCGTGGCCGACATTGGGCATGAAAGCAGCTCTCTGTCCACATTTATGACACTTGCTAACGGGACCCTTATATCTAGATGGGGCCCAGTGAGAACACACCCGACACACATAGGTGCACAAAACATTGGATGATAGTCCGTTGTCAAGAATTCCCTCTTCAATATCCCATCCCCCTTTTTCGGGGTAGCTGGTGTGTAGATACAGAAACGTTTTATCGGCTAGCTCCTTTGGAGCGTTGTCTAGAAATATCCTGAACGACTTCATCAGCTCAATAAACAGCTTTCTAGTCTGGTTTCTCATTACCGTCCCAACAATAAAACAATCTTTTTCAAGCCCATAAGACTCCTTATGTTTTTCTTTGTTCTCAACTGGTTTATAAAAATCTGGATCTATTCCCGGAGAAGCACATCCAATTGTGTTTATTGTGTTAGCAGACTGTTTACTTAAGACCTTCTCCCCGAATTCTGAATACGCGAGTATGGCGTCACAAGACTTAAATGTTTCGAGCCACCTTCTTTTTTGAGGGTAAGAGTCCACAGTAGGCATCCAAACCCAGTGAAAGTACTGCCTTAGAGGGGAGTCTTTGATCCATTCGTCCATCCAAGGATCTCTATAGGTAAGTACTATGTCTGGCTTAAAGTCTAGAACAACCCTATTAAATCTCCATATGCCAAATGCGTTTCCGGGCTGAGAGTTAAAAAGCTTATGTTCTTCGTCCGTTGTTGGCATATTGCTGTAGTAGTCCCATGGAATAGGCCCAATACGATTTGGATCTCCATACGAAGCAAATTCAGCTACCTCATATTTGTTAGTAGCTACTAATCTGGGTATGACCTGTTTTGCGTAAGTCCCAAAACCAGACGCAAGATGATGAGACTCGCTTAAAACAAGTACTCTTTTTTTATTCATTACATTCTCTTATCTTGTGCACGGCTTTGTATACAACTCTTTTGACATATGATCTTCCTCTTCCTAGGATATCAGCTATTTCCTGAAGCGTATATCCCATCTTCCTAAGGTCGATTAGCTCTGATTCTTCTGCAGATAGGCTGTCTGGACAGTGCTCCCACAATGTTTCTGGGGTAGTGTATACTGGATTTTTATCTTCAGTAATAGAACAATACCTGTCTGCCTTTATAGATTTTATCTCCTTGATAATTTCCCACCTTATAGGGTTCCAAGCGTATGTAGATAAGGCAGATTTTTGTGGGTCATGCTTTTCAAGAGCCTTCCATAGCCCTATTCTTCCAGCCTGAATATAGTCTTCCTTTTCTACAGCGCCTTTCGGGTGAAATGAGTTTACTACCGAAACCACCAACCCCATGTGTCTTTCTATTAAATCATCCATTATTATATTATAGCGTCCTTTTCAAACTAACTTGTTAGTTGTTCAACTCTTTTTACTAAAAAACTTCCTCTATTTTTGTCACGAGTTCCTCTTAAGAGCACAGTATTGCCCTCATAAAGAAGTCCTTTGTACTTTTCCCACTCCTCAGAAAACGCAGTTATATTATCCAGTAAGCAGCTGGTATCTCCTGCCACTATGAAGCCCATGGCCTTTCCTTTGGCGCGACCCTTTTTTATAACCCATTCCCGAACAGAATCTACCTGTACAGCAATAACTGCTCCATACTGACTTTCAAATCCGTCAATAAATTCCTTACAGGTACAGTTGGCCTTGTCTATATTATATTCATCTACTTTATTACAAGTAAGTGCGATCCCTAGTAGTTCTTGTTCTTGCTTGGCTAACCAAGAAGCGGAGTCAAACAATTTATATCCCGGATCATTGTATGCTCTAAGTAAATCCACAATAATAGGCATTCGTGCCTTTCTGAATATTGGCCTATTCTTATCTTTATCTTGTGAGGCGTCTATCATAGCCTGTATGCAATCCTCAGTTATTTTGT
>Ga0114997_10004065_pt1 | contig 11374 bp, 9 predicted proteins | sample ArcticOcean_MG_C_2_FD_87045 | JGI IMG/M metagenome (GOLD analysis project Ga0114997, IMG submission 87045) | Marine microbial communities from western Arctic Ocean - ArcticOcean_MG_CB4_136 | ecosystem: Environmental > Aquatic > Marine > Oceanic | place: Arctic Ocean: Canada Basin | collected... | reverse complement strand
TCGCCAATATATCAGCGTTTCTTTGTTCGCCGCTTCTGCGAGTTCAATCGCGAACGCGGTGAACTCTTTCTTTAACATCATCAGCTCTTTCTCATCATCATCATCATCATCAGTTGTTTTTGCGCGCATTCTAAACCGCATCATCATCTGATGTTTTCCTCCTCCTCTTTTGATGTTTTTCCTCCCTTGTTCGGGGTATCGCGTTTTTTGGGAGAAAGAAGTCAAAGATGTCATCCTCCCTCGACGGTTTTTGCTCGCGGTGTTCTTCTTCTTCCGCTTTAAAGCCGGTTTTAGTGCGCTTGAGAGTGCATCACGATGAAGAAATGACGAGTCTTTTCCCCAGTAAAATCACACATCTCTTTCACATAATCACATGGACACCAACCGCTTATCGAAGGAACTGCGAGAAATTGCCTCGGACAAAGCCTCCGGAGTATCGGTCGAACTCGTCGGGGACTCGTTGGCGCACATGCGCGGGACCATTACGGGTAATAATACTCTCTTCTTTGCTCTTTAAGTTGTTTGATGATGCAAATCTTTCCCAAGACACAGCGGGGAAAGTGGTCTCTTTTTACCACGCTTTGGTTTATATGTATTCGTTCTATAGCCTGACCAACGACTGTTTCATGACGTAACTTTTAAAAACAGGACCATCGGAAACGCCGTACCAAGGCGGAACATTCCTCGTGGACATTCACATCACGAACTCGTACCCGTTCGAACCACCGAAGATGAAGTTTTTGACCAAAGTGTGGCACCCGAACGTCTCGTCGCAAAGCGGCGCGATATGCTTGGACGTGCTGAAAGATCAGTGGACGCCAGCTTTGACGATTAAGACGGCGTTGTTATCGGTGCAAGCGTTGTTAGCGGCGGCAGAACCGGACGATCCGCAAGATGCGGTGGTGGCGAAGATGTACGTTTCCAATCGCGCGCAGTTCGACGCGCAAGCGAAGGAGTGGACGGAGAAGTACGCGAAAGAAGGGCAGAAGGTAGAAGCGGTGAAAGATCCGAAGGTTATGAAGTTGATGGAGATGGGTTTTGGGGAACAGGCCGCGGAGGGCGTTGGTGAAGTGTAATTTTAACCAAGAGGAGGCGTTGGAGTATTTGTTGGCGCAGTGAGTGAGAGAAACCGTAGCGAGGCGATAGTATTAGCGAGGCGCTTGGAGAGAGGGAGACGCGGAAAGCGCGTGTTTTTATCTTTTCCGGCTGTACTATTATACATTTTTAATTAAAAGTAGCGAATTCATAAGCATAATAATAATCACGCACGGACAGTGTTTATACTTCCTCTTCTTCTTCTTCATTAATACGAACTCATGCTGTTACGGACGAATTCGGGAACGGAATGGAACGGCGTGAGCGTCTTATTTTGTTCCATCATTTCGGCCACGTATTCAGCGTATTCGATTTTGTCTTTTAACTCCTCCGGTAACTCGTGCGTCGGCACACCGTTTTCATCGCATTCAACTTTCTCTTCCGTGCATGGCCACTTTGTCGCGGTAGTTTCTATCAAGTCTTTCTTGATTTCCAACTTTTCTTCTTCGGTGAGAGTTTCGTTGGATTCCTTTTCCGCTTGAACAATCGCGAGCGCCGCCGCGTGGTTGAAAAAAGTGGGCTTGACTGTAACCGTTTCTACCCACAACGTCGTGAAAACGGTTTTGAATCTTCCTTCGGCGACGTCGTCACCGGAGAGGCAGTTGACTTCGATCGCGAGTTCGCACGAGTCACACGGACTTTCGAGTTGGAAATGAATGTCCACGTAATCCGAGACACGAAAGGCGTCCGCACCGATGATACTTCCGTTCAAGGAAAGCGCGACATCAGGAATGCAGTTGTTCGCAATCTTTTCGGGTAATCGCGCGGCAAAACATGCGCCAACTGGGTGTGGCGGTCTTCTGTGCGCAACACTTTGTCCGTCACGTCTGTCATCGCCTTGGTATCTTCGTGAAAGTATTTCTGAGTCGACTGGCAAAAATCGCTCGTGGTGAGGACGAAACAGCCCTTTTCTCTCGGAGCACGGCATGAAGTTCAGAACATCTTGTTGTTTCGATATCTCTGCGTCGTGTGCGCGAGAACTCGTCGTTCTCGGCGCAACTTGCGCGTTCACACGCGATGATGCAAAGAAGGTTGCAAGCGCGAACAGAAAACACCGCATCATCCTTCTCTTTTTAAAAAATCAGGAGATTATTCGACTGACCTTTTTCTCGTTTCGCTTCTCGTTTCGACAAACTTTTTTAAAACTCAATGGAATTTGCATCCATTCCGGTTGCTTTAGCGACCGATTGGCGAGCACGACGGAGTCGACGTGCTTTTTCGTCGTCTCCGTGACCACCAACACCACCACTGGCACTCTCTTCTGCATCTACAACGATACGTTTTTTCCAATCAAACGTAGACGTGTTTTTCCTCGCCGGTTTCGCCGATTTCGGCACTTTCGGTTTCAAAATGTTGGAATTTCCGGACTGGCCCAAGGCATCTGCGATGGCATCGACGAACGGAGAGCGAGTGCGGACTTCTGGCTTGCTCCCGAATCGTCTGCGAGTGCTCGCGTGGCACAGGTACAGCTTCTTTTTCGCTCGCGTGACGCCGACGTAAAACAAGCGGACTTCCTCGTCGCGTTCTTCGGCGCTTTCATTCGCTCGAGCGCTTGGCGTTAATCCGTCTTCACATCCGGCGATAAATACGACATCAAATTCAGCACCTTTCGAGGCGTGCAGAGTCATCAATTTAACGGCATCTGCGCGTTCTTTTCTCGATTCGTCTTCCTCGTCGTCGAACATTTCGTTACCGTGCGTCGCTTCGGAGGAGGAGAGTAAAGAGACGCCTTCCAAGAACGCCGCTAAAGTCGTCTTGGGACTTTTACTCGTAGTATTTGTACCGCCACCACCACCTTCGATATCGTTTTCAGCCAGGTTTTCTTCCGCGTCCGTGGCGAGTTGAATGAGTTCGGCGACGTGACCCCATCGTTCGTTCGCGTCGTCTTTATCCTTCACGTGGTTTTCGTAATCCGTCATCGCGATGACTTTCTTGAGTACCTCGCCGGGATTGCTCACCGTATCCGCCGTCTTCCGAATTTCTATGAGTGTTTTCGCGAATGCGAGGACAGAGTTGCGCGCGCGCGCAGTTATTCCCATATCTTTTGCAGACGGTAATATCTCATGGTCTGGGTCGTCGCTGTTGCTATTCTTTGCCCACGCGCGATCAAACAACGCCGCGCCGAGCGACGGCGCTTCGCATCGACTCACCCATTCCTCGAGTTTCTCTACCGTTTTTTCCCCGATGCCTCTAGTTGGCGTGTTGATAACTCGTCGCAAACTCACCCCATCGCTAGAATTTGATGCAATTCGCAAGTATGCGATCAAATCTTTAATCTCTTTACGTCCGTAAAAACTTTGGTCGCCGACGACGACGTGCGGCACGCCCGCTCGTACAAACGCTTCCTCCAACGCGCGAGCTTGCGTGTTCGTGCGATACAAAACCGCAATATCTTTCTTCCTTAATCCTTCTAGGCTATCGTCTCTATTACCATTACTACTGCCTCCTGCGCTACTACTATTCGTCTTCTTTTCCGCGTCTTTTAACATCTGTTTCACTTGAGTGGCAATAAACGCGCCTTCCTCTCTTTCGTCGCCGGCTTCCACCACCGCCACGTCTTGTCCGCCTTCCTTAATCGCATCCCAAGACATCAACGCGCTCGGTATTTCCGATTGTTGAATGACTGCTCTCGCGGCAGACACGATTGTTGCCGTAGACCTATAATTTGTCGTCAAACGAAACGTTTGCGCGTTTCTAAAATCGTCGTCAAATCTCGAACGGATGTTCGCCACCTCGGCGCCTCGCCACCCGTAAATGGCTTGGTCGGCGTCGCCGACGACGAAGAGTGTCTCTGCTTTCTCACCTAAATGTCGAATCATCTCGTATTGCGCCAAAGATGTGTCCTGAAACTCATCCACGAGCACGTGCGACCACCGGTTTTGTAAGTATCGTTTCGCGTCTGGTCTATTTTCGAACAAATAAACAACCGCCGAGAGCAAATCGTCGAAATCGAACGAGTTCGCCTCTCTCAACTTTTGTTCGTATTCCGACCAGACGATATCAAACTGTTCGCGAAGTAACGCGATGCCCGCGGAGGAGGACGATAACGAAGACGACGACAACGACGACGACGACGACAACGACGACGATGACGACGACGACGACGATTTTCTTCTATCGTCGTCATCGACATCACTATTACTCCTCCCTCCTCTCGCTTTCATTCTCAACGCGGAATCCATCGCCGTTCTCGCGTTTACGTTTACGCTCGTTTTCATCGAACTCTTCGCGGCGCTAATAAAATTCTTCATCGGAACGGCGCCGCTGACTTTTTCGTTTGCCCTAACTTTTCCACTAAAATATCTCTCACCACCGCTTTGCTATCGTCGCTGTCGTAAATCGTAAAATCGGACGTTCTCTCTAACACTTCGTGCACCTTTTCCACGTGTTTCCTCAAAATCCTCGCCGCGACGGCGTGAAACGTCCCCGCGGTAATCGCTCGACTCACATCCGCGCCCATCGTTTTCTCCAAACGATTCCTCAACTCTTTCGCCGCTTTGTTCGTAAACGTGATGCACAGAATATTCTCCGGTAAGACGTGTTCATCTTCGATTAAATGTTGCACTCGAGAGACGAGCACGTGCGTCTTTCCGCTCCCAGGACCGGCCAGAACTCTCACGAAGGACGGATTCGGCGATAAAACCGCGTTCGCTTGCTGCGAGGAGAGATTTGCCGAGCATCGGTACTGCAAAAGCGCCCGCGGATCCGGGATCGCCTCCGAGGCGGTTTGCGCCCAACCGTTATTCGTTGTCGTCTTCGCCGTTTGGCTCGAAGAAGAGGAAGAACAACATCGAATCGTCGATGACAAAATCCGACGTTCTCTCGTCTGAATCGTCGTCGTATTCTGAATACTCGAAACCTTTTTCCTCGACGAAGAAGATGAGGAACAAAACCCGAGTTTAAGGGGGCGAAGGACGCACCACCCGCGACGACAACACCGGGAAAAAAGAACGCCACCGCGCATCGTCGGCGTCGTTCTTTGTGAGGATTTCCCTCTCGTTTTCTTTTGTTAAAATGCCGCATTAATAATTTAGGGTGTTAAACCATATCAAACGATTTCTCTTCTTTTCTTTCAAAAAATCCTTTTTTACCCCCAAATCGTCCTCCCCTTTGGCATTGCTTCGTTGCTTTTGTCCGAGTCTTTCAATAGCAGAAAGCGAGCGCGAGAGACGACTTACTGCGACGATGAGATCCTCTTTTTCGCTTTTGACGCTTCTTTTTTTAGCGACGACTTTATTTACGACAACCTTTTTACTCCTTCTGAATTTGAGTCCGATTGGTTTTTCCAACGCGGCTACCATTCGAGACGAGGATACTAATGATGATGAGAATAAAGGGCAGCGAAAAAGAGGCATCAACGTCAACGAGGATCCAAACGTGTACCAATACACCAAAGGCACGGAAGAACACGTGGAAGTACTGAATAAAGAGAACTTTAAAAAGTTTACCACGAGCGGAGAACACGTGTTGGTGACGTTTTATGCCCCTTGGGATGGACACTCGAAATCGTTCTTGAAGCAATTTCACGAACTCGGGACGTCGCATACGATTTCCAGCGATTCGAGGTTAAAGTTTGGAAAAGTGGACGCGACGGTGGAGAAAGAATTGGCGAAGGAGTTTGAAGTGGAGACGTACCCTCAGATTATTTTGTTCCGTCATGGGCAGCCGAAGGAGTACAAAGGGTCGTTGGCCGCCAACGGCGAGGGGTTGAGGAAGTGGTTGAGGAGAAATACGCACCATAAACCGGCGGCGTGGTTGGAAGGGGTGGACGATGTGCACGTGTTCACGTTGGGAAGACCGGTATGTATCGTTGGTTTCTTCGACGATACCGGGCACTTGGATAATTTCCACGCAGCGGCGTATGATTTTCATTTAGATTTCGGGGAGACGAGTTCGAAAATCGCCACGGAGAAGTACAAGACGCAACGACCGGGGATCATCATGTTCAGAAATTTCGCCGAGCCGGCGCATTTTCAAGGGAATGTGAACAGTTTAGAGGAGATTAAACAGTTCATCGCGACAAATATGGTCCCTAAAGTGGTAGATTACGCGAAAAAAGACCAAATGGAGAGGGTGTTTGAAGGGCCGATTGCCGCGAACGTGTTTTTGTTTAGACAACAAAACGACGAGGAAGCGGACAAGTTGGAGGCGGAGTTTGCAAAAGCGGCGGACCAATTGTACGGGAGGGTACATTTCATTTCCGCCGGCTTCGATGAGCAGACTTTGTATTCGTTTTTTGCCATCAGAGCGAGAGATACGCCGACGGTAAGGTTGTACGCGCACGATTTGAAGTACGCGTATAAAGGGTCGTTGAAGCCCGACGAAGGGAAGAAAGAGGTCATGAAAACTATAAAAGATCACGACGGCAACGATATTCCGAACCCAAAATACGACGAAGAGATGGCGTCGCAAACCTCTAAAGTGTTTGAGGATTTAATCAAGTTCGTAGACGCGTACGAGAAAGGGAAGTTGGTGCCGATTTTGAAATCCGAGAAACCGCCGAAGAGCGCGCCGAGCGCGAACGAAGCCACCGTGGTGGTTGGACGAACCTTTGATGAAATCGTCACGCAATCGAACAAACACGTCATGTTATTCTTTTACGCGCCGTGGTGTCAAACGAGTAAAGCGTTGATGCCGTTGTGGGATAAACTCGCGGAAATGTACAGAGAGTACGACGAAGTGACCATCGCGAAGATGGACGCGACGAAGAACGAGGCGAAAGGTATCCACGTCAAATCCTACCCGACCATTTATTTCTACAAGAGCGGAGATAAGCCGAGACACGAAGAGTTCGACGAGAAGAACAAGGATTTAGCTTCGTTCATTCGTTTCATCGGGGAGAGAACAAAGTTGGACCCGACCAGGCCGCCCATTCACGATGAGTTTTAATCTTAATCTGATACCAAAATGCCAAAAGTTTTTACACGACCTTTGACGCATCACAGCACGCTTCACTTTTAATCAGAAATGCTTTCACGCTCTTTCCCTGCCTCGAACGCCCGTTGTTCGCTCCTCTCTGGACGTCAACGACACTCAAAAAGGAGCTCCACGTCCGGACGACGAGAAAAACGAAAGGAAGGAGTGAGCGCTCTTGCAATCGAGTCTCTCCCTACCGCAGAGGAGGTTTTCAATTTCGAGAACGCGGCGGTTTTCCCGTTTTGGATATCTATGATTGGATCCCCCAAATCGACATTCACGAAAACTGTCATGCTCTCCCCGGCGACGAGCATCGCGTGCGGTTTGCTTTACGGATACTTAGCGTACCAATCCTTCTCAGAACCGGAGATTTTAGAGGCGTTCTCCTCCGGCGCGAAGCAAGACTTATCGTCGTTAACCAAAGGGTTCTCGTACGAAACAACCGTCGCGGTTGGTTGGGCACACTTCATAGCGATGGATTTACTCGCGGGTCGGTACATCTACTTCGACGGTCTTAAAAACGATTTCACCACGAGACATAGTTTAGTGTTGACGTTGTTTTTCGGACCTCTGGGTGTGGTTTCGCACGTCCTGACGCGAGGAATAGTGAGTTTGACGAGAAGAGGGGAAGAGGATCGGAAAGTGGTAGATATTTTAGAGAGCGGGTTACGAAAGAGCGAGTGAGAAACATTCTTCATGTTGCCGCTGCTGTGAGTGCACGTAAACCGTGTTGTCCGTGTGTATATTAATACTGTGTCTATCTAAATACTACTAATAAATAATCAAGACCCTCCAAACGCGGCGTAATACTGTATCACGCCAACCGCGGCGCCTAAAACGCCACCGACGACGATTAATTTAATTTCATCCTGCTCAAACACCGGGTGCAAAACTCTCTCAAACTCTGCCGATCGTAAAGCCCCCATCCTCTCGCTCACGGTGACTTCAATCTCCAACGCTTCGTCTTGGTACTCGAAACTGTGAGGGATGATGTGCTCGATATCCCTGACGAGTAAATCGCTCACTTTATCCGTGATATTCTCGTACGCGCGTTTACCTAAAAACTCGTTCGTCAAATATTTACCGGTGACGCCGGCTTGCGAATCGAAAAACTCCCTGGACGATTTTCGAATCAAACTCTCAAACTTGCCTCGAAACGTGCCGTGCATCATCTCGTCCCATAAATTCTCCGCGTTGCAAAAGTGTAAAAAGTTTAATCGAGAAAACTCCGCGGAAACTTCCACTTGTCGTTTTAAAAACACGCCGTGTAACGTGTAACACCCGCCGAAAAAATGTATCGGTTCGACCGGTTTAAAAATCACCGTCAACGCGACCCAGTTGGTTAAATACCCCGTCGCAAACCCAAACAACGGTAACATCCAAATCCCGTATTCCGGGTGATTCTGGTCGACGACGTAAAACACGCCCATTTGCACTAAACCGAACAAAAAACCAAAATACAACCCGCTCACCTCGATGAATCGAAACTCGCTCTCGCCGACGTCTTTAAACATTTGCACCACTTTATCCTTATTCCCTTCCGCTAATCGTATAACCATACTCTTCAAATCTAAAACCTCGTACACCTTGTCTTTTAACGCGTCAATCAACGTCTTTAAAAACAACGGCGAACGCTCCATCACAGTTTCCACGATTTCATTCTTCACGTACTCCGGCAGCGTCAACCACAAATCCGGCGCGTTTTCCGTCATCACCTCCTCAAACGTTTCTCTCACTTTCACCCTCAACGGTTGCTTCAACACGTGCGCGAACTCCTGCGAGTCCAATTTCGCGAACGTTTCCTTCACGTCGATTAACTTCTCCGTCATCAAATCCACTAAAATTTCCGCCATCTTCCCCGCCTTTGACGGTATGATGCCTTGCCACCCGCCTAACAAGCCGAACGGTTGCCCGGGAACTTGCGCAAACTTAAGACACCGCGGGTAAAACTCTAACGGATAAAACGTCATCTTCAATGCTAAAACGTTCGTCGCGTATCCCACTAAACCGCATACGAACGGAATCATCACGTACATTCCGATGGACGTTTTATTTTCATCGTCGTCTTCTTCGGTTGTTTGTTGAAGCGCTCGTCTCGGTAAAGAAGAAGAAGACAAAGAACCGACGACCGAGGAGGAGGAGGAGGTGGTGGAAAAGAAGAGCACGCAGACGCCGACGACGCCGACAGCGAGCAACCGCGCCGTTTGCAGAAAAACACTTCTTAATCTTCTCATTCTTCGCTCGTCTTCTTCTTGATGAAGACGTCGTTTTCGTTGCTTCTCCATTGTAGTCACTTTTCCAATCCGTCAGTCAATAAATGGAGTAAAAAAATGCGTTACTCTTCTCTTCTCGACAAAAACAAGTTTAAAGAGACCGAGAGAGACTGAGAGAGAGAGAGAAACGTATATTTATACCAACGAGAACACCAACGAGAACACCAACGAGAACAAGAAGAAGAAGAGCTCTCTCTCTCTCTCTTTATTTGATGATGATGATGATGATGCGGAGGAGAAAGAGAAAGAGAAGAAAGAGAGAAATGACGAGAGAAAATCTCAGAAAAGTCTGGACTTTTGAAAAAACAAGAAGTGAAGGAAAAAAACTCGGGAGTTTCAAAATCCAGCACTGTGAGAGTGGGATTGGCGAAAAAGAACAAAAAACTCGTATCTACTCGTATCTACTCGTATCTACGGAAAACCGTTAGTCTTTCCCTCTCCAACAACAACAGCAGAAAAGATGATGGTTTCATCATCACACTCTCTCAGAAGAGTACCATCCCTGGTGTTCTTACTCTTCTGCTTTCTTCTGATGTTATTGTTTGACGAAACTTTAGCCGCGATGCGTATAAATGAGATCGCGGATAAAGGGAGCGACAACACCTGCGAAGGGGAGGATTGAATTGAATTGTTTAACGATTCGACCGACGCTGTGGATCTCGAAGGATACATTCTGCACGACGACGACTATCCGAAGGAAGTGGGAACGGAATTGACGTTCGGTGCGGGAACGCCTCTCTCTGGAGGCGCGTATTTAGTTCTGTGCTGCAACGATAACGTTGGCATTGACAACCCCAAGTTTAAGGTTGGCAAAAGCGACACGGTGACGTTATTGGACTCGAGTAAGAACGTGGTTTCTACTTCGGGAAAATTGCCGGGTTTGGGCGAGGAAAATGTAACTTACGCGTTCAATGCTCAAGGCGAGTACGTGCAAACTTGGACGCCAACTCCGGGGGAGTTGAACGTGATCACGTCGAAACCGTTAAAGGATTTACGAGCGCAAAATGACGAGGGATCTTCTTTTTTTTAGCATGGATGAAAAAGGTTTACCTGTATCTGGCTTTGATGCGGTCGTCGATTTGTATGCAGAGGTTGGCGCGGATGATTGGGCAATCCTGACATCGAATCCATATGCCGAAACGTACATTGATGTGCAAACATTCAAAGTGAAGAGCTCAACAATCGGCGAACACATTCTTCCGAGTCCAGGAAGAATGAGAACTCGAGGCCAGAGCACACTTTTTTATCCAGTATGCATGGGAAGCGAAGCAGTACCGTTTAAATTAGATTTTGCGTCCGTGAATTCGAGCCAGACTCTATATGGTGTGGAGAGTGCATATCTTCGGACGCATCTGAATGATGAATCAAAAATGAAAGAGTGGGTGGTTCATCGAATGCTAGCCAACTTTGGTCTACCTCACGTGCGCACGCGTCACGTACGTTTTCATGTAAACGACGATCTTCTTGGGTTTTACACTTTCATGGAAGCCGTTGATCAAGAATATGTGAGCGCGAGGTCATTCGGATTTAACTCATTTGATCAACACAATAATGCTCTTTACAAAGTAAAGACAATGTCTCTTGGTTGTGGAAACGAAGAAGAATATCAAAAAGAGAGAGTTGAAGGATTCCCGGAAAAATGTACATCACCTGACGGGATGGGTGGATTCGATTGTTGTGCTTCTAATGCGTGGGGTGAGCCTAAAACATGCGCTCCTGGGTACACCGTTAAGGAACAACCTTCGCGAAGTGATTGGGGTATTGAGAATTGCTGGTATACATGTTTGAGCAATTCTGAGGACGAAGTAACATCAGGAGGGCCGTACCAATTCGAGAGAGGAGAACATCGTGAAAAAGTAACCCCGAGATATCAAGAAGACTGGTGTTGGGCGGAATTTTTTGGTAGAATTGGCAAGGAAAGAATGAGTGTCTTGCAAGCATTCTATGAGAAGGGATACAACACTGCTGATGATTGCGGAAAATTTTTATTATCTCAAGGGCTCGTTGATCGTGATCTGGGAACAAACGAATGGGATTCTGCGATGGAGAAATTCATCAATTCGCACCTCTCCGTTAAGGGCGCGTGCCAG
>Ga0114997_10004058_pt1 | contig 11384 bp, 8 predicted proteins | sample ArcticOcean_MG_C_2_FD_87045 | JGI IMG/M metagenome (GOLD analysis project Ga0114997, IMG submission 87045) | Marine microbial communities from western Arctic Ocean - ArcticOcean_MG_CB4_136 | ecosystem: Environmental > Aquatic > Marine > Oceanic | place: Arctic Ocean: Canada Basin | collected... | reverse complement strand
TTTTTTTGAAAAAACTAGACTTTTTGCCTCAATACATCTCTAGAGTACTCCACCATGACGACCATAACACATCTACGTACGTACTACTCATGTTATATACATATATAAGTACTACTAGTACAACAATAACAATAATAATAATACGACTACTTAAAACTATATGCTAGGCGTGATTTCCATCGCACGGGATTCCGTCGTGAGAATGATGATGATGATGATGGTTGTGTTCCGCGCCGCCGTGGCTGTGACCGTGCGCACGCGACGAGTCTTGAACAGAAGGTCTCGCCGCCTTGTTATGAAACGTGCAAAAGAGAGGATAACGTTGATGTAACCATCGGTAGGAATACTTTTTCGGCTCAGCGATTCGTTCCTCCCCGCTTTTTCTGGCTTCCATATTGAGGGCATCCCAGTCCGGCATTTGGTCCTCTTCGGTGAGAAACGCGAGACAGTTGGGAGCTAAACCGCGATCAAATGGGTTCAAGTAAGCTAAATTTTCTTTGCTCATTCTCAAATACTCGTATCGATGAGAATTTGACATCTCGTTTGTGGTCAAGTTGGAAACAGCGCAGAAGGTTTGTCGGATTAACAAAATGCCGGCGTAGCCGACGCCTCCGAGAACTTGAAGCGCAAAGAGGATGGTTGACATCGGATTACTGTTGAGCGTTCGGAACCACGTGTAAAGAAGTTGTTCATCCGGGTTTTCCAATCGATTCGCCACGAAAGACTCGCTTATGTAACACCAATCGAATCGAACGAACGTGCACGCCGCTATGAAACAAGTCAACAAGGCGAAAAAGAACCATTTTTGATTTTTCGCGCCGATGCACGTCAACGCAATCGGGCAATGGTGATCCATTTTGTACACGCATCTTTGACAGAACGGACAATGCTTCGACCTCAAGGGTCTCGCTGCGTGACACGAGGCGCAGAACCGTCCATTTTGTGACATCGTAGACGCTTTTACGGCGATACTTCCGTTTTCAACGTCGTATGTATTTGCAACGCGCACCATATTGCGCATCCATTCGTCTTTCTCGTTCGTGTCAGTCACTCGGGGAACGTAACCCGGTCCGACAATATACGTCAATAGAAAAAATATAGGGCAGGAGACACCGATAGCTAATCCAATATTCACCGCTGAATAATCTTGGGAATATTTTGGTACCAGAAATATGCAATAGTGCACGAGCGTGATTCCCAACAAACCATGAAACCACATGGCGTGACGAGATGCCGATGCGTCCCGCGCCTCCTTTGGGCCAAATTTCTCCACCGCTTCCGCGCTGACCAACGAGAACGCGTTACTTTGCGTTCCAGCTAGACCGTCAATCTTCCCTTTTGCAAGATGTAACAGACCAAAACTAATGATTAAAACGAACAGATTCGCTCCAGGAACTAAGGAAATCGTATACCACAAGTACATGAATACAAACGGAACGTAATAATCGAAGTTTGGTATCCACGATCGGAAATACGTCATAACTAACGCTTTATTCGAGCGTTTTTGCGCAAGAGCCCTTGACGAGCGCTCTTTGGCGTATACTTCTTCTTCTGCGGCCGACGATTCTCTCGGTTGTTCGTTCAAGTTGGACGGATCGTTGTATTTAAACTCTCGAAATTGACTTTGCATGGTGGCAATTTCTTCCAGCTCGTCCGCGAGTTTTCCAACATCACCCTCGCCGATTAAATCTTGGTACGTCGCAAATAAGGCAAAATTATCCTCTCCTCGTTCGTTTCCAACCGTACTTAATTGGAGCGCTTTTAATAAATTATCTATGCCCTCTGGAGTCGAGATCACTTTCTGAAGCGAAGGCTTCGCGAGTATCATTTTACCGAGTACCGGAAAGACTCCAGTCGTCCGAGCGAGCAAGTCATGTTTCGGCATGTGACCGCATACTCCTTGGTTTGGATTCAATGCCATGTAATCTAGCGAACGCTTGCGTACCGTTTCAAAAGTAAATTCAGCATACGGAGGAGGTGCCATGTACTTTTGTTGCTGCTGATTGCGCTCGTGGATGGCAATCGCTTCATCGATTTTCGCATCTTTCGAGGCTTGCGCGAGCTTTCGTAAACTCTCCCTCGCGCGCTCGATTTCATCTTGCTCCATCTGTTGCTTTTGTTTTACGTTACTATCGTCTTCGTCCTTATCACTCTTTGCGTTATTACTAGTGATACTGCTACTACTCTTGCTCGATTTCTTCTTCGTTTTGAGTACTTTGAGATCGCCCAACCCACCTTTCATCGTGGCCATCGTCGTCCTCGAAGCTTCCTCCCCTTCCTTTTTCTCTCTTCTATTCGCGCTAAGACTGTTTAAATATTTCTCACCTAAGTTTATGGCCCCGCAGTGACAACCCGGACACTGCCCGTTCCTCGTCGCCTCTACGAGTTCTTCTATGCTCAAACCCAACATTTCTGTGCTCTCGTCAGCGCTCAAAGGCTTTTGACTTCGATACTTCTCAATGCATTCTTGCGACGTTAACTTTGTACGCGTCACAAATACGGCGCAAGCTCTTTTATTAACTTTTCGTCTCGACAACCCAAGGAACAGCAATTTCTCGCACTGCGATACCTCCACTCCCGTCTCCTCTAGCAGCTCTAGACTTGCGCTGTCAAATAATTCAAACGTAACGTCTAACAACTCATCATCCTTGCGAACCTGAACGTTTTGCGGTTCAGGATGGCCACCGGCGAGTACAATCATCCCCGCAGCCTCGCCGACGTTTTGCGACCGTCTCAACGCCAACACTTTCCCGTCTTTGCACACGCAAAACACCGCCGTTCCGAGCGGATTCGCTAAACTTTTCTCAGGCAAGTCTTGCCAGTCTTCCGCTAAGTTAGTCCCCACGAACGACTTATAATCCGTCTCTCCGACGTGAATCTCTACCGTTTTATGTTCTTTTCCGTCTTTATTCGAAGATTTCTGCTTCTCCTCCCAGGAACTCAACCGGAACTTTGTCCCGTTGAACAAGCTCGCGTTTGTCTTTGTCTTTTCCAGCCATATTTCATTGATGAAATTTTCTCTCTTCTCGTCTGGAATAGATAAACGGTGCGCGAACTTATCGATCGTGTCCACTTTGTTCTTCGTGTGAAAGAGGCACGAGACGTTCGAGCGCGGAAGTGGACTGTCCGCGCAGTCGATCAACAGCTCAAAATCGGAAAAACTAACTCGCCGCTGTCGTTGTTGTTGTTGTTGTTGTTGTTGTTGTGCGAAATGCGACGAACCGTCAAAGTCGTCATTTTCATCGTCGCGTTGCTTCTGCTTCTTTCCGTTTTCGTTTTCTTTCGCCGCTGGGATTGAGATCGTGGAAGACGTTTTGATTGGCGGCGACGATGGCTTGACCGTTCGTAACGCCATGTCTTTAGCTCTTCTCTCCCAGCGGCGCTTTTAAAAGCGACGGGGTAATAATCTGTTGTGTGGATTTAAATCCAAAAAGATATTATTACGAACAGGAGTGATAATATAGTGATACATGTACGCGCGGGGCGAAGAAGTTGGGGAGACGACGAAAAAGCAAAAGAACACAGACGAGAATAGGATTGGTAAAACAGAGAAGGAGAGAAGAATGATCGGAAGTATACGCGTTTATGTTTTAAAGCACAAAGTCTTCGGCTTTTCGCAGCTCGTCGGCGAACGCCTCCAACCACTCGCTCGCGTCCGCTTCATCCATGCACCTGTTGTCGATGCTCAACGTGGCGGATATGGACAGCTGAGTCGAGAGTTGGTCCTCGCTAAAGAGCGCACCCGTCGCGGGTTTGTCGACATCGCCGTCGTCGTCATTTGATGATGAATCACTTCTCGCACTTTTTGATATGACGACTCGCTCGGTACCTCTTCCTACGGCTAATATAGCGCCTTGCGGTGGATTTTGTATGGCTTGAAACGAGTCCACCGAGAACATGCCTAAATTCGAAATCGTAAACGACCCTCCAATCATTTCACTCGGTTTCAACTTGCCATCTTTCGCTTTACCAGCCAATCGACGAACGTCTTGACCAATTTCGGAGACACATTTGTTGTCCGTGTTGAACACGATTGGAGTGACTAAACCCGAAGGTGCTGCTACGGCTACCGAAATATCCACGGTGTCAAACTCCATCCTCTTCCCTATTTTTTCATCGTACCTCGAATTCACCTTCCCTACTCGTCTCAGCGCTTTCGACGCGGCGTATAAAATGCAGTCGTTTACGGTTACCTTCTTCTCGTGCTCTTGCATGGCTTTCTTCCTAAATCGATCCACTCCGGATGCGTCCACGTCCATAGTCACGTAACTGTGCGGCTGTGCGCGTTTCGACGCTAACAGTCGCGAGGCGATCACTTTTCGAATCGCGCTGTTTGGCACGTCCTCAAACTCCGAGTTCACCACGACCACTTTTTTCTTCCTTTCATTCCCACCGTTATCGTCGGAAGAAGAAGAAGACGTCGACGCGTCTTTCGTCCCATCAATCCTGGCGTAATTCTCAATCAGACGATCGTTGTTGTTCGTGTTACTCGAAGAAGAAGAAGAAGAAGAGAGGAATCGCATCACGTCTTCTCTCGCGATCACTCTTCTCGATCCTCCGTTTTGAGGAGCGGTGTCCTTCAGAGAAGCCACGAGAGCGTCCACCAAAAGATTCAAAGACTCAGACGACGACGATTCAGACGGCGACGACTTTACAGTTTTTTCTTTCAACAAACGCAAAGCGGACGGCCATATTCTCCTCCTCATCGTCGAACTCGTTTTCGTCGAAGAAGAATAAAAAGATTCCTCGATGTGTATGCACCGCTGTGCTCTTGTGTGTTATTAGTATTGGAATACTAATACTATATATACTACTATATGTGTCAGTCAGTCAGTCAGTGTGTAGTATACACTACTCTCTCTCAACTGTGTGTTGTGTGGAAAACTTTCTCCTCTTTTCTTTTTTGTTTCATCAAAAGTGCGAGACAAAACAGGAGAAAGAGAAAAAAGACTTTTTTTCTTGCAAGGTGTTTTGTTTGGTGTTTTGTGGTTAAAAGTGTTGGTCTGTTGGTGTCTTTTTTGAGAGAAAAAGGAGGTGAAGAGGAAACTCTTTTTGGAGGATTCTGAGGAGGATCGTCTCTTTCCACACACAATAAAAAGTATATCAGAGTCTCTTTCGCGTATATAGAATAAACACACACACGAACACACGTTCTTAGTATTCGTTCGCTCCTCACTTTTAAGGAGTAGTTTTACTGCGATAGAATAGTCTAACACTGTTAAGAAGAAGAAGAATAACAACAACAACATGTCTTCTTCTTCTTCTTTGTTGTCTTCTGATTTCGCCAAAGTGCAACTTCAAGCCTCTTTGGCGACGAGAGATTTCACGTGCGAACCGAGAGTGGAATATCGAACGGTGACTGGGGTTTCCGGCCCTCTTGTGATTTTAGACCGGGTGAAGAACGCGAAATTCGCGGAGATTGTGGACATCACTTTGAGCGATGGCACGAAAAGGAGAGGACAAGTCTTGGAAGTCGACGGGGAACGCGCGGTGGTGCAAGTCTTTGAAGGGACGAGCGGCATCGATAGCAAGCACACGACGTTAGAGTTTACCGGGGACGTGTTGACCACCCCAGTGGCGGAGGATATGATGGGGAGGATTTTCAACGGGAGTGGGAAACCTATCGATGGAGGACCGAACGTTATGGCCGAACAGTATTTAGATATTAACGGCAGTTCGATCAACCCATCGGAGAGAACCTATCCAGAAGAAATGATCCAAACCGGAATATCCACCATAGACGTGATGAATTCAATCGCGAGAGGACAAAAGATTCCTTTGTTTTCCGCGGCTGGCTTACCGCACAACGAAATTGCGGCGCAGATTTGCCGACAGGCTGGGTTGGTGAAACAACCCGGAGCGGCGGAGGAGACGGAGGAGGACAAAAGCGAGAACGACTTCGCCATCGTCTTCGCCGCCATGGGGGTGAACTTGGAAACCGCGAACTTTTTTCGAAGAGACTTTGAAGAAAACGGTAGCTTAGAGAAAACGGTGTTATTCTTAAACTTAGCGAACGATCCAACGATTGAACGGATCATCACCCCTAGGATTGCGCTGACGACGGCGGAATATTTAGCGTACGAAAAAGGGAAGCACGTTTTGGTCATTTTGACGGACATGTCGTCGTACGCGGACGCTTTGAGAGAGGTGTCCGCGGCAAGAGAGGAGGTTCCCGGAAGACGAGGTTATCCCGGTTACATGTACACTGATTTAGCGACGATTTACGAAAGAGCGGGGAGAATCAAAGGGAGAAAAGGGAGTATTACGCAGTTGCCGATTTTAACCATGCCGAACGACGACATCACTCACCCGATTCCAGATTTGACCGGGTACATCACGGAAGGTCAAATTTACGTCGACAGGCAGTTGCACAATCGACAAATTTACCCACCAATTAACGTTTTACCGTCTTTGTCGAGACTGATGAAATCTGCAATCGGGGAAGGGATGACGAGAAGAGACCACGGCGACGTTTCGAACCAGTTGTACGCCAACTACGCCATCGGCAAAGATACGTTAGCCATGAGAGCAGTCGTCGGCGAAGAAGCCTTATCTGGCGAAGATTTGCTTTATTTGGAGTTTTTAGAAAAGTTTGAGCGAAAGTTTATCGACCAAGGAAACGAAGGCCGATCGATTTTTGACGCGTTGGATTTGGCGTGGAGTTTGTTGAGGATTTTCCCGCGAGAGCTTTTAAGGCGCATTCCGGCCAAGACTTTGGATCAGTTTTACGACAGGAAAGTATGACGATGAAAGAGAGAGGAAAGAGAAAGAGAGAGAGAGAGAGAGAGAGGAAGAAGAGAGACATACACACACTTACTATTAAATACACTTAGCTAAAGTTTCATTTCTAAAAGACTACTAAAACTATGTACCCACCACATACGTACACATCATCAAAAATGAAACACGTCTTCACGAAAATCTCTTCATTTTGGATGCGTTTTGTCGCACGACAACCGAAAGCGTCGTGGTCTCCTCAAGCGTCTGTCAACAACAACGAAAAGAAAACAGAGAACAACAGAGGAAGAAGACAAAGAAGAATAAGAATCGTGCACGTGAAAGAGGTGCTCGAACAGGAAAAGATGAATTCTTCTTCTTCTTTTAAGATGTGTTCGTCGAAATCGAAAGTGCTCGAGTGGAAAACGTTGATGGAAACGAAGTGGCTGAGATTTTCTTCGATAACGTATATCGATCCAACCGGGGAACAGCGGACGTGGGACGCGGCGACGAGAACGACGAAAGATCCAAACGCGGTGGCAGATGCCGTGTGCGTGTTTGCGAAACTGAAATCGTCCAAACGTGAAACGCAAACGCTGTTGGTGAGGCAGTTTCGTCCTCCGATGGAACAAGAAACTATTGAACTTCCCGCGGGTTTAATCGATAAAGGCGAAACGGCTGAACAAGCCGCGCTGAGAGAATTGAAAGAGGAAACTGGATATACCGGATATAACGCCAAAGCGACGCCGTGCTCCATGGCTCTTTCGCCGGGACTGAGTAACGAGACGGTAGTTTTAGTCACCGTGGACGTAAACTTAGACGAGTACGAGGAAGACGAATGCGGAGGCGAGGATAAAGTCGTCCCGGAACAAGAGCTCGAAGGGTCGGAGTTTATCACGGTGATTAAAGTGCCCCTGAATAAAATGAGAGAAAGTTTAGATAGTTTGAATAGCTCTGGCTATAAAATCTTTGCGGGATTGTATATGTTCGCGCTCGGATTAGAGTTGAACGAGGCTGAATGACTGAACTACGTACTACGTATTTATTGTCATTATTATTATTATTATGTACTGCTAACTAAATCGCGTCTGCTCTATCTAATCTACGTTATCCCTAGTTATAGTAAAGCTCTAAATTGCTCCCATCTTTAACCTCGTAATCGTCCAACGTGATGTGGTCTTTGTATATCGTGTACCACTTTTGAATCCTGTTTTTGTTTGTTTGTTTGTTGGAGAAGAGCAAAAGCGAATTTTAGTTTTACCAAACACACATTAAACGCGCGTTTTGCTGCGCGAACACACACACACACACAGAGAGAGAGAGAGAGAGAGAGAGAGAGAGAACAAGAGAGAAAGAGAACGAGAAAGAGAGAGAGAAAGAGAGTTCTTCTTCTTCTTCTCTACATCCAAACTCCAAATCCAATTCACAAAAAGCGACTCCAGCACAAATCGTCATCAAATCATCAAATCAAAACTTACCGTATTTTCTCCGGCCTGGTTCCGGTTTGCGCCGCGACTAACTTTTTCAAATCCCCAATAGTGTCGTCCTCGTTGCACTTCACGCGTATTTTCTTCCCCAGTCGGTCGTTTAAGATCACCTCGATCATTTGTATTATTCTTCTTAGTAGTATAACACAGGAGCAACAAGAGAGCAAAAAAAAGAGACGAAAATTCTGAAGTCTCAAATCGATCGATGATTTTTGTCGCGACAAAAAGTCTTCTTCATAAATAGTAGAGTATTAAGAAGAAGTTATTACTAAGAAGCAGAGAAAGTATGAGGAAAGAAAAAAAGGTGGTCGCCGATCAGGTTGTGCTGCTCGTGTTGCGTGGAAGAGCGTTTGCGAGTTTTCGGAGTCGTCATCATCGTCTCGATGGCGCGAGGAGGAGGACGACGATGGAACGATTTTTGTTTTCATCGTCGTCGTCGTCGTTTTCCCCGAGAGACGCGAAAGCTTTTTCATCGACGACGACGCCAACGAATACGGAAGAAACAAAAGAAGAGAGGAGCGGAAAGAAGAAGAAGACTATTATAGAGAATTCGAAGATTCCCGCGAAAGTCGACGTCGCCATCGTTGGTGGGGGGCTCGTCGGCGTCGCGTTCGCGCGGGCGTTGCGAATGAGCGCAAAAACGAAACACTTGTCTGTGGCTGTTTTAGACGGGAACCCGCGAGCGTTCTCGAAAAGAGAAAAGAAAGAAGAAGAAGGTAAACAACAACAACAAGAAAATCCTTACAAACCGAAAGCAAGAGTCTCTGCGTTGACTCCGGAATCAATTGACTTTTTAGAGCGCGAGTGTGGAGGCGTGTGGACGCAGATTGAGAAGACCAACTTGGGGAACGAGTTTGACGCCGTGCAAGCGTGGGACGCGATTGGCGAAGGATACGTACGGTTCGAAGCAAAAGAGGCGAACAGAGATAGACTAGGGGTGGTGGTTGAAAACGACGCGACGCGGAACGCGTTGTGCGACGGACTGATTGAAGAGTTTGAAAAAGGAGAAGAAATGGAAGAAGAAGGACAAGAGAGGAAGAGAAGAAGTTTGTTTTTGTTGCCGGGGACGAGCGTGGTTGGTACAGAGACGACGGAATCGTCGCCATTTCGAGTGGTCAAGTATAAGAGTTCTACGGGTAACTACGCTAACGGGGACAGCGAATATGAAGAAGAAGTGAAGACAATTAGCGCGCGATTGGTTGTAGGTGCGGATGGTCCGAACGGCGCCATGAAACGATTCGCCGGGGTGCGGTCGTTTGGGTACGATTACAACCAGAAAGCGGTGTGCGGCACGGTTGAGCTAGACGGGCCGACCAAAACGGCGTTCCAGCGCTTTTTGAAAAACGGACCGATTGCTTTACTTCCTATTGGCAACGGGAAATCGAAGACGAGCAATAATATAGATGATTCTCAGTTTCCAATTTACGCAAACATCGTGTGGTCAACCACGCCGAAAGAAGCTGAGCGCATAACCGCGCTGAGTGACGACGACTTTGCCAGCGAAGTCAACGATGCCATCCATGGAGGCGGAGAGTACAATTATCAGCTTCGCAAGCAGCAAGTTCGTGATTCGAAAATCATCAACGGAGGGTTCGCGAAGAGTTTCTCGATGTTTGTCGCGGAAAGTTTCGCCAAAGATTTATTTTCGTTTGCGGTCGATACTTTAGCGAAGAACAAAAAGATGGAGAGTAAAGTGAGAGAAATTTTACAATCAACGCTGAAAGAAAATGAGTTTGAGTCGCCACCGAACATCATCGCCACGGCGAAAGGGTCCGAACGCGGCGCGTTCCCTCTCAAATTGAAAATTGCTGGTACGAGGACTCACCGCAGAATGCTCTTGATTGGCGACGCCGCGCACGTGGTACACCCGTTAGGCGGTCAAGGCGTTAATCTTGGGTTTAAAGACGTCGCAGCGGCGATTGATGCGGTTGAGAACGCGATATCTGTTGGCGATGACATTGGAAGTGAAAACACGCTCCGAAACTATAAAAACGCGCGTTTCTTAGAAATGTCAGCGATGGTGATAGGATTGGATACGCTCCAAAAGATTTTTGGACCAACTCTGAGTTCCATCGCACCTTTCACGCAATTGCGGAGTATCGGCATGCGCGCCGTGAACTCGATTGCGCCAGTCAGAGAAAGTATTACGAAGTTCGCCGCGGATGGTGGAGTCTTGCGCAAAAAATAATAATTGTTTGTGCGCATTGTGTAGCTGCTGCTGTGTGTATAATAAAAAATAAAGCTCGAGTGCTATAGTCCTCTCTCTCTCTCTCTCTCTTTATTTCTTTCATTCTCAAGTCCTCCGTTGCGTTTTGTTCCTATTTATCAAACTACCTATGATCCCTCCTATTCCACCTCTATTATTCGCGTTATTCATTTCTCTCGGCGACTTAGTATCCCAGACGACCCCTGAGATTCTTTTTCCGTTTCTTTTTGTCGGCTTTGGTGCGTCCAACCGTCTCAATATCGCGTGCAATCCCAATATCGTAAACACCACCGCTACCGCCATGGAAAGACTCGCAAACACTCTCGTCACTATCGACACCACCCAAATCAAAACCTGCAAGAAAAACTGAATCATCGTCTTGTGCGAATCCTGTATCGCCACGGTTTGACCGAGCACTTGCAACACGTCGTACAGTTTCAAGATGATGACGCCGCCGGCGATTGCTTTCGGTTTTTTATACAACAAAGCCAAAGCTATGATCCACGAACATCTCCGATAATTCCCTAAATACTCGTACACGTTTCGATCGAATCGAGCGTACGTCTCCCTTTTCGTTCTCGGCACGCTATACGACTTTCTCAAATAGTCCGTGCTGAAAAACTCTCTCCACGGTTTCGCTCTCTTTTTCAAGTCTTCTATAGTTAGATACGCCAGCTTTGGTCTGTCCTCGACGAGGACGTTATCTATTCTCAGAGCACCATTTCCACCACCACCTCTAATGTTGTTGTTGTTGTTATTTGCACCGTAATAATAGTTTCTCGACCCCCTCTCCTCCGCGAGAGGATTACTCTTTTCATTCCTCATCACATCTTCTCTCTTTCTCTTCTCTTCCTCGTCGTTCCAATCTCGTTCCAATTGCTTCGTCAACTGTTTCAGTTTGTGCTGAGGCATGGATAACGAGAGAGGGTTACGGTCCGTAAACGACATTATTTTGCTGCGTTTCTTCTTCTTCT
>Ga0114997_10004057_pt1 | contig 11387 bp, 4 predicted proteins | sample ArcticOcean_MG_C_2_FD_87045 | JGI IMG/M metagenome (GOLD analysis project Ga0114997, IMG submission 87045) | Marine microbial communities from western Arctic Ocean - ArcticOcean_MG_CB4_136 | ecosystem: Environmental > Aquatic > Marine > Oceanic | place: Arctic Ocean: Canada Basin | collected... | reverse complement strand
TGATAATATGGTAAAATGTAAAAATTTCAAACAGTTAATGGAAGCAATAGGATTAGATGAAGAGGGTGATTCAAAATGAATGTAACCGCTATGTGTAAATCTTGTGGAGAAGAAAATGATTGGGAAGGCTTTGAAGAAATGGTTCAAGTAAATGCTCAAACAGGTCATAAACCTAGAGTTATAGTCATAGGTGGTTGTTCTTGCGGTCATCAACAAGAAGTAGCAGATATAACAGAAGGATGATACTATGCTTCTTAATTTTCCAAGAGAGATAGGGCTTCGCCGTCGTCAATGTGATAGCAGAAAAGTGTTTGACGATTATGTTAAACGTATCAACGGTAAGGCTTCTATATATACATCTTTGTATTCTTTTGAGAGAAAACATCCTACTAGAGCGTGGAAATACGATACAGATTCAGTAGTTATTGATAGAGCGTGGTGGGATTTTGACACTACGGAAGAGCATGATATTATAACCGTTAAAGATGATGTTAATACTTTACTCTCTAAAATAGAGGGAGATATAAGAGTAGTGGCTACAGGTAGAGGCTTTCATGTACATCAAATATTTGAGAAGCCTGTCAAGGGTACTGCAATAGCAAAACACGTTGATAGGTATGAGAGAAAGGTAGGTAGAGGATTAAAAACACTAGATGGTGTAGGTAATCCATTAAAACTTACTAGAGTTCCCGACACATATAATGTCACACGTAAAAAGTGGGCAGTTAATATAGACGTTAAAGAATTTATGTATAACCATCAAGAATATGTTATCCCAAAGAAGCCGGACAGTAGCCTTCTTAAGAACGACCCATTCCGAGGAGAGAATAGACACTCTTCTTTTAATATTGTGAAATGGATAGCAGAAAATCCTCCTGTACAGATGCCTATACTACAAGCCTTTGATGGTGAGATAGGTAGTATGTCACAAGTACCCATTCCTCCTTGTTTAGACAAGGCTATGAGGGTAGAAAACCCTAAGCATGATGTAAGACTAGCCTTGACACAACACTTAGCAGAGAGCCTACGTTGGTTTTCACCACCGTCTACTTTAAATTACGATGAGAAGAAGAAGATAGGTGATGAGATAGCAGAGTTTTATTCTACTTTAGGTTGGAGAGATTACAACCAACAGACTACTAGATTTCATATAAACAGTATATTAGATTATGATAATACTGCATCTTGCTCTTGGTTACAAGCAAGAAATTTATGTACTGGCCCGTGTTGGAAAGATGACGGAACAAGGAGAGATTAACAATGAAAAAGTGCATAGCAAACTACACACATAAAGAAGTGTTAAAAAACTTTAATCATGAAAGAAACTTACAACTTCTTCTATTAAATAAGTATAAAGAGTAATGTACCTTTTAAATAGGCTCTATACTTACCACGTTTTGTGTTAATCATAGACGATAGAGAGAATGAAAAAGTTAAACAAAAACTTTTAATGAGAATGGGTGACTTTTCCAAATCTCCCGATGGTAGGGCTAAGATTAAACGATTGAAGTCAGCAGACTATGTGATAGGCCAATGGGGTGTAGAGGCTAAGGAGATTAACGATTTGTATAGAAGTATTCTAGGTATAGGTAGAACTAGAACTATCTTAGACCAATTGAGAGACTTAGAAGAAAACTTTGATAAGCCATTCCTTGTGGTTTACAACACCAAATTAAAACCCTACGTACATGGCAGACCTACGGCACAGAAAATGGCAATTGAGATGACAAAAATGCAAAAAGTTATTAATCAATTTAAACTTACATTCTATCAAAGGTTTCCTAATATAATGTACATGGAACTACCTAGTATGGATTCGTTTTGTGATTGGTTAGTAGTTAATCATACACAGATGACTTTAGATGGTGGCGCACAAATTAATAGGTTGCCGGACTTTGTTAGAAAAGCCTATGCCGAGCCTGTATTAGACGATAGGGTAGCGATACTAACTACCTTAGCAGGTATAACTCCACCTATGGCAGTAGATTTACTACAAAAATTTGGTAGCATACCACAGATATTACACAGTAGAAGAACACAGAAAGCACTTATGGAGGTAGATGGTATAGGTAGAAAAAAGGCACAGAAAATTCTATCGTTGCGTGATTCCTTCAAGAGTAAGGAATAAAATCACTAGATATATCATCTGCGTTTACTGCCGCTCTTCTGAAATTAACATTAAGGTTATTTATATTAATAGTATTAAAGTTTGCAGTATCATTTCCTTGCCCTGCTCTTCTACTAACTATAACCTTAATATTATTACCGGGTACGTTTACACCTAGTAATGTTTGGGTAGAAACTAACTCTATATTATTTTGTTTACCATTTACTACAGTAAAACTTTCTCTAATACTTGCGTTAGTTTCTAAACATAAAACATATACATCTAATACACCTGTTTGACCGGACATACTAGTTTTCATATCTAAAGTAGCGGTAATATTTATTTCATTATTAATAGCGTTACTAGGAGTAGATATATCAAATTGAATAGCGTGTTCAATATCCCTAACTTTTTCGGGGTTGGTATTATCTCCTAAATCAGTTATGACTTGTGTTTTTCCTTTACCCGGTAAAGAAAATTTATTATTGTTTACAGTAGCAGAACCACTAATTACTTTACCTGTTATATTACTGTCTACTGTTCTTAACATAGAAGGTGTAGGAGGTACTATATCTTGACCTAAAATACCTGTAGAAGATTGAGCAGTTAAAGGACTAGCACCCAAACTCATAGTACCTACTAGATTATTATATAACCCTTGAGAAAGATTGTTTGCTTCTATTCTTTCTGCTATATTTACACCATTAGCATCAAAACCTTCTGTTGGTGAATTATCGTTAACTATACCTTCTTGTTCAGCAATATCTTCTACTATTGTTATTGGTGGAGGTGCTACACCTATTTGTTCCGCACTAACAGTATGGTAATTATGAGTAGGTAAATTATTTAATATATAAGGTACTATACCTTTAGCAGATTTAGATTCATCTTTTTCTAGCCACAAACTTAATTTCTCAATTTCTCCTGCTTGTATTTCCCAATCTATACTTTGTATTACTAATATTTCGTCTGTTAAACCATGAGAAGCGTCTGTATAAGATACATATGTAGCAGGTATATAATTTAAATCATTTACTATATTTAATTGAGGAGCATAGTATTCATTCTTGTTAGCAAAACCCCCTGTAAATTCTGTATATTTTCTACCACCTAAAGGAAAAATACTACTAGTATTAAAAGTAGAACCTAAATCTATACCTGTTAAATCGTGAGCATTTAAATGTACATTAGAAGAACCACATCTACTTCTCAAAAGGTCACGACAATAATCTGCGTTAAAAGAAAATAATATTTTACCTGTACCGTAAGAACTAGGTAAAGTAATTTCATAAAAACCATTATGTTTTACGTTGTGGTTTGTAACACCATTAGATGCTAAAGTAGCAGTAAGTAAAGGGGCGGCGTTTGTAGGTGTAGTGGCACTACTAATATTAAAACTATAATCTGCAAAACATATTGTAAATTGTAAATCATTTATAAGTGTTGTAGCCGCTTGACCTGCTTTTATAGCAACAAACATTCTTATTTTTTCTCCTGTAGTACTACTTAATTTAGGTGTATTTTTAGATACGTGTACTATTTGTACTGCTTTAGAAATAGAGTTAGAACCATACCAATAATAATTAGAAGTGTGTGCTAAAGTAGCACTATATGAAGGGGTAGCCCCTGTACCTACTCTATTGTATAACGTAGTAGTAGGAGCAACACCTAAATTACCATCAAGAGCATTTACCATACCCGGAAACATAAGCCCTCCTGTACCATATCTAGTCCAACACCAAGCAGTTGTTTGACTAATATCATCACCTTTAAACGCTATCTGCGGGTCTGATACATAACCAAACCTACCACCATCTAACATAATATCTTCTTCTCCTAAACCTCTTATTGGAGAAATAGTTAAAGATATATTGTTTTCTTGTTTTGTTCTATACAATTCTTTTGCTAATAATAATGCTTCTATTTCTGTTCTTATATCCTCACTAGATTCTATGTGCCAAGAAGTAGTATCAGATAAATTAGGAGTAGGCCAATCTACAAACGCAGTATTTTGATTATAATACACTCTTACATTACTAATGTTATTATTTGTTTGTATATCCATATTACTAACTTTTACATTATTTCTATTAATACTATAACCGCTATTATATTTAGGTCTAAATTCTATTTTGTTATCTCTACCTATAAGATAAGAAAATGATGTACTAATATCATTAGTTTGCCCTTGTCCTGCTATTTTTTGTATGCCTTTAATGCTATTAAGTAAAGTTTTATTATTAGATTTAAATGTACCACCGTAAGAATCATTACTATTTATATCATTATAAGTAGTCATTAGAGTAGTAATAGGTATATTATTTATATCATACATACAAGGTAGTTTAGTTTTATTCCACCATGTGTCTGCAATACCAGTAGACCACAACGCCCTTATTTTATCGCTATGATAATAAGTACCATTGTTTTTAGATTCTATATTACCTACTAAATTCATCATTAATCTATAAGCATAAGGTGAAGCACCGCTTGAGTATATTCTGACATCTATATAGTCACTATTAGTTAGTTCTATATTACTATAACCCATTACAATACCACGTACTATATTTTTTTGTGATATAAAATTAGTAAAAGCATCTTCTATTTGTGAAGAATTATATTCAGTATTAGTAGTAACATTAGTAGCACTTTCTATATTTACGTTTCCTAATTGAGCAGGTATTAAATATCCTGCACCATTTATCCATCCATCTGTAATATCATTAGCACTTAAATAAACTGACCTTAAACCTAATAATCTATTAGGTATATTTTCATCCGTTAAAGCAGATAATTGTGCTATTGTTGTAGGTTGTACTGAATCTGATATGTAAGGTAAATAGGCTACTCTTTCTACCCATATAACAGTATTAGATACTACTTTACTAATTCTATAATAAAAATCTTGTATAAAATTAGCCTTCCAAGAATCACCTACTCCTTCAACTAATGGTTTACTTTTATTTTTAATATACATTCCTTTTTTAACACCAGTGTCTACAAATGTAGCCCCCGAATCTGTTAAAACCCAATGAGTATCCCCTACACTAACTACACCCACATTTGTTACACTTCTATTTACTTTAGTATTTAATTTACTAACCCAATTATAATAATACGTAGTAGTAAAATCTTCACTTGTACCTGCTATTTTTCCTACACCATGTTGCTGAAAAATACTTAAATCTTCCGGTTCTAACCAAAATTGACCTTTGATAATATCACTATTAAATTCAGAAGAATCAGATACAATTTTTTCTATGTTTGTGTGGTATCTATAATTAGGGCCAGTAGTTAAATGGCTAGAAGGTGCTTTTTCATAATAGTTATCTATAAGTGCTACGTCACCTTTGCCTACCGCAACATAATCTGCTAAGGTAGTAGAGCCACCTACTTCTTGTCCTTGACTTCCGTTGTTGGCTAAAGTATTAAGGTTAAAGAATTTAGAAGTATCTACAACTATTAATGACCCACCTTTTTCATGCCAATTTTGATATGTAGTTAAATCAACAGAAGTACCGTAAGTAGGAGCGTATTTTATTCCTCCCCCTGCTCCTGCATCTGCACCTAAATATATTTTATCTATAATAAAATAACCGGCATTACTAGCGTCTGTTATTTTAAATGTTCCATTATGACCTGCTACATTAGCATTCCATATATTTACATATGTGTTTGCACTTAATCCGTGACTACTTTTAGTTATTCTAACTTTTAGTGTTCCGTTGGCATTAGTACCTCCGTTTTCGTCAAGTAATGTGGCACTTTGTTGGTTAGTATAATCTACAGGGTAAGAAAAAGCACCTGCACTAGAACTGTCAGTTGTACTATCTATTTCCCATATATCATAATCTTCTGTTTCGTTTAATTCTGTAAATATTGCAGACTTACCATCTCTATCAAATTGGTCTTCAAATTTTAATTCTATTTTATAATTTTTAGATTTGGGATATGTTAAACCGAATTTTTTCTTTCTTAATCCACCGTCAGCATCAGCAGTACCATCGTGTCTCATATCTGCCCACAATAACCATATGTGTTTATAGGTATTTTTATGGTCAAGAATATAAACTTTTGTACTAGCGCTAGAATTATAAGAGCCGCTTTGCCAATTATTTCCTGTGCTAGTGTGAGCCACACTAACATACTTTACTCCACCTAAATAATATTTACTATTTGATTCAAATTTATGTCTATAGATAAAGAAATCGTTGATATTTTTTTGACTTTTATAACTTGCACTTTTAATTGGTCTAACAATTTGACCAATACCATGATTCGGTGCGGCGTTATAACAAGCAGAGGTAACTTCTATTGAGGTTGCATTAGCACTAATATTTTCGGGTATATCACAAGACGTTAAAGCAGTATATTTTATTTCTCCGAAATGATATTTAAACCATAAAGACAAAGGTAAATCTTGCATCCATCTAGCGTGTATAGCCCTAGAAGATATATCTTCAGTTTGGCTTGTAGGTACAGGACTTAATGTACCCCCAATATTAGTTGAGTAACTTAACCTATTACTACCCGTTAATAAACCACTATCAGAAATCCAACTTCCTTTTTCTACGGCAAAATCTCCTTCGTATGGAGTAAAAGTTTGTATTTGCCACAAAAACGTATTATATGCAGGGTTAGTACTATAATTGTGATAATTATATATTTTTTTAACACTTTTAACTATGTGTTTTGCTTTTTGGTACATAAAACCATCTCCTGCTGATAAATTAGGGTCTGTATCTACACATAAAGTTACTGTGTCACTATATGCTTCCCCACCCATTACTATACTAAAAGTAGCGTCATCAGTTAATGTTCCTACCTTTGCTATTAATACGGAGTTACTTATATCATCAAAAAATAAAGTCAATTCTTGGTTTACACTAAGGTCGCGACCATGATATACAAACCCTTCATGCTCTACTCCATTAACAGATACATCAGATATTAAAGGTACTATAGATGATACTAAACCTAATGAGTTATTATAAACAATAGAGTTATCAGCATGGGAACTACTAATACCTTCTACACCTGTTAAAGTAGGGCCAGTTCCGCTTCTTGAGGTTTGTCCACTCCAAGTAAAAACATTTCCGTTAATAATACCTTTACCACTTGTTGTTATTTCACCCCAACTACCACCACTTTGGGTAGATTCATCTTTTAGATTTAATGTAGTTGCGCCGGAACTAATAGCACCATCAAGAGCGACTTGTAAACTTATTGTTACTGCCGCTTTAACTTTATTAAGGTAACTATTACTACTACTTAAATTAGCAGTAGAAACAATGTGATAACCACTAGGGGGTATAAAACCACCACTAGTATTATAAATACTATAAGGTATAGCCCCACCTTTTTTATTGTATACTTTAGTACCCGCACCATAAGTTTGTGAAAGTCCTTGAACACCTAATAAATTATTACCACTTTTATTAAGCCAAGTAAATACATCACCAGCGCCCATTGTTTCTGTTCCGCTTCCTATGTTTCCTGTACCACTACTAGCAAAATTACTTGCGTCGGCTAAAGGAAATGTACTGCTACTAGAAGTCCAACTACCAGTAGGTATTGTAGAAACTGCCGCAGGAGATTCTACTATAGTCTTTGCGCCATTATTGTTTCTACTAAGACCACCAACCGCATTACTTAATATATGTGTATCAGCAACTATGTTTGCTATAGTATTAGTATAACCAAACCCTTGCTCTAAAATTTCTACTCCTATTATTGTACCAGTATGAGGATTGCTTACCCATTTAGCAGTAGCATCTACACTAATATCTTGACCATTAGAGGTAATAAAACTAGGGCTTGCGGCAAGAGTTAATACACCTTCGGGTATTAATTCAAGAGTGTAATCCTCTCCATAAAGATTAGTTTCTACGTTACTATAATATAAATTATCCATATAATAATTTTGTCCGGGGTTTGTTACTAATATTTCTTTAACATAAGACGTTGTAGGGTGAGTAGACGTAAGATTTACATAATTAGACCATCTTTCTAAAATATCATTAGTAATACCTCCACCCGGAGCATTGTTATTAGACAAACTTGTAATATAAAGAGGTGAATCAGCAGGTATACTTTCACCTATATATTGCCCCGCATAAACAATTTGATTAAGGTTAGTGAAAACATAATCATTATCTAATATATTTGTACCCCCACTATCATTAGCATTAAAAGTAATTTGTTGTGTAGTAATACCATTAATAGTGCTAGTTTGTACGGCATCTATAGTAATAGTAGTATTATCATATTGTGAGATACCTGTGTTAGTAATTACTACTGAATCATTGGCTGAAAAACCGGGATTACCTGTCATTTGAAACATAACTTTTCCGTTTGTTAATTCATATATAAAATCTACACCCATACCTTCATATTCTTCCCAAATATTATTAGGCCCGTATGTATCTTCGTTGTTATACATTTGTATAGGGTGGCCGGAATGTAATTGCATTCTTTGGTCTGCCCTATTTTGATAACCGTCATGTACACTCATACCTAAATCACCTGCTAGGTCTTTTAGTTTACTTGCACCCATGTGCATAATATTAGACATACCTTGTGCTTCATGTTCCCAATATATTGTAGTGTTTTCTTCTGAATTTAATGACCCTTGACCTACTTCCCATAGTGGTAATTGTTTATTTAATATACTTAAAGAATCTAAAGCCTCTATTGAGATAGTTCTATCTTTTAAATTTTCTGTAACATTTACACTTTCAATAATACCTTGCCATATAGGTCTATCAATTCTAGCAATATCTTTATTACCTGTTTGACCAGCGCCAGCAAATACTATTACTTTCCATTCTTTTAACCCAACACCACTAAACAAAGAATGTAATTCATGGTTATATTTGTCAGAAGAAAAACCAACTTGATTAGGTGAAGTGTATTGCGCTTCATCATTTAATTGTATAGAACAATTAGACATACCGTTATTTACTGTATTTATAGATAATGAGTGTAACGGGTTTAATTCTTCTCCCGAAGGCATATCTGTTAAAGGTCTAAAAAGAGCGGCCCTATCTAACATAAGAGTAGTAACTGCATCGTCACTACCACTAGGGGAATGAGTATATATTTCCCAACCATACATGGCACTAGCAGTTCTTGTAGCCCCAAAAGGATTAGTGCTTTTTAGTACACCATCTTGATATACTTTAAATTTTTGAGCGCCACTTGTATAATCTATATGTACATCTACATCTATCCACATATTATCTTTAGTGGGTATATTAGTTTGTTTAACTCTACTCATACTATATAATAAGGGGTGAGTATTATAACCAGTTAAATCTACATCAAAAGAAATAGCGGGTGTACCTGTTAAACCTTCTTCAAAATGTGTATTAGCACCAAATAAATCATTAGAACTTAAACTTGTAGGCGCAATAGTACCACTAAACCCTGCTTTTATAGTTACTTTAGGGATTATTTTTCCGTTGTTAGTATTTGTTCCATTAAAAGAACGTACTGCTAATCTAAAATGTAACCAATCTCCTGTATCTCTTGAATTAAGTGAGCCATCAAATATTAAACTAGGTTCAGTAGGTGTACTATTACTACCTGTTTTATTAAAAGTTTGTACGCATAAAAAAGGTTGACCCGAAAGTGATTCTACAGTATGGAATATATCTCTAGCAGATGTATCGCTTGAGCCACTATTTATTGTTTCTCCCATCCAATGCCCTGCTAAATGCGCTCTTCTTGCTAGTGTTATATGAGTATCAGTAATATTATTTTTACCGGCAGTTTTATTAGCAATTGTAGTAGAGTCACCATATCCTACCATTGTATTTCTAGCAAAACTACCGTCTATAGTTCCTGTAGGAACAATATATCTAGTAGAAGTATCATTACCGTTACAAAATAATTGATAAGCGTCATTACCATAAATACCACTAGTAGACTGTGGGTTAGTTCTAAATCTATTTGCGTTTGTAAAACCATCGGGATATTCTAATTGTGACCTACCTTGTTGTGTACTAGGTGAATTTCTTGTTAAATCTAAAGTAATCCATTCATATAAACCTTTATTATGTAATAATTTATCAGTAGCAGAAGAAAAGAAAGAAGCAGATGGTAGTGTACTATTATTTCTTATTCTATCTAAAATACACCAACGGTATCTAGGATTTAATGTAGCCTCTCCATTTAAAGGATTACCAAAATGAGATTTATAAGATAAATAATTAACACTATCGTTTGGGGAATTAGTATCATCTGCTATTGCTCTAGCACCTGTAAAATCATCATAATAGCCAGTAAGCCATACGTTATATTTATCTTTTACTGTACGAACCATAACTACAACCTACATTACTATGCCTTGATTTGTACCTTTTTGTTGTATTTTTCTAATAACGGTTTCTGCTATTTCATCACTTGTTAAACCAGTAAAGTTATTTGTCATAATAACTTCTGTGTTAGCAACAAAGTTTTCTATTCCTGTGTGTTGTACTTGTTTAATTAAATCTCCTGTAACTGCACCGGCTTTAAACCCAAAGAATAATTCTTCTCTAGCGTTAGCAAAATCCTGTGTGTCTTTTTGAGCATTTTGTAAATCCATACTATAGTCATCTAATCCCATGTCAGCAAACATCATATCTGTGTTCATAGTTAATTCTTTAAATTGGGCGTTTAAATCTTCCGCTCCTATTCCCATATCTACCATTCCTTCGGTCATATCCTTTACATTCGGTAGCGCTTTATCAATAACATAAGCCAAAGCAACTATAGCCGCACCCGCAACAGTTAATAAAAATGCTATTCTAGCGGCCGCTACAAAAGTAGCCGTAGCGATTGCCAACGCCCCCATACCTGCCGCCGCCGCCCAAACACTAGCCCCCCATATAACAAAAGACTTTATTAACCCTACCTCTAAAACCGTACTTAATGCACTAATAGATGCAGTTGTCAGAATTATCTCCATAACCAAAAATCCCATAGTTAATGCCATCATAACCATAGAAATTCTCATTACATTTGCTTCATCACCAAATATTTTTAATTTTTCTCCTAGCATAGCAAATGCCATACTCCCTACCATCAGTATACTACCTATACCCATCATAGCCATACTTAACCTTTGACTTGCCATACTTGCTACATCTGTAGCAACAGTTACCTTTTTTAGAGTAACTCCATATGTGTTCATTTGTAGTATTTGTGCTTCGGTAAATGCAATATTTTTTCTAATAGAGTGACCCAATCCTTCTAGGGCTATACCATATTTGTTTGTTTCTACTAATCTAAT
>Ga0114997_10004056_pt1 | contig 11388 bp, 5 predicted proteins | sample ArcticOcean_MG_C_2_FD_87045 | JGI IMG/M metagenome (GOLD analysis project Ga0114997, IMG submission 87045) | Marine microbial communities from western Arctic Ocean - ArcticOcean_MG_CB4_136 | ecosystem: Environmental > Aquatic > Marine > Oceanic | place: Arctic Ocean: Canada Basin | collected... | reverse complement strand
GACGTCGTGATTTGCGACGACGAACACCACCACGCCAATGAAGCACCCGGAGCGAAACCCAAAACTGCAAGGTTCATGTCCGCGGGCGATAAGTTAGATTTCGACCGCGCGCAAAAAGGACTGGCTCCAGTCATGCAGCCGTATCGCGAGGCGAAAGAGCAAGCGTTACTGAAAGCGGGTAGCGGTGGCGGTAGAAGTTCCATTCCGGGTGCACCAGGCGGGTTTATCGGTCCGTTCGGCCATCTGAACGGTGGAAATAATAATAATAGCAACGGTCAACAGAAAAACAAAGACGATCCGAACGGTGATTCCGGCCCGGCATTTTCCGAGCTCGCGTTGAAACGATTACAACCGACTGGTAAAGAAGTCATTCCAGATGAAATTTTGAAACTCGAACGCGATATCGTCGAACGCGTCATCGGCGAAGTTCTCGATAAACCGGGCACGGTATCTTGGGACAGCATCGTTGGTCTCGAACACGCGAAGAATGCCGTGCAAGAGCTCGCAGTATGGCCGATGACGAATCCGGAACTCTTCACCGGCGCTCGCGCAGTGCCCAAAGGTTTGCTCTTGTTTGGTCCTCCCGGTACCGGGAAAACTATGATCGGTAAAGCTGTTGCCTCGCAATGCAAAGCGACGTTCTTTTCAATCTCAGCATCTTCATTAACCTCTAAATGGATTGGCGACGGCGAGAAAATGGTGCGCGCGTTGTTTGCGGTCGCGAGACACTGCGCGCCTTCAGTGATATTCGTGGACGAGATTGACTCTTTACTCTCGGCGCGAAAATCTGAAGGCGAACACGAGTCGTCGAGACGAATGAAAACGGAATTTCTCGTCCAAATGGACGGATTAGGAGGCGAAGATCCAACGAAACCGATGCTACTCATTGGAGCTACGAATAGACCGCAAGAGCTGGACGATGGGGCGCGACGACGTCTGGCCAAACAGCTCTACATTCCTTTGCCGTGCGCGGCGGCGAGACGAGATATGATTTTGAAAACGTTAAATCCAGATGGCGAAGGAAAAGTGAAACACGCGTTAACTGAGAAAGATTTAGACGTAATTTGTGAGAAAACCGATGGATATTCCGGCTCGGATTTGAAGAACTTGGTGCAAGAAGCTGCTCGAGCACCTCTGCGCGAGTTATTTGTGAAGAAGAAAGCTAAAACTGGAAGCGAGAAAGAAGACGGTGGCGGCGATGTCGTTGACTTGACGAAAACGAGCGAAGACGAAGCACAAGAGTTGCGCGAGATTCGCATAGATGATATTCGTAAAGCAGCAAAACAGGTTCGCGCGTCGGTAACTCGGGCTGATATTGAGTTTCACGAAGAATGGAACAAAAAGCACGGCGCTTTGACCGCGGAAGAAGTGGAAGAGGACGGCGAATGGTAAGAAAAAGCAAAATATATAGTATTAGACGACGCGGCTCTGCCCTCTATTAGATAGTTTTCATACATACACATACACTAATCGTAGACCTTGATGAAATTCAAGACTTTCTGTACGAGTTCTAAGCTGCCTAGATCTAGAGGATCGCTGTAATAACTCGGTACTTCTCTATCATTATCCGCAAACTTAAACGCTAAGTAAAAGTCCTTCGCTGTCGCCTTCTTACTTACGGGAAAATGCGACGCTACCACCCTATTTGCGCCAATAAATCTTCGCTGGCAGTTTTTCTTCCACTCGCGAATTTCTTCTCTAAAGAATTGAAAGACAATTACGTATACAATAGGCGAGACGACAAACTTATTCTTCATCGCGTTAAAGCTCTTCGCTGGATTGATAATATTCTTAGCATCCGGGGCGATGAAGAGAGAAAAGAGGGTCATGCGTCTCCATCCGTTGATCTCGTCGCTGACGTCGTTGGCTCTCTCGACATCTCTTCCTCCTTTAAAATTTAATCCTCTTAAAAGCTTGATCGTAAACGACTCCTCACTTCCTAAATCTCTCAACTCTTCTTTCGGTATGATGTCTGGTGGATTCTCACCGTCCACGTATACCGCCGCATCGGTCACGAGCAGCGTTTTGGACTTCTTGTGGAAAAAGGTCCCCTCGGAATAACGATATTGCGACCAAAACAGATTGAACGTGCCTAAAATTTCATATTGGATTTCGTCCAGCCATTCGGGAGGCGGATTCGAGCTGTCCAACAATTCTGTAGCGTTAGAAATCCCCAACAACGGGTTCGGAAGCTGCACGGGAAACGAAAACTGACCGGGTACGACGAAGACTTTCGCGTTCTTATGAGCGCGAGCAAACGACGGTAAAAAAATCTTATGTTCGTACATCGTCGTTCCGAGCACGACGCTCGAGACCCGATAGTCCTCTCCAAATGTCTCTTTCATCAAAGCTACGCACTCCTCGGTTGGTGCGATTGGATCTTTCACCCACAGCGTGCCGTCCTTCAATTTTATCACCGTCATCCGTACGTTCGTTGATACTCCCAGGCCGAATCCAATGCCTTGTTGCTGCGTGAACGCGTACACGTTTTCGTAAATCTTCTCAACTTTTGTCTCTCGAAAGAGCAGAGGAACCAAAGGGAATGGGAACCCGAAAAAGTTCAAGAAGAATCTGTCCTTATTATTACTGTTATTATTCTCGTCACCCGTCGGATTGCTCTCTGTGGACATTGCCGCGGTGGTGGTGGTGGTCGTGGTCGTGGTCGTGGTCGTATTCCTCGAAGAAAAAAACCGATGATTCTCTCTTTGCAAACTTCGAGCAGCACTAATCCTGTTTCTCTGCATCGTCGTTCTCGCGTTACCGGCGGCGACGTGAACGACTTCCCCTCGCGCCCCCACCGTTTGAAGCGCTGTCGTTTTTCCACTCATCGCCGCGATATTATTTGATGATTAAAAGTAGTATTATATGATAGAGTAATAAGGACGAGCAAAAACACTTTGTTGTGTGTGTCCTCTGCGTCGTCCTCGTGACGTCCAAGTGTTCGTCCTATAAATGAAGAAGGTACTGAGATGAAAGGAAACCGAGAGATTTTTGATTTTTCGTGGGCAGTTTTTGCCAGCTGTCAGCTGTGTTGCCTGAGGTGTTCGCCAACGGCGAAAACACCTTTGCAGATATGCGTCAAAAAGCGTCACTCCTACTTCCCCGTTTTTCCATTTATTCTCTTCTACGCACCGAACTCCTCTCCGTATACGCGAGAAGAGAGAAGAAAAGAAACAACTTTATTTACGCATAAACGTAAACACTAATAATTCACGCAGATAATGCAATCGATCGCGCAACCGTGCGGTGTTCGCGTCTTGGCGTCTTCGCGCGCGACTTCTTCGAAAAACAACTCGAGAAGATGCGATGCCGTTAACGTTAAAATGGATAAATTCGCGCCGAAAGCGTTCTCTTTTTCCTCCTCCGCGAGGGAATCTGGTTCCATTCGAGGCTCGAATACTTTGAAAAGAGACATTTTGAAGAGAGAGAGACTGTCGAGACGCGCGTTGAAGACGAAAGCGACCGGGGCGAGGTACGATTCCGCGAATTTAGTATTTTATTCTTCTTCTTTTCCCTAATGCGTCTCGTCTCGATGATGATGATACAAACAACAACAACAACTGACGACGACGATATCCTCTTTTTATTCTTCAATACTTACACACACACATGATGCACAACGTCATTTCAGAGCTTCCGCGTTGTCTGAGTTCAAGGAAAAGTTTCCGGCGGCGGAAACCGCTTTTTATTTCGCCGCCTGGTATTTTCTCAACGTCCAGTTCAACATCATCAACAAGACCATCTACAACTACTTCCCGTTTCCGTGGTTCGTGTCTTGCGTGCACTTGGGCGTTGGTTTGCTCATCATGACGTTCTTCTGGACGACGAGGCTGGTCAAGTTTGAAAAGCCCTCGCCGACGTTTTTGAAGGCGTTGACGTTGCCGGCGTTTTTGCACGCGTTTGGACACTGCTTGTCGAACGTGTCCTTTGCCACCGTCGCGGTTTCGTTCACGCACACCGTGAAAACGTTGGAACCGGTATTTTCGGCTCTTGGCGTGTATTTAGTCTCCGGTACCGTGTACCCGTTACCGGTGTACCTTTCTTTGATTCCAGTCATTGGCGGTGTCGCGCTTGCCTCGGCGACGGAGTTGTCATTCACGTGGTTGGGTTTTCTTACCGCGATGTCCTCGAACGTTGCGTTCGCGGCGAGAGCGATCTTTAGTAAGAAGCTTATGTCTGAAATGTCTCCGCTCAACTTGTATAACTACGTGACGATTGTTGCGTTGCTCTTCTGCATTCCGTTCGCGTTGCTCTTCGAAGGTTCCACCGTGGCGGCCGGCATCTCGAGCGCCATTGCCCTTAAAGGCCAAAAAGATTTCGTCATGTCTTTGTTGTCGGTTGGTTTCTACTACCACATGTACAACCAAGTCGCATACCAAGCGTTGGGCAAGGTTGAACCAGTCACGCACGCCGTCGGTAACGTCGGTAAGAGAATCTTTGTGATTGGCTTCTCCATCTTGGCGTTTGGAAACAAGATTTCCACGCAAACTGCCGTCGGCTCTGCGATTGCCATCGCCGGCGCGTCCGCGTACGGTATCATCAAGGCTAAATACGCCGAGAAGAAGACGGCGTAAGGTACTACCGATACCGAATACTGCTTATATACATATATAAGAAGTATATGTATCTTTTTTGATGTGTATGAGGAAGCGAGGAAACATTCTTTTTTCGCGTTGGGGTATTACTACGCGACGAGAGAGGAGGAAAAGAAAGATTACGTAAAAATGTGTTGTTTTAATATTAATATCTGCTATACAAGACTATACGGAGAAAACTATAATGGATACTACCTAAATCATCACGGTTCAACAGTTTAGTTCTGAGATACGTACGTCGCCGAATCTCCAAGTTCATTTCGTCGCTTGGCGTTCAACTCTATGATATCCTCCCTCTTGAAACCGCCGCTCTGGAATTCCTTCTGCCCTTCCTCTATCAGCTCATAAAGCGCTCTCAAACACCACTGTCTGTTATGTTCTCTATCCGCGTACCTCCGACACACGATTCGAATCTCGTTCGTCTTTTTCAAAAACCGTTTCCCGCAAATAGCCTTGATGTAGTCCATCGCCTCCTCGGACAACCCAGTCTCCTTCATCAAAGCGTCCACGTTCACTTTTAAACTCACCTTCTTATTTAAACCGTGATCTTGCGTCCCACCAGCCTCTAAAACCAAATTCGTCTCCCACTCCAATATCCTCTCCGTCCCGTTTTTCTCCTCTTCCTCCATCTCCGCCCGCTCTTTCGCCCACCGCGCCTTGTACTCCTCCGAACTCGTAATCTCCTCGACCCTTTCTAATAACTCGTTCAAAACTTTCTCGCGGTTTTCCTCCAACCCAATGTGTTCTCTCGTGTCGTATAAGTTCGTTCTCCTAAACTCGTGCGATTCGTACGAGTCGATTTCAGTCAACATCCCGGCGTACGACCCTTTGTCTTTCCTCGTCAGACGCTTGTTGCTGCTGCTGCTGTTGTTGTTCTTTTCCCCATCATCTTCGCTCTCTGAGGAGGAAGAGGAAGAGGAGGACGTCTCTCCGCCCTCCTCCTCCTCCCCACCGGCTGCTGCTGCTCCTGCTCGCGCACACGTCGTGAAAAACAATTTTTTGCTCGTCGCTCGACCTTTAACGACATCATCATCGACGACGAACAAAGACGACGACGATCGACGATGAATTTGCCCCCACAAGGAAACAGAGTCGGGAAACGTGCGAGCGTGAGGAGTGTTAGACGACGACGACGAGAACAACAACGAAGATAATAAGCGTCCTCCTCGTCGCGACGAAACTTGGGCGACGACGCGAGAAGACATGATGATTGCGAGAGTTATATCTCTATCTTCTTCTTCGTCTTCTTTGTCTTCGCGCGTTTCTTTTTTGTGAAGCAATGTTTGTGCAAATGGAGCAGCAGAGCTTTTACACGGATGGTGTTTTGCAGTCGCGTGCTCTGCGACATAAAATGTACGAATATAAACCTTATACACGTACATCTGCACACGTCTAAATCTATCTAATACTGTTGCTATTACTATAATCTGTGTTGTTGTTGCTGTCGTCTCATCTCTGCTCCTCCCGCGTGGCAAAAAGTTGTTGTTCGGTGATGACTTGTTTCAACGCTAAACCTCTCCCGCGGATGCGTTTGCGCGCGGCTTCGTCCTCGACGCCTCTCGTGATTTCTCGAGAGGTGAAGGTGCGCGCGAAATCGCGCGCGAGGTCGTTGTATTCTTTTTTCTCTCGGAGTTTCGCGAAGAGAAGGTCAATTTTAGCCGTTCGTTGACGGTCTTCGAGTATTGCTCGACAGAAGAGGCGATTGAAGAGGTTGATTCGACTGTTCATGTTTTCGAATTCGCTCATCTCTAAGATTCGCAAGGCGTTCGCGCCGAGCGCGTTGGAGGCGACGGTATGCGCGAAGAACTTGGCGAGGTTGGCCACGCGACGAACGGACGAGGTTTCTTCGTTTTCGCCGGATTTGATTTCTTTAAGCTGGTCTTGAATGCACAAACGTAACGTCAACCTGTGTCGCTTTTGGCGCTCGACGAGTTTAGAGGTCAAGATGGCGTAGTACGGGTTGAACGCTTTTTCTTGCAAGCAACATTCGAGGATGACGCGGACGATTTCGCGGTCGCCTTGACCGCTGAGTGGTAGTTTTAGCAATCTTTCCAGACAATCTGCGTAGTCTTCCGAGGACATGACGACGCAAAATATTGCGCGTCTGGTTTCCGTGTTCATGCGCATCTTTTTCGCCAGTTGCAAAAGTTGCGTTTCGTTGCCGTCGACGCCGTCGTTGTTTGCGTTGCTGCTTCTCTCGGCGTTGCGTTTCTTGAACCACTCTTCCGTTCCAGCGGCTTCGGGTAACCACCAGTTACCTGTTTTTTCTAAAGCGTTGTCAGTGAGTATGTCGTACGTGAGCGCTCGCAAGGCGACGGTGACTTCGCCAACGCGATTGGCCGTTTTCACCCACCTCGATAACGCGATAGGGATGCCGTATTGGTCTTTACCCGAAGCGTCGCTTTCAGATTTAGAAACTTTGTTGTTCTTCAAGTCGAGAACGAGCTCTAACGTCAAACGCGCGCGTTTCGATAAGCCGCCACCACCACCACCTTCGGCTGCTCCGTTTTTAATTTTCAACGCACGAGCGGTTTCGCTCAACGCGTCGATGTATGATTTCATACCCACCGGGTCTTCGCCGCGAAGTTTCCCTCCGGAGACTTTCAAAATAGTAAGCGTCAAACCAGCATCCATTTCAAAGAGCGTCTTTGCCAGGGAAATCAAGCACCCGTAAACGACTGAACTTGGGAACAAACCGATGTTGTACAGCTTGGCTAAACACAAGGCTAAGTTCGACGCCGGTCGAGAAGACTCATCGTTCAGTCGTTCGCGCTCGAATTGTTCGCACACGTTTGCCGCAAATCGAGCGGCAAACTCTGGACCAATCTCACCGCTACATCCCGCGACTAAGCATGCAATCGCTGCGCAATAACTCTCCGAGGCTTTTGGTCCTTCAGCGAGCGCTTTGTGCACCAGCTCTTCACTGACGCAATCGCCGACGGTTTTCCGCGGGTGTTCTCTCGCCACGGCGGAGATTTCGGCCACGATATTTGCAACGTTCGCTTCACCGAGACGGTTGAGCAAACCGCGTATAATTCTTCTTTGCGTTTCAAACGAAGGGTCGTCGATGTCTCTGGCAGTCTTACTCTTCTTACTTTTGTTGTAGTTCTCCGTCGCAGTCGCTGCTTCCGCCGCTGCTTTCATCGCGGCGCGCTGCGCAGGAGGTACGTATTTCGTCGCCGACGGCATAAAGTTCGCGTGCGCAGCTTCTAATGCATCTTCATCCTTCTCGTCTTCTTCTTGTTCCTCGTCTTCCTCCTCCGACGAAGACGAGTACTCTTCCTCCTCGCTCATCACGTCGTCCGAATCGTCCTCCTCCGATTCATCATCGCTTCCGCTACTTCCACCACCACCACCTAACAACTCTAGCCCCGGCAACCCTTCAATGAACAAATCCAACCCATCTTCGATTTTCTTCTTCCCCATCTTCTTTTCTAACTGTTTCGCGTTGAACTCGTCTTCTTTATACGCGTCGAGTAAACTTTGTCGCATGCCGCCGACGCCGCGCGCGCCGTCGGCGGGAGCCATCTTCTTTTCTTTCCCGTTCTTTTTACTCTTACTTTCCTTCTCCGGAGCAGCCGTCGTTTCTCTCTTCTTTTTCTTCGTTTTCGTTTTCTCGTCGTCTCTCTTCGCCGGCGTCGCTTTCGTCGTCGTCTTCTTCGCGCTCAAAGTCTCAAACCGTCGCTTCTTGTTCATCTTCTTTTCGTGTTTCATCTCCGCCCTCTTTTGTTTTCTGGACAACGACGACGACCGTCCTCCGGGTCCTTCGAATCCTCCTCCTCTTCTTCGTCCGTATTCTTTCCCGTCTTTTTCATCGTCGTCGTCATCATCATCATCATCAAAGCCGCCGCCGTCGATATCGTTTTTTTTTCCCCGTCCTCGGAAATTCACATCCCCGAAACCATCAGACGACTCCGCCGCTTTCGCCGCTTCTCGACTCGCCAGCTGCTCTTGGACGTATTTCGGGAGTTGCGGGCCTTTGCTTTTCTTTTTCTTCTTTCCTCTGAATCCTCCTTTACCTCCTCCTCCTCCGCGCAAAGGAGGAGGCGTTTTTGGCATTTTTAAGCGATTTTTGTGAAGCAGAAAACGAACGATTTGACTCAGATGAAGAAGAAAAAATACGAAGCGAACGAAAGCGCGAAGCAGTCGGCTATATGCGAGATATTTTTATACGCTTTTATGTGATTTGATCTGCGATGATGATGATGATGCGTTGATGATGTTTTTGTGTCGTTAAAATGAAGAAAATGGAAGAATACCTCTCTGCATCTCTCTCTCTTTCTCTCTCTGTGTTTCTCTTTCTGCTACTTACGTCGCGCTTCTTTTTTTCTTTCTTTCTTTATTATATACAGGGGCGAGAGAAAAGCGCTTTCGAGCTTTTCGCGCGCTCTCTCGCAAACGGCTTTGTGAAGGGGAAGAGGAGAACTCGCCTTCATGTCTCAATGTCTCTCTCTCTCTTTCTTTTACGAAACGACCGTTGTCGTTGTCGTGGTTGTGGTTGTGGTTGTCGTCGTGGTGGAGTTACTGCTCGAACGGTGCAGTTTGTTTTTGTTGCCGCTCGTCGTTTCGTTACAGCTCGTCGCGTGAGGTTTTGGAGGCGAGAACGATACCGTCGTACGACGGTCTCGGGAGGCGTTTAGTTTTCGAGATTCGTATCTCGTTCTTCCTCGCTCGTCGTAAAACGCAAAATCTTTCGCGAGGCCGTTCTCGGTTTGGTACGCCAACATCACTTCGATGCACTGACGCAAGACGGTCGGAGTGACGTATTGCGCGTCTCGGCTGTGCGTGACTCTTTTCGTTTCTACTTTGTGTATTTTTCGGTCGTCCACGATGCGCAAGTGCCTTCCGAAGACTTGGAACGGGACGTCTTTTGCGACGAGCCATTCGACATTGAACGAGCCGTTAAATTTACCTTCGCGCTGCCAAAAGGTATCGTTTTTATCAAAGTCGAGGTCGGAAGTCATCTCTACAACGCCGGAGAAGTAGCCGCTCGCGTTTACGGAGAAGAGAAGGAAGATTCTTTGCGGTATCTTCTTCGTACTCTTAGTAGTCGTATTTTTGAGCGGTGACGATGATAACGCCGTTTCGTGGTTAGCGTTGACGACGATGGATCTGTTTTCGTTCACGGCACCGTTAATGTCTTCGCTTACTTTGCTACCGTTACTTATTACGGATAAGCCTCTTTCTCCTTCCCTTCCTCGCGCTCCCGCGCTCAAGTAGTTGCCGGCGCCGCCGTTGCAGCTTTTGAGGTGAAGCAGTTGTTGTTGTTGAAATGCCTCGGATAATTTCGCGTTCCCTCGCGGCGTCGAACTCCACTTACCGTATTTGATTGATTTATGAATATCATCTTCGCTGAAGGACTTACAAACGAATCCTTTGCACGCCGACCAGTCGATGCCGGCAAAAATTTCGTGCGGATTCGGACGGATCAGCTTCTCGTGTAAGCTCTTGTATGGACTCCCGAGAGATAATATGCGTTCCGGGTTACGAAATCGCGGACCGCGAACGGACTCACCGAGCGATAAGTTCCCATTGAAACTGGTAACGCCACCGGTGTTTCTAATCATCGGTTCTCGTCTTACGGTACCATTGTTGTTGTTGTTGTTATTGTTATTATTACTTTTCTTATTGTTGTTCGCGCCGTGTCCGTTCATCCTCCTCAATGTCGCAGCTCGAGCGGCATCGCGTTCCGACATCGGAGGTAAAGCAAAGCTCGAAAACGTCGACGCGGTTGCATCTCCAACGATCGAGGTGAAATGCTCCGCCGCGGCCGCAATACCAGCGCGCGTGGTACTATTTTCGCTGAATTCTGACGGCATCATCGTCGTCGTCGGAGGCGTCATTGGCGGCGGCGGCGGATAGTATTGTTCGTCTCCACGCTCTCCTTCCGCCTCTTCAGTATACGGTTGATATTGTTGTTGATAATACGGATAGTGCTGATACGGCATCTCCGACGTCGTCGTCATCATCATCGGAAAGTGCTGCTGTTGCTGCTGTTGCTGCTGCTGTTGCAAAGATGCTTCACTCGTCGTAGTCGGTGGCGGCGAAACAATCCCACCTTGCGGCGAGAGATGTTCGTATCCCCACGACGAAGGCGCCCCCGTCGTCATCGGCGCCGGCACCGGCGGAGGCACAAACGCCGGCGTAAATATGGCCGTCCCATCCGGTAACGGCGTGTAATACCCGTACCCAAACGAACCGTACGCGTAGTGCGTATCTCCAAGCATCTTCGCCGTCATCAGAAAGTTGTTGTTGTTGTTGTTGTTGTTTTCTTCTTCTTCTTCGGTTTCTTCTTCGCAATACTCCTCCTTTAAAGGAGGAGACGTCGTCTCGTCCTCGTCCTCGTTGTTCACCTCCTCCTTCACGCGCGCTTCTTTCCGCATCGTCTCCGCTAACACAGCGACCTCTTCCTCTTCCTCCTCTTCCTCTCTTCTTCTTCTTTGCTCTTCTTCTTCTTCTTCTTCTTCTTCTTCTTCTTCACCCTCAAAAGTCGCTTCAAAACGCTCGCACTCTTCAACGCCTTTTTTTTTATGTATCACCTTTAACCCGCTCTTCGCTTTCTCCGCGTACGACATCATCGTCTTCATCTTTACCGGCTGTTGTTGTTCTCCTTTTCCTTGGTCTCCTCGTTCTTCTTCTCGAGCACACAACGTTTGCGTTTTAAGAACAACGATCTCTCTCTCGTATCGCGCGCGCAAAGAGCAACAAAACAAAAGCGTTTGTTGTCTGTCTCCCTTTTTTTTTTGTCTCGTCTGCTTGAAAATAATTTTCGTTCGATTTTTTTTTTTTTTTT
>Ga0114997_10004054_pt1 | contig 11390 bp, 14 predicted proteins | sample ArcticOcean_MG_C_2_FD_87045 | JGI IMG/M metagenome (GOLD analysis project Ga0114997, IMG submission 87045) | Marine microbial communities from western Arctic Ocean - ArcticOcean_MG_CB4_136 | ecosystem: Environmental > Aquatic > Marine > Oceanic | place: Arctic Ocean: Canada Basin | collected... | reverse complement strand
TCAAAATCTTGTGCTTCATCAATAAATATTAAATCATATGTATTATCTATATAATTTTTACAATAATGTTTCATTTCAACATGTTTTCGTATACTATTAAATGTTTGAAAATCATGTGTTAATGTTTTTTCCCATAATTTAATTAATAAATTATCTGTTTTTTTTAATTCATTTGTACAATAATCCTCAATATTATTATAAGTTAATTGATTACAAAACTTATTAAAATGTGATACATAATGATTTTTTAATCTATATGGTTTTTTTATAAACCATTCTAAAACATCTCCTAGATTAACTGGTTTTAAATCAATTAAATTTAGTTTGTCATTATTTTTAATAAATGATGTTCTCATCAATGAATCAAATGTTACAGGATATAGATTTGTAATATTTTGTTTTCTTAATTTAATTCGGATTTCTTCAATTAAACTCTTATTAAATGCTAAATATAAGATTTTTTTATTTTTATGTTGTTTTGCTAAATTTAATAAGGTAGTTGTTTTTCCCGAACCAGCCACAGATTTAATTGCTACAATTTCATTCTTTTTAAAAATATGTTTTGTTATATAACTTCTATGAATTTCGTCTAATTTTTCCATTGATTTAACACAACGCGCATTTATAAAATTACATTTTTTAATATTTGTAGTTATATCTTCAAGTTGTTTAATATTTTCTTCAGAAACTTGTTTTTTAATATCAGTATTTTTAAATATATATTTGAAAGATACCATTTTACAAAACCATACATTATACATTTTATTTCTATATTCAATACTGTATGAGGTAAAATCACTTATTTTTAACCATTCAATATTTCCCGTATATAAATATAATGATTTAATATTATTTGGTATATCTATATTTGTTGGTATTTCACATATAGCATAATTACCACTCTGAACATATCGTATAAATTGTTTATCTACATTTAATATTAAATAATTTGGAAAAATAAGAGTTTCAAAATTATCCATTCTTATATAGTTTTATATACAATTTATAAAAAATCAATTTAAATACTTTATTTTAAATATACTTTATTTATTTTAAATATTTTTAAATATATTTAATAGTTTTGAAGAAGTCTACTAATAAAGATTCACAGTTTTTAATACATTTATCATTAATATCATTAATATCATTATTATTATTATTATTATTATTATTATTATTATTATTATTATTATTATTTTCTAATATACATTTTCTTTTACAATAATCATTAAATTCAAATGTAGTATATTTTTTAAATCCGATTATTTTATACTGTACCATATCTTTACTAATTAAATAGATTATAAATCAATTTACATAAGATTATTATTTTATAATTATTGGAAATATTCACATATGGAATGTGGATATTTATCTAATATAGGTAATAATACATCAAGTCTCTTGTCAATTGGTTTAGTACCAACTGCTTTTTTCCGTTTATTTTTTGCCGTCCGTTCAATTGACAATGATTCACTTTTAGTTAAATTTTTAATTTTTAAATAATATACCCATTCTCCGTCACCCTTGAATGCGTGTGTATATTTGGCACCACCCTTTATTATTCCATTATGTTGTCTTAATCGTCGTGTTGAATTATTAGTTATACCTAAATATGTATAGTTATTATTACTATTTGTATTTACAAGTAAATATACAATATATGTATTAATATTTTCTTCACTCATATAATATATATATTTAATAAAACATTTATAAATATGTTTTTATGTATAAACAATACACGTGATATTATATTAATTTATAAATGCCACGCAATACATATCCAGGAAAAAAATTATATGAGAATAGGAATTATTTTGAAACAGCTGTATCTTTTAAGAATATAATAAATCATCCAACGATACAAAAGATAAAAAGACCTGATTATCAGGCTTCAATAAATAGTGATACGGTTGAATCATTAGTTGTTGAATTTAATAAAAATCCTAATTTTTTGAGATATAAAAATAAAATAGTGATTGGTATATTAAATAATACTTATTATATTTTGGACGGACAACACCGTATGGAAATGGTAAGACAAATTGGTGAAATGGAAGAGGAATTACAATTTTGTTGGTATTCTTTTACTACGGAACAAGGAATGAGAGAATTATTTACTAGTATAAATAAAGATTCTTATAAAAATCAGTGGTTTATAAATTCGGATGATTTTAAACAAATAAAGATTACAGAATTTAACAGGGAATTAAAAACATATTGTAAGGAATATTTTGCGAAAAAAAAAACTGAAAAAGGTAAAATATATACAATAGAGGAATTTACAGAAAAATTAAATGAACTTGATTTTTTTAATGATTCAGAAAAACCAGCATTAGATTATTATAAATTAATTAAAGAAAAAAATGATAATTTTTGTAATTTATTTGATTATACAACACAATTTGAGATTAATAAAAAATCTTTTTATAAAGATGAATATAAAAATGTTGAAAATAAAATTGTAATGTCTTTAAAAAATAATAATTTTCTTGAATGGTTAAAAACTGAAAAGAAACCTATTCATAAATTTACTAAAAATAAGAAGGAGGCAATACCGCAATCATTACGTAAAAAAGTATGGGAAGAGCATTTTAAAACTGAAACGAAACATAAGTGTCCCATATCGTGGTGTGATACTATATTAAATAATTCTATTAAAAATGGATGGCAGGCTGGTCATATTAGATCGGAAGACAATGGTGGTGAAACTAAACTTGAAAATTTAAAACCTATTTGTAAAAGTTGTAACTGTGAAATGGGAACTAAAAATTGGGATACATATGATAAAATTTAATAATTATAAAATATAATAATTATAAAATATAATTAATGAGATATAATTTATAAATATGAGGTAGTTTTTTTGTTACGTATATTAATTATTTGATGAATAATTATATCAATACCTATAATAATACTAAATAATAATATATTTATGAGTGTTCTTTCTTCTTTATTTATAATAAATATATATATGATGTATATTAATAATAAAAACAGTATATTATGCATAATACCGGGCCATTTTTCCCATTCGTAAAAATTCTTTAACATTTATAATATATTTATATAAAATAAAAATAAATTAATTTATTTTACTAATTCAATATATATAATGATTCTTCTCCAATGTATATATTCTTTATTAAACAAGTCCCTGTATTTCCATAACTTATTTTTTCAATTAAATCTGTTCTAAATCCGGCAGATTGTGCGGTTAAAACCATATTATCTATGTCTATTGTTTTACTAAAACAATTTAATTCGGGTGGTACTAAATCCCTAACCCTATTTGAATATATTATTATCCCTATTTGTTCGTGTGTGCATTCGTAAGTTCTAGTTATATGTGTAGCATTATTATTTTCATCATTTGTAATTTCTATTTCTTCTAATATATGTCCTATTTTTGAATCTGCTTCAAATGAATTTCTACCGTTAATAGCTGAAATATATTCAGAATTACTTTCTAAATATTTCCAATTATTAGTAGCATTATTACAAAAACGTTTTATAAAAATTTTTGAATATTTATTATTTTTAATATAATCTAATTCTGTTTCCAAATACCATATACCCGTATTAGAACGAGTTGTATATTCTCTATACCATATGACATTACCTTGCCATATATTATCACTTACATCATTCATTAACCCTTCCGGAACTATTATAAAATAGTTATTATCTACAGTTTTTTTTGTATATATTGAATTTATAATATCCCAATTACCAGGTGCTTCTCTATATAGTGTTAATACATCTTCTATATTATTATCTGGTATCGAATATACACAACTATGTAATTTAGGAATACAATGAAAGCTTTTAACAGTTCCATCATGATTTTCATTTTTTATACATTGTATGTCTAATATTTTTTGAAGAGTTATTGTAATAATCCCACAACCACCAGCTATTATAGACCCAATTATAGCAGCATCCATTACTTTATATTATATATATATATATTATAGTATACTTTTTAAGTATTTCTATTTGTGGAGGACTATTTACAGGATTAATTGTTAAAAATTTACATAAGTAGAAGGATATTTTGAATTTCAATAATATTTATTTGAGGCTTTATTTAGAAAAAGTTTTTGATTTAAATCTTAATACTTTCACGTCCTATTAGGTAAATAATTTCATTATTTTTTTTTAATATAAAAATATCTTCATTTGTTTCTATGTTGTTTTGTATCTCTATATCTTCTTCTATATATTGTTCTATTTCTGTATCATCTGAAATACATTGTAGGACACAGTCTATATTTTCAAAAAAAATTTTAATTTTCTGTAAAAAAGTATTTTTTTTAGAATTAGAATTATTAGTCATATATTTATTAATATTTATTAATATTTATTAATAAATTTTTAAATAATTATAATTAAATATTTTGTTCTTCAACTTTATTCATAGTTCGTTGTCTAATTTTACATGTAACAAGTCGGGACATTTTTTTACGACTAAGCATTAGTTCTTTTTTTTCTGTATCATCTTTCTTTTGATGACGACGACGTGGAAAATTGGACTTATTTTTTCGTACCTCATAGAGTTTATTGATATTTTGTCCCATTTCAAAAACCGACATAATATTCTTTGGTGTCATAGTTATACTGTTTAGTAATGTTACTAGATTTATTAAGAAAAATCAATTTTAAAAAAAGTTAATCCTATAATCATTAGAAAAAAATTTAAATAAGATTTAAAAAAAAATTAAAAAAAAATGTAAATAAAATGTAAATAAAATGTAAATAAAATGTAAATAAAATGTAAATAAAATGTAAATAAAATATTATATGACAGGAAAACATTTAAGAACTTGACGCATATTATGTCTACAAGAGCAAATACATTTAGATCCTGAATATGTATAGTTATAAGTTGTAATTTTATTATGTAATTTTTTAATAGTAAAAGAGCCATTTATTTCATTTTTATAATGTGAAATGGGTTCACCTTCACTATTATGATAAACACCAGTAGAATGTCTTTCACAGCAGCCACATTCTTTCAAATTATGAAATAATTCATTCATATTGTGGTCAGTATTTTTAATAAAATCACACCAATCGCCACTGCCTGGAATTTGTGTATCTTTAGTTTGTAACCATTCTTTAATAAGTAGATTAAATTTTACATGAGTAGATACAATTTTAATGGATTTTTTAAATGTATCATCTAATTTAGGATATGCAAACTTAAGTATCTTATTTATTAAATCGTCTGGGAGTTTTTCAAATTTATTTATAAAACTTGGAACGTCAACCACTGGGGTTTGATTTTCCGAAATTTTTTGAATAGCACAAGACATTAACAACTATTAGAGTTGTAAAGTTATAGAATAAATAGATAAAAATCAATTTAAAAAAAAATTAATCCTATAATAAGTAGTAAATTTAATAATTATTCCTTATCATAAAATAATTCAATCACTTCTATTGTTTTATTAGTTTTATTTTCTTCATTTTTCCAATAATTTACAGTATTTTTTAATATATTTAATCGCTCATTCCATTCTTTTTTTTTTTTTTTTTTTACACAACAAATACCATTTCCATTTATGTCCCAACAACTTGTTATTTTATTCTTATAAGGAATTATTATTTTCAGTAAATTTAAAAATATAACCCCTTGTTGTTTTAAGTCTTCCATTACAACAATTACCTATTCCTGATCTAATTCGTTTTAATTCATCATCAGATTTTGATATAGATTTTGCGGCATTTACAATAGATAAAAATGTATTTAATAAATTACCATTCAAATCATATTGATATACTTTTTTACAATACTTATTATTTTGTATATTACTTCTATGTTTAGAATTTTCACTAGGAGTATTCCATTCTAGATTATCTAATTTATTATTTTTCCCATTATTATCTATATGATTTACTTCTTTTTTATTTTCAGGATTTGGAATAAAAATTTGTGCTAATAATCTATGTAAATAATAATTATTAGAATGTATAGGTACTCTAATATATTTTCCATGAGAAGAACCTTCTGTAATTCTTCCTAAATTATTTTTAACTCTTCCCTGTGTTGAAATATAACAATTATCTGTTCCCTTTATTAGTTCTTTTGGTATTTTTTCCCATCTTTCATTATCATAATTTTCTATTTGAGAATATTTAGGTTTATATTTTGAATACATTATTCCTTTAGTTAATTTCTTCTTAATTGTCCGTGTCATTCTTGATTTTATTGTAGGTTTTAAATGTGCAAAATCTTTATAATCTTCAAATAAATCTCTATTATTATCGTAAATATATTCACAAGCTGATACCATAGTAGAAAAATGTAGTTCTTCATTTGTAATTATATTTGTTAAAATAACTCCTCTTGAAGATATTAATTTTTGTTGTTCTTCATTTATTTTTCTCTTATGTTCGCACTGCTCTTTATGTGTAGCCCATTCTAAATTTGTAACATTATTATCTAATTTATTCCAATTTTTATGATTTACAGTAGGTTTATTTTCATCATTTTGTAAAAACGTTTGAGCGACTAATTTATGTACTCTTTCAGTTTTACGTATATTATCATTATTATATAATGATATTGAGTAATAATCATTATGTAATACATTTACTAATTTTACATTTTTTTTAGTATTTCTTATATTTCCTAAAGTACTGGCTTCATATTTATTATAATTAGGTATTACTTTCCATTCTTCTTTTATCTCCATTTAATTTTTTTAATATAAATATCAATTTTAAATTTTTGTCTAAACTTTTTTTAAAAAAGTTTATTATTTAATATACAAACTCTCCGTAGTGACCTGGTCTCTAATAATTAAATCGTGAATAGGTTGAATTGCTTGTAATAGTTCATAATCTTTGATAATTTCGGAGATTAACTTAACATTTTCACATAAATTATCAATTCGAATAATATTACGAATAAAATTGCCCTCTTGAACTGTATTATAATTATGTATATGATGAATATTTTTACCAGAAGCCCAAGCATAACCTGCTTCAACAAAATTATAAAATAGATCCCATTCGGTTCGGATATTTAGATGAAAAGTTGCTTCGTCGGCACATAAGTCTTTTGACATTTTATCTAATTGTTTAATTGTTTTAATAGAAGCTTCAGGAATATCAAGATCACTTAAATATACATCTTCACCTTTTTCTTCTATAAATACACATAATACACAGACAATTTCAGCAGGTTTTAAAGTATGAAGCATTTTACTCATTAATAGTTCAGTAAATAATATTTCATTACATTCATTGATATTTTTACCGATAATACCCTTAACATTTAATACAAGATTATTATAATTATCCATATAATTTATTTTATCAATAGGATTAAATACGGAAATGGTGTCGTTAAAGGTGACATAATTATGTTTAAGTAAGAAGTCAATAATGTTGTTTATTTCTATTTTGTTGAAGTTTTTGAGGTAATCAATATTGCTTTTGACCCATAATTTTTTATCATCTAATTGTTTATTTTTCATATAATTCATATAAATTTCATTAAAATCTGATATACTTTCAATTTTTTTCATTTCGGTACGCATTTTATTTAGTTTATTGCCCTTAATTTTAATATATGGGTCATCAATAATAACTTTATTTGAATAGTATTTATCTAATGATTTTATAATATCTTCGGATATATTTTCTAGTATGGTATTATTTAATTGTTCTAAATCATATGTATAACTATTAATATTTTTGATAGTATCAATATTATATAAAGAGGTTTCAATAAAATCATTTAAATCAATGTCCTTATTATCTATAAGTTTTAACAAAAATTGATATGTATAATAAAATTTAGAGGTGACACAAGGAGATTTGCCGACAATCATTTTTTGTAAGACTTTTTCTTCAACTAATTCATCGACAGGTAAAATAATAACACGTCCAATTTTATCTAATCCACGACGACCGGCTCGTCCAGCCATTTGTAAATATTCATCAGTTTGTAAAAATCGCATACCACCATTAGAAAATTTAGACAGTCTTGTAAAAATGGCAGTTTTGGTGGGGGCATTAATACCGACGGCAAAGGTTTCGGTACAGAAAAGTATTTTTACAAGACCTTGTTCAAAAAGAATTTCAACAATTTCTTTTAATACGGGAATAACGCCGGAATGGTGATATGCAATACCTTTTTTGAGAAGACTATATAATTCGTTATATTGTGGTGTTTGCTGATATAGATGTTTATATTTTGCGAGTTTGCTATTAAAAATTTTATCGACTAAACAAGATTCTTCTGTAGTAATGAGATGTTTTTGTATCATTTTACAGTATTTTTCACATTTAACACGAGAAAATATGAAAAATAGACATGGTAGAAATTCATTTTCATTTAAAAAATCAACAAAAGGGTTCATTAATTTATTGATAGAATGAATTTTGTATTCGTCGCGCAATATATCATAATTTTTAAAATTACCGTCATTATCGGCAATTTCCATAAGTTTTTCATTATTATAATAGTAATGTGTTAAAGGAATAATACGTTTATTTTTAATAATTAAGTTAATATTTTTTTGTTTAAGATCACCTAACCAACTGGCAAAATCCTCTGGTTTATCAATAGTGGCAGATAACATAATCATAGTAATTCGTTTAGGAAGTAAAATCATACATTCTTCCCATACAATACCTCTGTCTATATTATTAATATAATGGACTTCATCAAAAATGACTTTATCGATTTCATCAATAGAAATATCTGAAATAGTTGTACTACTGGTGATAGAATTTGCTCCACTATTATATAAAATATTTCGTAATATTTCGGTGGTCATAATAATACACTGGGCGGTGGGGTTAAATTTGATATCACCGGTCATAATACCGACACTAGGGAATTTTTCGGCAAGTTCTTTATATTTTTGGTTAGATAAAGATTTAATGGGGGTTGTATATATAATTTTTTTATTTTTTTTGAGACTATTATTAATACCATAAATGGCGGGGACAGTTTTACCGACACCAGTTTTGGCTATAACAAGGACATTTTCACCCTGTGAGATTTTGGAACAGGCGTGTTTTTGGAAATCATCTAATTCAAATGGGAAAATATCTAAGTCTTCTATGGTATCATTACAAAGAGTATCTAAAATATGGAGAAATTTGGAAGACATAATTCATAATAAATATTGTTAAATAATATCTAAATGATTTATATGGACGCTAATAATATAATATTATATAATAGATGGATTATGGTAATGTAATTAATGATTTAAGGGAATCTAATAATTATTTTAGCAAATTGTTATATAAACATATATGTCCATTAGAAAATATAGTAATGGAAAGAAATGAAAATATAGTAATGGAAAGAAATGAAAATCGTGAAATATTAGGTTATTATGATAAAAGAAGAGGGCAAAAAAAAATGTATAATTTTATTTATAAACACTATTTTAGAGATGTATTGAATAATTTTAAGGTAAATTTTTTATTAAAAAGTGTGATATAAAAAATAATATAAAAAATAAATTTATTCAGTGGTAATACTTTTTTTAATAATTTTTTTAATAAATTTTTTAATTTTATTACCAGGTTTAATAGAATATGCTAATTTTAAATCCATATTTATAGTGTCATTTGTAATTGTTTTTGCTAACTTTTTACAAAATATAATTTTGTGTTTTAGATTATCATTACCTCCAATAGGAATAGATTTTTTATTAGATATATAAAATATTTGGGGAAAGGTATTCATATTGTTTTTTTTTTTTAGAATTTTTCTTTTTTCGGGGTCGGGTTCTGTATGAGATTTATATTTTAAATTGTATTTTTTAAATAATGAAATAGTTTCGGCACAATATGGGCATCCAGGTTTTAGAAATACTTTAAACATATAATATATATATAATAATTATGTATAAAAAAATTATTTAAATATTAAAAGATTAATATATATATATATTATATATATATTATATAATGAATAATTCTCCTATATTTTGGAATACACAAGGCAAGATATCATTTGATACAGAAAAGAATTATTTTAATTATGAAACAAGTATGTCTGTAAATTGGAATAATAAAATGGCACGTAGGGTTTTGATTACAATAATGAAATTATTTAACAGACCTGAAATATTGAGTACAAATGTTAATGGAGTAGCTATTTGGACAAACAATAATTTAAAAAATAATATTTTTTATAAATTACCAATTATATTCAATGAGATTATATTAAGAGATGAATATGTGGCGGATGAAAATAATGTATTTAATCCATATTATCCATTTTTAACTGTATGTTATAGATGTAAATTGGATGATAGATATATAAAATCATTATCTCAGTTTCATAATTATATAAACTATGATGACCATAAATTTATTTTAAGTGTAAAGTCTCGTACATTAGAGGAGAATTTATTAATATTAAATACATTTTTTAATGATAATAAGTTGAATAAAAAAAATATTCCTAATGTAATTAGTAAACATATGAATAAATTAAATAAAAAATCAGAGGTTGATTTTGTAGGTTTATTGAAAAGTTATATAGAAAATATAAATGATAAAATAGGTTCTGTAGATTTACCTAGTATAAATAAAGATAATATGGTTAGTGAAAATATTATAGAGGAAGAACAAAATATAATGGAATAGATTTATGGTAAAATATTAAATATTATATAATAATTATAAGTATAATGGAATCTGATAAATCATTATGGAAAACGATTTATAAAAATAATAAGAGGAAAGAACAGCAAAAAATAAAGACCTATAATGTTATTTTAGGAAAATGTGAAAAAAAAATAAGGTGGCATGCACAGAATGAACAATTTGTGTGTTTTTTTGAAATACCTAGATTTTGTTTATCGTGTCCATTATATAATATTGATGAATGTGTTTTTTTTATAATACAAAAATTGAAATCAAAATTCAAGGTTCATTATTTTAACCCAATGGATCTTAAAAATGCGGGTATATGCAATGATGAAAAAGGTGTAACTGGTATATTGTATATATCGTGGACGCATATAAAAGATAAATTAAATAAATTATTTTATTGATAAGATAGATTACCGAAAAAATCAATAATAAATAATAATATTAATCCTAGTAAGATATAATTATTTGGATTGGAATTAATATTATTACCACCTTTCATTTTTTGTGTTTTTTCGAGAAGTTTTTTTTTTTTATTTTTCATTTCATTTATTTTTTCAATTTTTTTTTTATTTTTTTTTTTTATTTTTATTTTTTTTTCTTTATATTTTTTTTTTTTAGTTCTTAAATTATTGTTTTTTATAACTGCTCCTTTAAGATTTTTTTCTAAAATTGTATTTTGTTTTATGCCCATATTCGCCCATATTACCCAAGATTCTAAATCACCAAAGATTTTTTTCCATCTAACT
>Ga0114997_10004053_pt1 | contig 11390 bp, 12 predicted proteins | sample ArcticOcean_MG_C_2_FD_87045 | JGI IMG/M metagenome (GOLD analysis project Ga0114997, IMG submission 87045) | Marine microbial communities from western Arctic Ocean - ArcticOcean_MG_CB4_136 | ecosystem: Environmental > Aquatic > Marine > Oceanic | place: Arctic Ocean: Canada Basin | collected... | reverse complement strand
CTTTTCAGTATCACGAGTGCTAATCTGGCCTGTTTCTCTGTCCACACATACTGTGACTCTGCCAGTGATCTCACAGTCTCCTGATCCTTGGGGTGGGGCTTGATATGGGCTTTTTGGGGATCTAACCAGAAATAATCATTATATGCTAGTATTTTAAGTGCTTCGTTAATTGTTTTTGGCAAATCTGTGTGCATATTGTCCATGTGTTTTTAGATAATTATTATTATAGTATAGCATAATTGGTAATATTGTCAACCATGAAGAAAATAAAGAAGAAAAAATACAGCCAGAGAAAAGCATTGAAAATCAAGTTGGAGAATACTCTGACTAGACGCAAGAATATCACAGGGTTCAAACCCACAACAACACTTGTAAACTACTGGTTCAAACATTTGAATATAGGATTATTTGGTAATAAATTACCAACTGTTCCTTTTTACATCTTAAGAATGACTAGTGACTGGGGTAGATGCTGGGCCAATTGGGACAACAGGAAGTGTAGGAAAGGTACATATGATCAGAGCGTGATACCTTATGGTAAATGTGAGATTGAGTTTGCTATAGAACTACACTCAAACTATCCTACATGGAGAGATTTCATTGAGACACTAGCACACGAGATGGTACATTTGTATCAGATGACTATCTTAAAAGATCCTTACTCAAACCACAACGCTAATTTCTTTGCTTTTAGAACAAAATTTAGATTAGCTGGATTGGATCTTTCAAGAACTGGCTAATACAGTCTCTTCAAACTCTTTATAACTCATTATAGAACTGTTGCCCATGTCGGTACCTGTCTGTACGTTGTGCATGTACTCCGGTGCGTTGTCGTGGATCATGATGTAGTTGACATAAGGTCGTAACTTCAGCAAGTCTCTGAACTGTTTCAACCACCCGTCGAACACAGTGTTGTTGTGTCTTGGCCCGTAGTTCTCTGTATCTTGATAGATGTTATTCAACTGGTCCTTGCCATACTCTCTGAAATCGTAACCTAGTAAGTATACGTTCTTATGTCCATGTACCCCTGCTGTCCACAATGCCTGGTTGCCGCATATCCAGTGTGGATTGTTTGGTATCAGATGTAAATGGGAAGGTCCTCCCTTTGGATAACGATTGACTTCCAAAGAGGGGGTGTAGTGGATACACTTCTCATACACTTTATCTTTAACCATTTCTAAACATATTGGAGAGTCTATGGAAAAAATATAATCAGGTATGAAATCTCTGTACAGTGCGTTACATCCATAAGTCTGGCCGGTCGCTTTTAGTCTGCTCAGATCAAAATTCTTACGTGAAGGTCCGTTGCCTATGCAGTATGCATTGCCACGCGGAACCGCTTTTACTCTGTCCTCATAGAACGCAGTCTCCTGTATCTTCTTTCCCTTACGTATTGTGAGATGTGTGTTGACAGTCTCTCCTTCGTATGGTTTCCATTCGATTGGCTCCAATATTGGTTTTATATTTCCACCTATTATTTTAATAGTCATTTTATATATTTCTCCTCTAGTCTCTTTTTAATTCTTTTCCACGGTAGTCCTTGTTCTATCTCGTCTGTCCACCATTCAGTGTATGATAACTTGTTTGCCCAGTTTTGTCTATCGGGCATTTCTGGATTATTGATGTTCTCAAATGATTTATTGCCAACATCGTAACTTAGACTGGCCTCAGACACATACACAGGTATTCCTGAGAATACAGCTGTCATGGCTGGATTGCTTGAGTGACTGACAACTGCCCATGCCGACTTCAATCTCTCTGCAAGATCCGTATCGTCATATGTGTTCTTATCCCTACGAGGTCCAACTATCTTTACATCTTTGTATTTTGTAGTGTCTATTGCAACATGATTCCTTGGGTGCGGTCTGATAACAATGGGCTTGTCTGTGTACTTTCTTATCTCTGTTATCTGTTGATCAAACCATTTTGACATTGGTGGGTTGTTCCTCCACTGGTGACTGTTTGTGTGTTGTCCGCAAACAATTATATCATTGCCTGTCTGCTTCCATGGCTTCATCTCTACATTAAATTTCCCCCAACGTTCTCCTCCTACGCTGTCATTATGGAAATCTGCTTCTCTGTTGATTCCATTTATTCCTATCTTCCACGTTTCGTTTCTTTTTATACCACCCACTTCTATCACAACAATAGGTTTATTTTTATTCCTGTAGGTGTCCCATATGTTACGATATTTGGCCATCCTGCCTTGCCACAGCACTGACCATATCACAGCGACGTCACACTGTCCGTCGTCCTTGTTGACAAATACTGTGTCGCCAGCCTGTCTCATACTTTTCAAGAATGCCTCAAACACAGGCTTGGAATTCAGTGGTCCATAATCTGTGAAGCAACTTACTTTCATTTGTTTTTCCAATAATCTATTTTTACTAGGTCCGGGGTCTTCCTGATGTCTTCCGCTTTGGAACTTTTTGCATCTTTACGATCACCCTTGAAGTGATCTATGTACTGTCCCAGTTCACTGTTCACGAACACGTGATGTCCTTTTACACCTTTCGAATATCCTATGTCGTGTACTTTTGCTGAATGCTTTTGCCTGTATTCCTTTGTCAGGTGCCAGAACACATATGAGTCATGCCATTCCAACAGTTCAAATATATCTGAGGAAGTATAAAGTTTTTCCCAATCATTGACAAAATTTTGTACCAAGTTGTGTTTCATGTTGTAGCATACAAGTCCACACTCCGGATACTTGTTACTACCCCTATCGTTTTCCCTATCCAAGTATGTCACTAATGTGTCGCTAGGACAGATGCTTTCTATGAAATTCATTGGTATATCTCGGAATGTATATGTGTCATCGTCTATCCATATAACGTAATCGTAGTCAGTGTATGTTTTGACTGCATGTGTCACACACGATACTTTGTAACTGAACTTGACTGCGTTCCATAGATATGATTCTTTTTTGGCATCGAGGCCTCCTTCGGTTGCTAATTTAGGTGAACGTCTTACGCCTCCTGGAATCTCATCAAGTTTGCCTATGGCAACAGGATCGTTTTTATAATGCTCTCTAAACTTATGCAGTCCTGTGTTTGCTTTGTCTATGTCCATCCATGTGACTTGCTGATGATCAAAGTATGGTCCTGGTTCTTCGTAGTATACTGTGATGTCTACATCCGGCCATCTGTCTATAACAGACTGCACCATACGTCTTGCGTACCTATCCCAGTTACCTGGTTTGAATGTTGTTATTACTTTGTATTTCATGTTTTTATTTTATAAGTTTTTTTCCAGTCTTCCAATATCATTGCTGGTATGTTTGCCTTTCCGGATTTATTCCACCAATGTTGTAATGGCACTGTCCAACCTGTTTTCATCTTGTTTATAATTACATCTGGTAATATGTTTTTGTATGCAATCTTGGTCAAAAGTTTCGTATCACTTTTCTCTTTTCCAATTTTCTCATCACTATGGATATTCATACAGTACTGCATGAATGTTTTTGTTGCTAGTGGGAAACGTCCTTCCATGCTGTACGCCATTCCGTATTTGTCGTTTCTCATTAAAAATTCTTCAGGAACCTGTGCTACACAATCAAGTGCCATGTAAGATCCTATGGGGTCGTCTGGGTTCCACAAATCTTCTGGGTAGCATTTTAGCATTTCGTTGCGTAGGACGACTTTGTCATATACTTTTATTGGACGTTTTATTCTATTGATCCATTTGTCTATAACGTCTGCCCATGTGTTTAATTTCTCTTTCCTTAGTTTCCAGTATTTTGGATAACCGCCCAACACCTCATCTCCCATATCGCCGGCCATCGTCACTACTATGCCGTTGTTATGTAACATTTTATTAGTGTAACAGTACATGGCAAGACTTGGACTATAAACAGGTTGCTCCATGTAGTATATAGAATCGCTCCAGTATTCTTTTACTATTTCGGGAGTAATAGTTACTTCGGCATGATTAAAACTGTTTATATCGGCCAACACCTTGGCACAGTCGGCATCTTCGTTATGGTCACCGTCCTTTGGATGCACATAGTTTGGTATCATCCTGTTAGTAAAGGTGTTTGCTTCACCTACAACATTTTTTAATTCGTATGCTACTAAACTCGAATCTAACCCGCCACTTAAAAATACACCAATCTTCCTTTTTCCAATGCTGGCCATCTTTATAGACTGCTGTGCTATTGTTCTGAATTCATTAGGGTTGAATTTTTTATTTGAATTAGGTTTGATGAATACCCTTTTTGTATTTGTTATTTTCTTGTTTGCAATATCATAAACAATAGTTTCTCCGGCCAACAGTTTTTTAATTCCCGTAAAAAAAGTATTACGTAACGGATTTATTCCTGTGGTACTCATACAACCTACTGCGAGTTCATCCAGTTTCCTGCTCCCGGTCACCTTGTCTAACATGCCCTTGATCTCTGAACCAAACACAAGTCCTTGTTCTATCTCTGCGTAGTACACAGGTTTGATCCCTGCATGATCCCTGCTGAGTGTAATTTGTTTTTTATCTATCTCGTAGTATGCAAAACCATGCATGGAATCTATCTCGTCAATAAAATCTAGTCCAAACTCGTCCAGTCCCCATGCGAGTAATTCTGTATCACATCCTGTTATGCCTGCAAATCCTTTGCCGTTGTATTTTTTCTTTAGCTCGTAGTAGTTGAATATCTCACCATTGTACACAAGAATGTTGCCTTTTGGTGTCTTCCATGGTTGTCTCGATAAGTCCGGATTGGCCATGATACTTAATAAGTTGTGTCCCAGTGTGACTGTTTCATCCCACCATACACGTTCTCCGTCAGGTCCTCTGTGCTTACAAACTTCTATAAAGTTGTGTATGAATTCTGGATCCTTTGCTGTTATTCCGTATATGCCACACATATTATAATCCTAATTTCTTTTTAAATCTTTTGAACACTGTGCCGTCTTTTATCTCCGCCTCGGTCCATTGTTTGTAGCCAAGGTCGTATACCCATTGATCCCTGTCAGGATATTCCGGTGTTTCTATATTGTTTAGGTCTTTGTTTGCTACAGGCCAGGCGAGTGCAAGATCCGAAGTACAAAATGTAGGAACTCCACGAATGCAGGAATCGATACAGGCAGTAGAATTGTGAGTAACAACAGCATGACAATTACTTAATGCGTCCTGGTAGTTGAATCTGTAATGCTTTTTCTCATCACCCTTGAAAAACTTCTGTCCTATCACTACCTGTACATCTGCAGGAAATTCATCTATCCTCTTCTCCATTGCGGCAACATGGTTAGGATGTGGTCGCACTATGAATTTTCTATCTGTCATGGGTCTCAGTTTCTCATACACATCATTGAACCACTTGATGGGATCCAACTCGTTCATGCTCCAGTTGTCCTGTGGTTGTAACACAAACAGTATTGGATCGTCTTGATTTGACTTTCTCCATGGGGCGTAGTTTATGTTCCATATCTTTTTCATTCGTTCCCATCTGTCAGGAGGACTGCCGTCGCTCAAGAAGTCACCGTTGTTCATGGGAGAGTACAATGCTACACGCCAGTGATGATTGGCATCTGTTATTGTATTACCAAAGCTGGACAGTATTCCGCCGTCAAATGTTATTATGTATATGCCCTTCTTCTTTGCACGTTCCACTAGGTCTCTTCTACGTCCTTTGGTGTGGTGCATCTGATTAGTTCCTCCGTAGCCAAACATACAACCAATCGGTGCTGTGGGTTCCATTTCGTTCTTGTCCCAGGGCCCTACTTTATTTTCGTTTACAATAACAGGTTCATCACCACACGCCTTGATGCCTGTGGCCATGTGTTGCAGTAGATCCCAACTAGCACCCCTACGTCTGTCCTTTACCGTTCTCCTGAATATCTCAACCTGCATATGCATCTTTCCTTATAAAAAGCATTTCCAACATTAGCTTGTCTCTTCTCCTGTTTATAACAACATCATAGTTGTTTGCTTTGAACTTGTCACACAGTATTTGTGCTTTTTCCAGTGCTGGCTCGACCTTCTCGTCTTTCTCAAAATTTAATTCAAGTTCCATTGCTAGAAATTTACAGTCTATCTTCTTGTCAATAACTTCGTTTCCAAACTCCCACCACAGGCCTTCTATGTCTGCCTTGAGTATATCTACGCTTGTTAGGTCATGCTCTTTTATTATTGTTTCTAAATTTTTAACTTCTACATCCACTGACTCAAAGTGTTCCTGTCTTTTCACTAGGGAGAAACTTTGTTCTTGATTACGTATAACATCTTCCTTGCTCCTCTTCTGCCCGTTTACCTCTTCCTTGTCCGGCTCACGTGCCGGGTCATAGTAGAACGGCAGTATGCCATTTTCCTTGCCGTATGCGATAGGATTGAAATGTAACCTCTTGGTCACTTGTTTGTTTAGGTTTATGGTTGGTACAGCCTGTGAAATAGTTTTCCTACCCGATGCATTGATTATATTCTTTATGAGAAATATGCTCCTCGGAGTTGGGTCATACATCTCAACATGTATGTCTGTGTTTTCAAATGCTACAAGTTTCTCAAAGGCAACGTTGCCACCAACACCAAAACTCAAAACAGTCTTACTGCTTTTCACAATGGATTCTGGAACAAAATAATTTTTGTATTTCTTGAACCCTTTGATATGTTGGGCCTCCCTGTAATTGTTCTTTAGTTCCCACGCTCTTATTTTTTTTACTCTATCAACTGCGTGTGGTTTTATCTTATCTGCCATCTAGTATCTCCATGTAGTAGCCGTTTCTGAATTCCTGTTGTGTGAACTGTCCGTATGCAAGTGAGTTCAACACAGGTCTTGGATCTTCGTATCTCGGTGTTTCAATTTTCGAGAAGTCCTGTTCGCACACCGGCATACAAGGATTATCAAAGTTAGCAAATGCAGGCACACCATTGGTCAGTGCCTTGATCGATACGGAACTGTTGAATGTCACAACAGCATGTACCCGGTCCCACTCAAATGGTTTGGGTGGTTGGTTGTTTGCACTCTTGCCCGGTAACATCTTGCCGTTGGCATCTATGACTGCTTCCGGGTTGTAAGGTTTCTCCCTCACCACAAGTTCTCTGTCTGTGTTCTCTTTTAACGTTTTCATTGTGTTTGCCAACCAATCCTGTCCACCAAACATCTCTGCCATTGCATGGCTCGGTGGCACCACTAACACATACTTTCCATTCTTGTGGAATGGTTTAACGTCGTCTTTGAACTGTTGTTTGAACCTGTCATCAGGTCTATGATCCACGAATGTTTTAACGTGTTGGTTCTTCACACATCTCATCCAGTAAGGGGTCGCCCTGCTCTCTCCCCAATAAGGTCTGTCTATGTAGTAGAAATCTTTTTTATTTTCCTCTGCCCATTTATAAACTAGATGTGTACCTCGTAGCACACCCATGAACACTACCTTGTCACAATCAGTTGAGTCAAGTACACGTTGATATGCTGTCAGTTTACAGTCCTTCATGCCTTTGCTGGCACTCTCAACATATTTTTCAGTGTTGGCTCTTTCTGTCCTTACTGCGTAGTTCATTATCTCACTTCCTCTACATTGTACATCTTTGCAAAGCCCCTTTTGAATTCTCCAATGATGTTGATACTTCTCCTGTACATTGTTGCGTTCTCACGTCCTGATACTCCGTGTACAGTGTTGGGCGAGTTGTTTGCGAACATTACAAATGTGTTCCTCTTGTACGGCACTGTCTTGACCACAGGTCCCAGGTCACCCTCGTAAATCTGTCTGCCACCTTTCATGTCAACTCTCTTGATGTTGTCTGTTGTTGTGTGTAGTTGAAACTCACCGCCTGTGCTCTGATCATCCTTGTATGGCATGTACAACAGTCCTGCCCACATTTCCATTGGGTTGTCTATGTGCGGAGTACGTGAAGTTTTTTCTTCCATGAATGGTTTGTGCATGACTGCCTGGCAATCGGTCCATATGTTCTTGTTTTCATCTGCCCACCCCCTTGCACCTAGGTCGCTTTCAGCAAATATCTTATCTGACAATATGCTAGGCATGTAAGGCGTGAACAGCTCGTTGACTTCGTTGAACCATTCTGCGGAGGTGTGGTACTCTGTAAATTTCCTCCATACCTCAGGGTGGAACCTTGGTTCAAGCATTACGTTTGCTTTTAATCTGTAACATATACCGCCATCAAACGGATCAGTCTGTAATACTTGTTCTTCTGGAAAACTGTTCTCTAGTTCTTCGTACAGATCCCATGGTAAGGCATCTTCTATGACCACATGTGGATAAGGATCTGCCTGTACTGTTGGTTTTTTCTGTAACAATGAATACATGGTTATATTATAAATGATATCAGTCCAGATGTCTAATTAAATCAGGAATGTTCACATCAAAATTGATTAGATCGTTAAGTCTTTTCACCCCTTGTGGCTTTTTACCGTTGTGTGCTATTGGTGTTGTTTTTGCAACATACACTTCGTGTTTTAGGTTTAAGCTATGTGACAACAAAGGATATACTTTTTTGTGTAGCATTTTTCCATCTTGTATCTCAATAATCTTTGTTCCTTCTTTGCACCACAAGGTATTGATTAGTCCTGCTCCGTGTGTGGCCAACACGTGTGTTGCTTCTGAGAATATACTGACTTGTTCTCTTATTGGTAAGTCTTCTAACGTTACAGTTTCCCACCCTTTTAGTGCAATTAAGAGTTCGTTGGCATTGTTTAATTTTCTAGTGTGTGCTTTGTCACGTGATATGAATATTTTCCTGAACGGTTTTTGATTCTCTGGTATTCCAAACGATCCTTTGAAGTGTCGCAACCAAGATGGCAAGTTTGGGGTAACAACGCCGTCCTGCCAGTTGCTCATAGATGGAACTAGTAGATGTTGAAATTTCCATGTCTCCCCTTTGGGCATCACATAATATTTCAGTTTAGGGAATAACTCTTTGGCAACTTTGTCAAAGTACGGACTGGGATTGGAAAGTATGTAGCTGTATTTTGTAAAATTTATGCCCCACCTCTTCTCTAGTAATCTAAACTTGCTAATGACGTCTATCCATATGTGCCACGGATTGCCGGTGCTTTCTTTGTCTATTGGCAACCAAACATACTTGTACTTGTGATCGTTATCAAACTGCTTGGTTATTGCCGGCATCTCGATATTGATGTCCTCACCCCATGTGTCCCACAGTCCGTGATGTTTTTTCCCTTTTTTCTTGTACCTGTCTAGCATGGGCCAAATGTGTTCTGTAACCATGTGTTTATCTTCAGTAACTAACACAGGCAAACTGTTGACTGAACAGTTCTTAAATTCTGCTACAAAAGTTGGCAAACTAGCCCATGATTTAGCAGGTGCTTTAGGATGGTAATTCATGTTGATGTCGCATGCAGGATCAACTATATTGTGGTTGTTCAAGAAGTATTTTATACTGGTAATGTTTTTTACAAGTTGCGGCATTGGATTTTATATTGTATAATTAATTATTATATTATGCAACCCACTCATATTTTTACTAACGGCTGTTCGTTCCTGACACAGAGACCCAAGGAGGGCGTAGATACACACGTTGGAATGGAACTAGAAAAACTGATGCAACTAGAGCCAGCACGTCACATGGCCGGTGGCGGACGTGGTAACAAGAGATGTAGCATAACAACCAAGGTATGGTGTGAGAGAAATCCAGAACTAGCAGAGAAATGTTTCTTTGTGATTGGTATAACATCGGGCCAGAGGTTTGACTACCCAACAACAGACCGATACAAGCAACACAAATTTCCAGAATTAGCAACAGCATGGAAGACATACAAGCCACACATAAACACAAGCACAGAAAAATTTTTCAAATATCTTTTTATGACCGGTAAGTTGGACCTGGAGCAGATGATACAGTACGAGTCCATAGAAGCTACACTGAACTTGCAGAACTACTTCAAGGTTAAAAAATATCCATATGTGATGTACAAGACAATATCAGATCCTGAATTCAAATTTGATTTTAAATATAAGGATGTAAGAGCATTATGGCTTTCGATAGACAAGGTAAGATACTTCAAACCAAAGACGTCACACATGGATTACACAGCGGAAAATCGCCAACACTGTGCTCCAAATGATTTTCACCCATCTGCAATAGGACACAGAGACTGGGCAAAACAACTAAAGGAATTTATAGATGCTAACAATTTACTCACCATTTAACAACAAGAAAAGCAAGGCCTGGGAAGTGTTTAACGGTGTTAAGCAGTCATGGCCTGAACAAGTGAAGATGCTAGATAATAGTGTTGCAACAGACCCTCTGGCAAACTCGATGTATTGGGGATTTGTGAACAACAACATGCAGATGGTCAAGAAGTTGGAACAACGTAAGCACCAGTTTTGGTTTACTGACACTCCATACTTTGGAAGATTCGACAATAACAATTTAAAACCTGATAACCATTACTGGCGTATATGCAAGAACAAAATCCATGCCAATTATATAAAAGGTTGCAAGTCGGACAGATTTGAGAAGTTTGGAATGAAAGTAAAAGCACCCAACTTCAAAGGATCATATATTTTAGTATGTCCAAGTTCTGCGGGAGTTAACGACTACCTAGACAGACCCAACTGGACAAAGGAAACGGTAGAACAGATCAAACGATACACAGACAGGCCGATCAGGATAAGACACAAGCCCAGAGGCAGAGGAACGTCAGGACCGAGCGAAGCAACAGTTCTACTATCAGAGGATCTAAAAGATGCATGGTGTTTGGTCACAAGCTGTTCGATAGCGGCTGTGGAAGCACAGTGCATGGGAATACCGGTTATATCAGATGAGAAGAGTTTTGCAAAAGACGTGTCAGGACAGGAACTTGCAGACATTGAGAATCCTTATTTCGTTGGTTGCGAGGAATGGTTGTACAGCCTAGCCTATCAGCAATTCACACCAGAGGAGTTTGGGAATGGCAAGGCAGTTGAGATATTAATGGACGAGGGAATAATGTAATGCCAAAACTTAGGAAATATGAACAGAAACTATTTGTCACATGTTTAAACAGCAAAACGGCAGGATCAAGGGATGACATGATATGGTTGAAGTTTGTTAACAATGTTGAAAGTGAAAATTACATCAAGAACAGGGTTGATCGTCTGTTCTTGAAAGAGAAAGAGACCATAGCATGGATACGTAAGTTCGCCGAGGACAGCATATTCTTTGACGTGGGAGCTAACATTGGCATCTACTGTTTGTATTCTGCGAAGATACGTAAAAATACTGTGTATGCATTTGAACCGCACATGGGCAACTACATAAATCTGTTGGACAACATAAACGAAAATAAACTATACAACTGCCAGGCGTTCCCCTTGGCATTGGGTGACAAAATGAATCTGACCACGCTGGGTGTGAAGAACATGATCGAAGGGGTATCTGACAGTAACGTGGGAGAGACCAGTGAATATTATCACGGGTGTGTTGAGATGTCCATG
>Ga0114997_10004050_pt1 | contig 11401 bp, 15 predicted proteins | sample ArcticOcean_MG_C_2_FD_87045 | JGI IMG/M metagenome (GOLD analysis project Ga0114997, IMG submission 87045) | Marine microbial communities from western Arctic Ocean - ArcticOcean_MG_CB4_136 | ecosystem: Environmental > Aquatic > Marine > Oceanic | place: Arctic Ocean: Canada Basin | collected... | reverse complement strand
ATAGCTCCAAATAGAATAGCATCGGATTCCAAACAAATTTCATGGGTTTTTTCTGGATATGGATTCCCACAATCCTCTATAGCTACTGCTCCAACTAGACCTTGGTTCCAAGTTATACTATGGTTAAATTTGTGAGCAATTTTATCACAAATAAGAACAGCTTGTTCTATGATTTCTGGCCCAATACCATCTCCTGGTAATAAAGCAATTTTTAAATCCATATTCTAAGGTTTAAAAAACGGTTTTGTTTGCGAAATTTTTGATTTCATCTTTAATGTTTAATAAATAATCAATATCATCAAAGCCATTGAGTAAATTATTCTTTTTGTAAGAACTAATTTTAAAACTTGTAGTTAATTTTTTATCCTCAACAGAAACTGATTGTGAAGGAAGATCTACCACAATTTCTGTCTTTGGATTTTGATAAATTTGCTCGAATAATGCCTTTAAAAATTCCTCATCTACTTTCAAAGGTAGAACACCAATATTTAAGCAATTATTTTTAAAAATATCGGCAAAAAAACTACTAATAACACATCTAAACCCATAATCGTAAATTGACCAAGCAGCGTGTTCTCTTGAAGACCCTGATCCAAAATTTTTACCAGCCACTAAAATTCCCCCAATATAAGTAGAGTCGTTTAAAACAAAGTCTTTAATTATCGATTGGTCTTGATGGTATCGCCAGTCTCTAAATAAATTATCTCCAAATCCTTTTCTCTCGGTTGCTTTTAAAAACCTTGCAGGTATAATTTGATCTGTATCCACGTTTTCAATTGGAAGAGGAACTCCTGAACTTTTTAATATTGTAAATGGATCGTATGCCATAATTTAGTCTATGTATTTTCTTGGATCTGTAACCTTACCTGTTATGGCAGCAGCAGCCACCATGATGGGGCTTGCTAGAATAGTTCTCGACCCAGGGCCTTGTCTACCTTCAAAATTCCTATTGGAAGTACTTATTGCATACTTCCCAGATGGAACCTTGTCATCGTTCATAGCCAAGCAAGCAGAACAACCAGGCTCTCGTATTTCAAAACCAGCTTCTTCAATAGTTTTAGCAACACCATTTTTTCTAATTTCTTTAGTTACAACATGCGAACCAGGGACTAGCCAGGCGGTAATATTTTTAGATTTTTTTTGTCCCTTTACAATTTCAGCAAATGCTTTAAAATCTTCTGCTCTTCCATTGGTGCAGCTCCCTAAAAATACGAAATCTATTTTTTTTCCTATCATACTCTCTCCATCCTTAAATCCCATATAATTTAATGATTTGGCATGTGACTTTTCACCGCTTGGAGTGCTTTTGGGAATATTTTTTGAAACACCAATTGCCATTCCAGGATTGGTTCCATAAGTAATCATTGGTTCAATATTTTCTGCTTCAAAAATATATTCCATATCAAAAACTGCCTTTTCATCAGAATACAAAGTATTCCAATATTCCATAGCTGTATCCCATCTATTGTCTTTTGGGGTAAACTCTTTGTCTTTTAAAGAATCATAGGTTTTTTGATCTGGGGCAATCATTCCTCCTCTTGCGCCCATTTCAATACTTAAGTTGCAAACAGTCATTCGGCCTTCCATAGACATATTAGAGAAAACATCTCCAGTATATTCCACAAAATATCCAGTAGCACCAGAAGTTGAAAGCTTAGAAATTATGAATAGCGCAACGTCTTTAGGGGATACTCCTTTTTTTAAACTGCCATCAATCTTGATTCGCATTTTGTTAGGTTTCATTTGCATTACGCATTGCGTCGATAAAACCATTTCTACTTCAGACGTTCCAATCCCAAATGCTATAGCGCCAAAAGCACCATGAGTAGAGGTATGAGAATCACCACAAACTATAGTTGCTCCTGGAAGTGTTATCCCATTTTCTGGCCCTATTACATGAACTATTCCATTTTTTTCATGCCCTAGTCCCCAATAGGAAACTTCATGTTCTTTGGTGTTGTTTTCCAATGTTTTAAGCTGATTTGCAGACATTGGATCCTCTACTGGTAAATGCTGATTTACTGTAGGAGTATTATGATCTGCAGTAGCAAAAGTTCTTTCAGGGAAAAGTACTTTGATATTTCTTTCTTTCATTCCTTGAAAAGCAACCGGGCTTGTAACTTCATGAACCAAATGACGATCTATAAATAATATATCTGGTCCCTGACTAACTCTTTTCACGACGTGAGATTCCCAGACTTTATCAAATAAAGTAAGATTATTTTCCATTTTTCTTTTCCATTATTTCATATAGATCTTCATCGTGAAGAAGTTTTATTTCGTCTGCTAAGGTTAAAAAATCTGCATAAACAGTTTCCATTTCAAATTTAGTCAACTTGAAGCCTAATATAGACAATCTATGCTTCAATGCTGCTCTTCCGCTTCTGGCGGTTAAATCAATCGAGGACTTGTCAATTCCTAAATCAGCAGGATCAATTATTTCATAGTTTTCTCTGTGCTTTAGAAACCCATCTTGGTGAATTCCTGAAGAGTGAGAAAAAGCATTTTCACCAACAATTGCTTTATTTCTTTGAACTGGCATATTCATCATTCTGCTCACTTTTTTACTTAATTCTAATATTTTTAAAGTATCAATTTCAGAATGCAAATTTAAATATGGATGCGCCTTAAGAATCATAGTTATCTCCTCTAAAGAAGTATTTCCTGCTCTTTCCCCAATTCCGTTTATTGTGACCTCCACTTGTCTTGCTCCATTTTGAATTCCAGCAAGGGTATTTGCAGTAGCCAATCCTAAATCGTTGTGACAATGAACGGATAAAATGGCCTTGTCAATATTTGGCACATTATTCATCAAAAAGTTAATTTTTGCACCATATTCTTCTGGCAAAGTATACCCTGTTGTGTCCGGAATATTTACTACCGTGGCACCTGCCTTAATTACTTCCTCCACCATTTTAGCTAAAAAATCTTTGTCTGCTCGACCAGCATCTTCAGCATAGAATTCAATATCGTCAAAATATTTTCTGGCGTATTTTACGGCTGATATTGCCTGTGCCAATATTTTCTCTCTCGTAGAATTAAATTTATATTTGATATGCATATCAGAAGCACCTATCCCAGTATGCAGTCGTTTTCTCTTCGCTTCTTTCAATGCCATTGCTGCGGTATCAATATCCATTACTATGGCTCTACTTAGTCCACAAATAATGGACTCTTTCACGTTTTTAGAAATTTCGGAAACAGAATTAAAATCTCCTGGGCTAGATACTGGAAATCCAGCCTCAATAACATCTACTCCAAGACTTTCTAAATCTTTGGCAATTTCTACTTTTTCCTGTGTATTTAATTGACATCCTGGGACTTGTTCTCCGTCTCTTAAAGTAGTGTCAAAAATGTGTATTTTTTGATTTTCCATAAACTCTATATCATCAAATATAAAACAAACTATGTGTAGATATTACAATATCTAGTTCAGTTATGCTCTCTTATTTGTTAATAGTAGCTATTTTTTGAAAAATCTCTCATCGCTAATTCCTTTGTCATCAATAAAAATATCTGCTCCAAACTTAACACCAGTTCTTAGGGTATGAAATTTTACGCCCCAAGATTTTAACTGTTCCATAGTGAAGAAAAAATAATTCTTTCCACTTACACAACCCCTTGCAGTGTCTATAAGAATTGTATGCCCATCATCATATAGGTTATTTACAATTTCTATTCTTTCTATTTTCGGTGTAGAATCTGCATAATTATTTCCATCGGTATTACACAAAGTTCCATCTAAGTCAAAACAATAAACCATGATTTATATTAATTTTACTGTAAATATAAAACTATGAATTACAAGTGGTATGTTTTTTCAATTTTAGGCCTTTTATTTATAGGTGCAGGTCTTTGTGTATTTGGGGATGCGCTAATTATGAAAATCAACCATGAAAGTTATTTTTGGCACGGAACAATTGCATTAATTATCTTCAATTCGGGAATTTGTTTTATTGGCGAGGCAATTTTTATTAGAAGAAAAAAGACTTAACAATAGATATTATTACTTTAGCAGAATGGATATATTAGATTTTGAGAATAGTACCTATAGTGTTAACCTAAGAAAGTTAACTAGAAAGTCAAGATTAGGCTTTGGATACCGTGATATTAAGGACATTACTATTCAAGACATTCTCATAATGAATAAGCATAAAGAACTTATTAAAATATATTTTGGATTAGGTAAGATAAATTTCATTGACGAAATTTTAGATGAACTTGGAATAAGTGAAGACATGAGGATTCCAAAACCTGGTAAAATTGTAGACTACGACGAAAGAGATATTGAAGTTGCTAAAGCCCTAAAAGTTGTAAAAGAGAGAAAAAAAGAAGAAGTAGCTGCATTTAGACAAATGGCTCTAGAAATGAGAGAGGAGCTCAAAAAAGAAAAGGCTAAAAAAGAAGACTAGTTCACACTTATTTTCCTTAAATAAGAAGTTTTTTTCATGGTTATTTTAGCCAAATAAACTCCAGAAGCCAAGTTCAGATTTTCAAGAAAATTATTTTTAGTAAATTCAATAACTTCCCCTTTCATATTTATAATTTCTAAAGATATAAAGCTGTTTAAATCTATATTTTCAATAATTATTTCATTATTTAAAGGGTTTATTCTCAAATCAAAATCACCAATAGATTCATAATCTTCTATAGAGTTTGATGAAGCCCATTTGTCTTCAGCCGCTGGGCCACTCCAAATAATTGTTGCTAGATAAGGATTATCTATAAATGGGTTTCTATTTCCTTGCACAATGGCTATTGCATTATTCCTTGATTCTTCAAAATCAGAAACAGGGTCAGAAAAGTTCCAGTTAAGAAAAACATCTGGCATATCTCCATTCGGACTAAATAACTGAGTTCCTATCCCTACATTAGTTGGCTCACACTGGTTAGGATACCTTAAATACATATACATAATTATTCTTGCAACATCTCCTTTCCATTCGTCTCCAGGGTACCAGTTACCTTGGTTATTGGAAGATGAATTGCCGTTGCCAGCATCGAACTTTTTATTGCTTCTACTAGCATTGGTAGAATAGTCACAAGCTCTTAAATTATGAACATCAGTTCCTGCACTTGGGTAATTAGTTACTAAATTTGGAGAGGCTAAAGACTTAGGGAAGACATGTTCTCTATTCCAAAGTCCAAAGCACGAACTTGTATGACAAGAAAGAGACTTGGATCTAGTTCTGTCATTTTCAACTGCAGGATCGTTGTCGTCATACCCATAAACTAAAAGAACTTTTGAAGTATCTAATGAAAATCCATCCGAGACTTTAATCACGTCCCATGTATCTACTGAAACAGAAGAAGTATATTCAACTTGTGTTTGGTGAGTGCTCGAAATTAAAGTAGACAACTCATTTTTAAGAAGGTCTCCTGTTAAGTTTAGATTTATATTCTGATAATAAGCAGGTATTTGCGCTGTTAATAGAGAAAAGCAAAAGAAAATAAATATAAATTTTAGGAAATATTTCAAGAGATAATTTTTATCAAAATTACTAAATACTTTCTTTACAATGATTATTTGTTCTTTAAAGATTTATCTGTTCTTTAAATCTTGCAACACTAAATCCACTTTCTTTTAGCCTTTTGAAGGCATTACTGTTGGTGTCTAGTAATGGATTAGTATGGTTTAAATGAATAAAATTGATTTTAGATTTTTCAGAATTTTTTTCATTTTTGAGTAACTCCATAGTCTCCACAATAAATGGATGAGGTATTTCAGAAATATTTCGATTATTTACTTCCTTACTATCGTAAAAAGTGCCGTCTAATAGTCCTACATCTACCTTTTTAATTTCTTTTATTAAACCCTTGTTCCATTCCCCCCATTTATCTATATCTGGAATAAAAAGAACTGTTTTTTTAGGCCCTTTAATTTTAAAACCAACAGTTTCTGAAAACTCATCTCTATGAGGGACTAAAAATGGAGTGATGGATAAATTACTAGTGAGTTGAATTTCTTGTTCATTATTTATATTGTTGATTTTAATATTATTCAATTTAAATAACTGACTCCATGGACCATTTTTAATTAAAAAACCTTTCATTCTAGTCATGGCAAATATAGGAACATTGCTGCTGTTATAAGATTCTTTTCCTAAATACATTAACCCTGTGTAGTGTCCAATATGCGCATGGGTTAAAAATATACCATCTGGACTTTTGGAATGTTCAAAGTCTGCTATTTTCTTCAGCTCTCTACATTGCATTACAAAATCTGGGGAAGCTTCTATAAGCCAATATTTTTTTTCTTGAGGATCTACTAAACCAAGACTAACTACTTTTCGAGTTGGATCTGGATTCTCAAATAAGTCAATGCAACAAGATTTTTCACATCCCATATGAGGAGATCCTGCATCTTGAATGGTTCCAAGAATTACAATATATGGAGAGGGTTCTTTTTGAGAATAAGAATAGGAGAAAATAAATAAACAAATAATTAATAATCTATTAGTCATTTCATTATTGTGAGTTTTAATCTTAAAATTAAGCAAAAAAAAAGGGAAGATAAATCTTCCCTTCAAAATTATTATGTTTAAATAACTAGGCTTTTCCTAAGATTCTAAACATTCCTGTTCCGCATGATGGACATTTACCTTTCATGGCTTTACGACCATTTTTCATTGTAACTTCGTTAGCGTCACTAATTTCTTTTTTACTTTTGCATTTTACACAATAACCTTCCATAATTATTTTTTTTAAGTTTTAATTGAATTAAAGATAAGATTTATTTACTGCAAGACAAAAAAATCAGAGGAATCTTAAAGATTTACCTCTAAAAACACTCATGATTTTTCAAATATGACCTATTTTAAAGGTTATGTATTAGGCTTTAATGTCTTTAGAACTCCAAAAAGCTAGAGCTATTAGCACAAATTGAATAGGTAACCTAACCCATAAGGCAAAAAAACTAGAAACCCCAAGGGACTGTTGTGCACTTTCGCTAAAAGCCAAATATATATTGGCAGGATAAACAGCTATTAGTAGCAATATAATTCCCCAAGAAGCAAGAAATCGCGTTCTTTTAATAATAATCCCACTACCAAACAGTATTTCTAGGATACCACTTATATATACTGACTCTAAATGCCAAGGAAAACTAGGGGGCATAATTTTCAAAAACAATGTGGTATCTCTAAAATGTTGGATTCCTACCCATATGTAACCGAATCCCATTATATAAATAAAAAGAGCTTTTAATTTCAATTTCTTCCTCCTCTTCTTTTTCTTCTTTTTTTAGTTTTTACCGGAATAATATCCACATTTCTAATTTCTTGGATAACACTATTAAGAATAGCCGCTGGCCTAACTCGAGTATAACCATAAGGAATCCCCTCACCAACATCCAAATTATTAGAATTGAGATGTTTCCTAGAATTATCCAAAAATATTTTCATCTTGTCAAAATCACTCTTATTTGAAAAATATTTTTCATTGTATAAATACCTTGCGCAAGGCAAAACCTGGTAATGGTATTTTTCTTTGTCAATAAACTTATGCACCCATACAGGAATATATTCTTTTCTAGAAATCACCACATTATTTCCATTTTTTTTGAACGAAAGCCTAAACATTACTCCTCCGTCTTTGCGCTCCTCGCGCTGGTTAGAAATAAAGTTTCCAAGAGAAAAAACTGTCATAAATTCTTTGCCACTTTTATTACTATACTCTATTGGCTGTATTACGTGAGGATGGGATCCTACAACAACATCTACCCCCAAGCCGTGAAAAAAATTATTGTATTTTTTTTGATAAGAGTTAGGTAAATCTCTGTATTCAGAACCCCAGTGAACAAATACTACCAACTTATCTAAGTCTTTTTTTCTAGCATTTATTATGTCTTTTCTAATTAAAACTGAGTCTAATAAATTCACGTATGTAGGTTCTGAAAACGGGATTCCATTGGTGCCATATGTATAATTCAATAACCCAACTTTTATTCCTTCTTTAGAAAGTATTAATAAATTTTTAGCCTCTCTTTTTTCACTTTCTTTAAATGTCCCTGTATGTAAAATATTTAAACTATCTAGCACATCTATAGTTCTGATAATTCCTTTATTTTTTCTGTCACACGAATGGTTGTTTGCCGTCACTAATACGTCCATTCCACTATTTTTACAAGCGACAGCTAACTCGTTAGGAGAACTAAACTGAGGATACCCCCTAAAGGGCTTTCCCGCAAGAGTTACTTCTAAATTGGCAACTGCAAAATCTACAGATGAAATGATGCCCTCCAATGGACTAAAAACCTCAGAATAATCGTATTGTTTTTTATTTTCTTGCCATGCAGATCTAATCTGCGGACCGTGGCCCATAATATCCCCCATAAATAAAAAGCTAATTTCTTGAGACTTAATCGAACTAGCTAATAAAAAACAAAGTATAGATATAATTTTAAGTATTGACTTATGCATCGTAGTCGTTATGGCACCTGTGGGTTTCTTCTTCTATTTGTTGAACAATTTCATAGAGTTCATCTTTTATGTTGTCAATATCTGATCCATTATTTAAATCAATAAATTTTTTGACTTTTTCTAATCTCAAATTTATGGTGTCTATGGTATTGTTAGTTAATTTCATTCTTGGGCTGCAATGAATTTTAACGAAATCGAGTTTACGCAGTGTCTAGTATTTTTTTCTGTTAGTTTCTCTCCAATAAAAACATGTCCTAAATGCCCACCACACTCGTTACATGAAATTTCTGTCCTTCTACCATCTTCATCTGTTATTCTTTTAACAGCGCCTTTAATTTCATCGTCAAAGCTTGGCCACCCACAACTAGATTTAAACTTGTCTTGCGAGGTGTAAAGAGGAGTATCACACCTTCTACATAAATAAACGCCGTTTTCATAATGATTGTTATACTTGCCAGTAAATGGATATTCAGTTCCTTTACTAACAATTACTCTCTCTTCTTCTTTGTTAAGAGAATTGTATTTTTTATCACTCATAATGGTCGTGTTATTAATATTTTCTGTTTGACAGGCTATGATATTGCTAAGGATTAAAAAACCAATAGTAATAAGGAAATTATTCTTCATCGTTTATAAAATTACCAAATAATTCATCAATTTTAAATGCAAGAATTAAATCTTTTTCAGTAATTTTTTTTTCATCTTGCGTAGTCAAGCTTATTTCAATTCTGCAATAGGAATTGAAAATATCCGGGTGGTGGTTACAAGCATTAGCTGCAACAGCAACTTGATTAAAAAAATCAACAGCTAAACTAAAGGTTTTAAAAACAAATATTTTGTGAATTTGATCCTCTTTTTTTTGCCAATTAAATTTCTCTATAAGGTCATTTAAGTCAGGATATTTCATATGCTATTTTTTTAAAGTATTAAGATATTTTTCAAACTTTTTCATCACCAACAAATGAGCTTTTGCTTGGGTAAACTTATAGACTAACCAAGGTAGTCTAGGGACAAATTCATGAATGGCTGTAATAATATAGTTCCCCTCTAAAATAGATCTAAACTCCAGCCAACCCCTATTGGTCCTTTTTGTTAAATATCCACCGGTGATATAAAAAAGCTGTCTATTTTCATCACTTCTATTTTTAATATATTCTAGCTGTAGCAAGCAAATTCCAAAAAGTTTAAACTCTAATAATTCTTTATTTTCCTCTGCAGCAATAATCCTATTAAATATTTTATTTAACCATATAGGATAAGATTGAGCAACCCAAACAGCAGTTTTTTTACTAGGATTAGATATTCTTTGGACACTTCTAACAGTGTTTTTATCCTTAGTTTGACCAAACCCAGTTGGCGCAGTTGGAATTTTAATATTCTTGTCTAAAGCTCTTTTAATAGTTTCTTTAACCGTATAATTAGGCAAATCTTTCAAAATAATTTCTGAAGTTAGGGTCATGTCGTGGCGAAGACTTTCTATTAATGGAGAAACAAAATTCTTATTAGAGCCACTAAACATACCTACCCATAGCTTAGACATTCCAAGAGAAAAAAAACGAACGGAAAAAATCCATCTTTTTTTATTCATCTCCTTGGCAGTTAGTTTTAATAAATCCATATAAGTTATTACTTCCGAACCACCAATTTCAATAGGCATATTGAAAAACTTATCGTTACCCATAATTTGATCAATAGCCTTTAAGGCAAACCTTAAATCCACCGGCTGATTTTTTGATTTTGTCCATTTCGGACACGCCATTACAGGCAAAGTTTCTACCAATTTTTTTACGATTTTGAAAGAAGAACCACCAGGACCAATAATAATTCCTGCTCGAACAGTTGTTAGGGGAGTAGACCTAGAACCAAGTACTTGTTCTACCTCAAATCTAGATTTAAGATGTTTGGAAATATTTAAATTGTCTTTTGGGAGTATTCCACCAACATATACAATATGTTTTAAATTACAATTTTGAGCAGCTCTGGAAAAATTATCTGCTAGAAGCAAATCTGTGTCTTCAAAATTACTTTGACTTAATCTTGTAGATGGCTGCATAGAATGTACTAGGTAAAGAGCATAATCCACACCTTCAAGCGCCTTATTGCTACTAGAAATAGAAAATAAGTCCACCATTCTCCATTCTATATCTGACTTGGAGGGATTTACTTTTTTTCTAGAAAGCGCAACGATATCGTATTTGTCTTTGTAGGTTTCTATAAACCACCTTCCAATAAAACCTGTTGCTCCTGCAATTGCTAGTTTTTTTTTCTTTGCCAATTTTGTAACTTTAATTTACTACCAACAATATCTAACTTTAATTTGGCAATTCATTTCCTATTCAAATATAATTTGATATAAATAGTCGTATTGGTTATTAAGGTTCTCAATATGGCTTTAAGTACGTATATTTATTTTGGATATGAAAAATCAAATAAAACTTTTCTACACAGGAGTTAAATCTTACAAACGTGCTTTATCCTTTTTAGTTAAAAACAAATTACTGTATTTTCTGCTTTTCCCTATTGCCTTTAATTTAATTATTTACTTATCTGGACTATCAGTTTTGAGTGATCTTACTGATTTAGTAATTGAATATTTAAAAAGGTATTTAAAAAACTTTTTAGCATCTGAAGATTGGTGGGTTTTGATTTTAAATAAATTTTTTTCCATTTCAATATGGTTAATTTCAAAGGTGGTTTTTATTTATATTTTTAAATTATTTGGTGGATATCTAACCATAATTTTTTTATCTCCCGTATTTACCTATTTATCCGAAAAGACAGCCTCTATTCAAAATGGGAGAAAGCACAGTTTTCATTTCACACGATTTATATTTGATATTTTAAGAGCTTTATTAATTTCCATCAGAAATATCCTTCTTCAAATTGTTATCATAATTGCACTTTTTTTGATTGGCTTAATTCCGGTAATCGGGTGGGGAATTTCAATTGTTGGAAATCTATTAATAGTTTCTTACTTCTAT
>Ga0114997_10004049_pt1 | contig 11401 bp, 10 predicted proteins | sample ArcticOcean_MG_C_2_FD_87045 | JGI IMG/M metagenome (GOLD analysis project Ga0114997, IMG submission 87045) | Marine microbial communities from western Arctic Ocean - ArcticOcean_MG_CB4_136 | ecosystem: Environmental > Aquatic > Marine > Oceanic | place: Arctic Ocean: Canada Basin | collected... | reverse complement strand
TGCTCTATGTGAGTCTTCATTTGACCCTGTACCTCCTGCAAGTGAATGTTCATCAAATCTTGCACCAATGGTACCATAAATATTATTTGTTATTCTGCTTTGATAATCAAAAAATTGAGATGTGACATAAGCATTAGAATCTACCCGTCCTCCAGCGTTATTATTTAGCCCCATCTGGTCATCTTCTCTCTCTAATCCAAATACAACACTATTATCTAAATTAAAGTTATAATTACCTTGGTAAAGATAGGCATATCTTTCACCATAGTAATTATCTTGTTGCTTATTACCACTATTTGGCGATCGAGCATAAATCCTTTCTATGTATGTGTTTGCAACAGTAAATTTATTTGTAAGCTTCTCTATCGGTTTATAAATTAGACTAACATTTGTTGATGACTCTACACCATCAACTTCCTCACTATGGTCACAAGTTGAGCAACCAAAACTACCCTCTATCTGTGGATGATCATATTGCAAGTATGTTTCTGCAACTCTTACATTGCTTTCTAATTCTAATGTATTCGAAAATTTATTATTAAAACTAGCTATTAATCCATTATTTCTATATCTATCTTTTTCATTATTATGGGTCATCGCTGATATTCCATCAGTTTGAAATCTTTGCAGACCAAGGTGATAATTTGTATTCTCATCTCCACCCGAAATAGATGTAGCTAAATTATGTGTATCATGAGAGCCAGTTGTATAACTTATATCTTTTTTAAAACCAGGTTCTCCTTTTTTAGTAGTAACGTGTATAGTTCCACCTATAGCTCCACTTCCATAAATTGAACTTTGATTACCTTTTAAAATTTCAACTCTTGATACTTGACTGGTTAAAATATTGTTAAAATCAAAATCGTTAGAGACACTTGACGGATCTGACATTTTAACACCATCAATATAAACAGTAGTATATCTTTTAGGCATGCCTCTTAATTGAATTGCTGATGATGTTCCGTGCCCACCACTTTGAAAAAAATTAGCACCAGTTGTAGATGTGCTTAAGGCATCTCCTAAAAAATATTCAGTAGAATTATTGAAAAATTTTTCATCCAATATAGTTACTGATGTACCTATTGTCGATAAAGACTGAGGTTTTTTGCTCGCTGAGATTACAATTATAGGAATTTCTTTTGAAAAAACTGAACTTGTAATTAAAATAAAATAAAAAAATATAAATATTCTTAACATCATTTGACACATCCATTGTTAAGCCTCATAAAAAATATGAAGCTTGTTAATTAATGCCGATGTTAATTAAAATTGTAGAACTAGACTTTTCCTGGTCATTGTTCAACAGCGGACTATATTGGGTGGCACTCGGACTTTATCCGTTGCAGGAACAGCTAATGATTTTCACATTAATTCCCCACCAAGATTCAATACAATTTCTAAATATCAATTTTTACAAATTTGTCAATTAATTTATGATTTAAGAGGTAATTTTTATTTTTTTTTCAATTTTAATTTCTTTAGAGCTTATTTTGCACCTATAGGCTAAAAAAATTACTCCTCCTTTTTTCGCAAGTAAATAATTTTCATAATATTCTTTATCAATATCCTTTGCTATTTTAAAAGATTCAACACCTTGAATTTGAACCAAGAAAAGCAAATATGTTTTAAAACCATTTTTTGAAGCTTGAATAAGAGCTTTTAAGTGTTTAGAACCTCTAGCAGTAACTGAATCTGGGAACTCTGCAATCTTTTTATCTCTAAACAAGGTAACATTCTTAACTTCAACAAAAATTTTTTGTTTATCTTTTTTAACTAAAAAATCAAACCTAGTTTCTTTGTCAAAATAAACCTCTGGTTTAATAAAATCGTTTTTTGAAATTTCCTTAATTAAATTGTTTGCTAAACCGTGATAAGCAATTTTATTCGCAAAATGAGTGTTAACACCAACTAAATTCTTTTTAACTTTGATAATTTCTAAAGTGTATTTTAATTTTCTTTTAGGATTGTCACTTTTAGAGATAAAAACCTCATTACCCTCATCTAATAATCCTTTCATAGATCCTGTGTTTGGACAGTGTGCGGTAACAATTTGTTTATTTAATTTGATATCAGCAAAAAATCTTTTATATCTCTTGATATATTTGCCTTTAATTAATTTTTTGGTAAATTTCATACATAAATTATATATTTATAAATGACAAAAAATACAAAAGTAAAAGCTGCAATAATAATTATTGGTAATGAAATTCTCTCGGGCAGGACACAAGACACTAATACGAGCACAATATCACTATGGCTGAATTCTATTGGAGTTAAAGTACAAGAAGTAAGGGTAATTCCTGATGTAGAAAGAACTATTATAGAAACAGTTAATAAACTTAGAGCAGAACACGACTATATATTCACAACTGGTGGTATTGGACCAACACATGACGATATAACTGCTGAATCAATCTCAAAAGCTTTTAATCTAAATTATGAAATTCACAAACAGGCATTTAAAATTTTAGAAGATTATTATAAGCCTGGAAAATTTAATGAGGGCCGACAAAAAATGGTTTGGATGCCTAAAAATGCTAATTTAATAATAAATCCAACAAGTGGAGCTCCAGGATTTTATATTGAAAATGTTTTTTGTTTGCCAGGCGTTCCTTCAATTTTAAAATCAATGTTAGGGGGTTTAAAAAATAAAATAGTAGGAGGTGAGCCAATTTTAAGCCATACAATTAGTTTAAGAACAGTTGAGAGTGAAATTGCAAAATCATTAACTGAAGTTCAAGAAAAAAATAAAGATATTGAGATTGGCAGTTATCCATTTTTTCAAGCGGGTAAATTAGGAGTATCTATTGTGATACGCTCTGAATTTAAACATAAAATTGACACATGCTCTTCTCAAATTCTAGAATTTGTTAATAAAAAAAAGATAGAAGTAGTAGAAAGATAATTAATGAATTTCTTTTAGTTGTTTTAAAGGCAAAAAACTTTTTATGAAAAAAAATATAATACATTTTAGTATGAATGATTACACTGGAGCTGGATTAGCTGCTCTTAGATTTCATAAAAACCTTAAAAAAAATAAATTTAATTCTTATCTTGTAGTAAACGAAAAGAAAAATAATTTTAAAGATATAATTGAGCTTAATAAAAAAAAAATCTTTAAAAACTTTTTAAATAAAGCAGAATTTTTTTTACTTTCTAAAAATAATAAATTTGCATTTTATGATAAAGGCAGATATCTGATCAATGATATTAGGGAATTAAAATTTATGGATACGCTTAATCCAGAAGTGGTAATATTTCACTGGGTTACAAATTTCATAAATCCTATTTTACTTAATCAAATTAAAAAAAAATATAAATGTAAAATAATCTGGAATGTTATTGATATAGCTCCCCTTACAGGAGGGTGTCACATAAATTGGGGTTGTAAAAACTTCCATAAAAAATGTAATAAATGTCCTGCTGTCAAAAAGATTTTTCAATACAGACCAAGAAAAACACACTTAATAAAAAATAAAATTTTTAATAATCTTAAATTAGACCTTTTATATACAGGCGACTGGATGGGTGAACAAATTAAAAATTCATCTATAGCAAAAGGAAAAAAATCTTACAAATTAATGATACCAGTCGATGAAAATAGTTTTAGACCTAATAGCAAAATTAAAAAAAAAAATCCGTGGAATATTAAAATAAATAAAAAGATTATTTTATTTCGATCATCATCACATTTAAGAAAAGGAAATAAAATTTTAATTTCTTCAATAAATTATTTGATTAAACAATCCAATATATCAAAAAAAAAATTTTGTCTTATGTCTATCGGTGATAATTATGCTCAAAACTTGCTAAATAAGTCAAATATTGAATATTTCAATTTAGGAAATATCATATCTGAAAAAAAACTTATTAAAGTATATCAATTAGCTGACTTATTTATATCTCCATCGACAGAAGATGTTGGCCCAATGATGATCAATGAAGCGGTAATGTCTGGGCTTCCAGTAATCTCATTTGATATTGGTGTAGCAAAAGATTTAATAATTAATAAAATTAATGGATATAAAATAAATAAAATAAGCTATATAAATCTTGCAAACTCTATAAAAAAATTTTTAAATTTAAGCAGACAGGATGAAGAAAAAATGAAAAAAAATTCAAGATTAATTGGTGTAAAGTATCTTAGCCTAAAAAAACACATAACTACGTTTAATCAAATTTTAAAATAATAATATTTCTATGATTATACTTGGAATTACAAACGATTATACATCAGGTGCATGTTTAATAAAAAATAATATTTTAAAATCCTGTGTTAGCGAAGAGAGATTTACAAGAAAAAAGTTAGAAAAAAATTGGCCAACACAATCAATTAACCATGTCTTAAAAGATCAGAATTTAAAACTAGAAGATATAGATCAGATAGTTTACGGATATTCGCGAGGTTTTAAAGTTGAAGATGATTTGTTATTTTATTTTGATAGAATTGTATACGAGACTAAAAATAATCCTAAAGAACTAGAAGTATTTAGAGAGAGAATCGAACAAGAAATAATCAGAGGTGCTAATGTTCGAAAAGAATTTTCTGATTTTGTTAAAAAAAATAAGATTGAAAAAAAATCTATTTCTCTAAGACATCATGATTGTCATGGTTATAGTGTATATTGTTTATCTAAATTTAAGGATTCTTTAATAGTGACTGCTGATGGAAGAGGAGATTTTGAAGCAACAACTGTATCTCATATTAAAAATGGAAAAAAATATAATTTATACAGGTCTACAACCAATGATAGTTTAGGTTATTTCTATTCTAGAATAACTAAATTATTAGGTTTTACCCCACACAGACATGAAGGAAAAGTTACAGGGTTAGCTGCAAGAGGAAATCCTAAAAAATTATTAAGATACATGGAAAAAATGATTTTTTATGAAAAAGGAAAAATATATGCTGTAAATGGAGAATTCTATAAACCTTTTTATGAAGATGGTAATAACAAGAAAGCTTGGAGTAAAAAAGCACTCAATATATTTAAAAAACATTCAAAAGCTGACATTGCAGCAGCGGCCCAAAAACATCTAGAAAATTTAATAACAAAAATTGTTGCATTCTATATGAGAAAAGTTAATGAAAAAAACTTATGTATTGCTGGTGGAGTATTTGCAAATGTATTATTAAATCAAAAAATTAGGGAATTAAAAGAAGTTAACAATATATTTACTCTTCCACATGTTGGTGATGAAGGTTTAGCTTTAGGAGCTGCTGCAGGATACAATTGGATAATTAATAAAAAAAAAACAAAATTCAATGATTTATATTTAGGACCAAAATTTAAATTAAATAAAAACTCTTTAGAAAAAAAATATAATATTAAGATTAATAAAATAAAAGATACAACAAATTTTATGTTTGATTGTTTAAAAAAAAACAAAGTTATTGGTTTTTTAAATGACAGAATGGAATTTGGTGCTAGAGCATTGTGTAACAGAAGTATTATTTATCATTCTAATGATGTTACGATTAATGACAGACTAAATAAAAGGTTAAAAAGATATGAATTTATGCCTTTTGCTCCTGTTACTGCAGTTGAGTTAGCAAAGAAATGTTATAAAGGTTGGCAAAAATCACACCTATTATCAGAGTTTATGACGATAACTTATGATTGTACGAATTTAATGAAAAAAAATAGCCCAGCTATTATACATGTAGACAATACTGCTAGACCACAAATTTTGAGAAAAGAAAAAAACAAAATAATACATTCACTTTTATTAAAGTGGTATAAAGAGACTGGTGGACTTTCTTTGATTAATACATCATTTAATGTTCATGAAGAACCAATTGTGTGCAGTCCAGAAGATGCAATTAAATCTTTCAAAAAAAAAATGATAGATATATTAATAATTAATGATCATCAAATACTAAATCTTGATTAAAGTAGCTATTATAGGAAAATTTGGTTATTTAGGACATAACATAAAAAAATATCTTCAGAAAAAAAAAAATATAAACCTTAAAGCATTTTCTTATGAAGAATTTTGCAACATTAAGAATATTAATACTTTCAGTTTTATAATTAATGCTGCAATTAATAAAAAATTTATAGAAAATAAATATAATAAAAATTTAGATATTGATTTAAAAATATCAAATAAAATATTTGATACAAATTGTAAGTTTATTTTTTTAAGTACTAGAAAAATTTATTCTAACGCTCCTAATACAAAAGAAGAAAGTAAGCTTAAACCTCAAGATTTATACGCTAAAAATAAAGTAATCAGTGAAAGACAATGTTTCAAAGTTTTAAATAAAAAATTAATTATTTTAAGAATACCAAATATTATTGGAGGTGAAATCAAAAATAATAGAAAAGTTAGGGTGAGTTTTTATGAAAATTATTTAAAAATTATTAAGAAAAAAAATAAATTTTTTTATGAAAACTATTATAAGGATTTTATATCTATGGAACAATTTTGCAAAATAATGCTTAAAATTCTAAAATCTAATCTTAATGGTATTTATAATGTTTCTTTAGGAAAAAAAATATATATTAAAGAACTCCTTTCTTGGTTAAATTTTGCAAATAAAGATAAGAAGCTTTTTATAGAATCTGCACATAAATTAAAAAATGAAAATTTTTATTTAAATAATAAAAAAATTAGTAAAACACTTAATATTAAAATTAAAAAAATTGAATTAAAAAAATACTGTATCTATTTAAGTAAAAAAATTTTTAAATATGAATATCATAAAAAAATAAGATAGAAATTATATGTTATATTTTGCTTACGGTAGTAATCTTCATCATCTTCAAATGAAAAAAAGATGTAAAGATAGTATTTATCTAAAAAAGATAATTCTTAGAGATTTTAGATTAACTTTTAGAAGTAAGTACAGAGCAGCAGACATTGAAAGAAGAAAAAATGCTTCAGTCCCGGGCGGGTTGTTTGAAATTTCTAAAAATGATGAAAAAAAATTAGACATGTACGAAGATTATCCAACTCTTTATACAAAATATTATTTTATTTATTATGGAAAAAAAGTAATGACTTACACTATGGTTGAAAAAACATTATTTACTTATCCATCAGAACGTTATTTAAATATTATAAGAAGAGGTTATAAAGATTGTAACATAGATAATAATTTACTGAATAAATCATTAAAGACTTAATTAAAAAAACTTAAATCATTTGTTAACAAAAGTTAATTAAGTTATATAGATAGTTATTGAAATAAAGATGAAAAAAAAATTTTTAGATCTAAATATACCTAATAAATCAAAATCTGTAGAGGATAGAATTCAACTTATTAAACATCAAGAGGTAATGCTTCCATTACCCACTGAGGTTGAAATAAGTGAATCTGGAACATGTAATAGAGTCTGTTCTTTTTGTCCAAGAAGCGCTCCTGCCTTTGAAGATAAAAAGGAATTTATTAGCAACTCACTTCATGAAAAACTTTGTTTAGAATTAAAAGAAATAAATTACAGAGGAACTATAAGATACAGTGGATTTGTAGAACCATTATTAGATAAAAATATTTTTAATTTAATTAAGATGGCTAGAAAAAATACACCAGGATCTAATATAGAAACCGTGACAAATGGAGATCCACTTAACCTTGTAAGATTAAATAAGCTATTTGAAAGTGGATTAAATAAAATTCTTATAAGTGTATATGATAGTAAAGAAGATGCTCAAAAATTTGAAGACATGTGTAAAAGTGCAAATTTAGATAAAGATCAATATATTATTAGACACCGATACTATTCTGAAGAGCAAGATTTTGGTATCACTCTAAGCAATAGAGCAGGCATGATGGAAAAAGCAGAATACAAAATTGAGTCTTTGAAAGAACCTATGAAAGAACCATGCTATATGCCTTCATATACTTTTTTTATGGATTATCAGGGTGATGTTTTAATGTGCGGGCATGATTGGGGAAAGAAAGTTATATTAGGAAATTTAAATAAAGAAAAATTATTAAATATTTGGTTTAGCAAAAAGGCAATGGGAATAAGAAAAATGTTAAATCAATCAAACAGAAACTTTACTCCTTGTAATGTTTGTGATGTAGATGGAACATATATGGGAAAAAAAAATTCAGAATATTTTACTTGATGAAAAAAAAAGTATTAATCCTAGGGGGTAGCTCTGACATTGGTATACAAGTTGTAAAAAAATTTTTAAAAAATAAATGGTCTGTAATTGCTCATTACTCAGAAAACAACCAGCAGTTAAAAAAAATTAAAAGTAAAAATTTAAAAACATTTAAATTTGACTTAAAAAATATTTCTAATTTTGAAACATTTGTTAAGAAAAACCCTTCATTTAAAAATATTAGTTCTTATATATCATTAACTGGCTATATAAATCCCGTAAATTTTTCAGATACAACAATTAGTGATTTTTATGATCATATAAATGTAAATTATTTATCAAATATAATAATTTTAAAAAAAATACTTCCACAGATGAAAAAAAATAATTTTGGTAGAGTATTACTTAGTTCAAGTACTGGAGTTAAATTTGGAGGAGGTCAAACAACACCATTATATTCATTAACAAAATATATGAATGAATTTTTTTTTTCTTCATATAATAAGTTTTTTAAAAAAAATATTCTAATTAATACAATTAGAATTGGCCTAACAAAAACTAAAGCTTTAAAAAAAATTAAAAATAAAAATTTAACTGAAAGAATTAAACTGATACCTATAAAAAGAATGGCTACACCTAATGAAGTTGCAAATTATATATATATTTATTCAACTGAGATCAATACATTAACAACAAAAAATATAATTGATATTACCGGAGGGGAATAAATTTTAGTTCTGAAATTGATATTGTTGAATAATAAAACAAACCAACTTGGATTCCAGCAAAACTTTTATAAATTTTATGAGTGTAGTTAATGATAAGTCTTGTAGCTGGATAAATGATCTAAATAAAAGATCTAATATAAAAATTCTTAGCAATGATGAGACTTGTGATTGGTTAATTGTAGGTGCTGGTTACACAGGTTTGTCTGCGGCTAGAAAACTTTCTGAGTTACATCCTAATGAAAAAATTATTATAGTAGACGCACAGTTGGCTGGAGAGGGTGCTAGCGGAAGAAACTCAGGTTATTTAGTTGACACAACGCTTAATGATGGCTTTACATCAAACAAGGAACTTTTGAACTATAAGAAAAAAACTGATATTTATAAATTAGGTATAGATACTGTAAAAAAATTTATTAAAGAGTATCAAGTTGACTGTGATTGGAATGAATCTGGAAAATATTTTGCGTCATCTAAGATAGAAGATAAAAAAATCTTAGTTAATTTTGCAAACACTCTTACAAAATTGGGATTTGAATATAATCTTTTAAATCGGGAAAATTTAAAAAAAAAACTAGGAACAGATTTTTATAATTTAGCTCTTTATACTAAGGGAGGTATTTTGCTCCACCCTGGAAAATTAGTTAGGGCAATGGTTGATTGTCTGCCAAATAATGTTCAGCTGTATGAAAATTCTCCTTTAATTGAATGGAAAAAAATTAATGATATAGTTTGTTGTAAATTTAAAAATAATAGCATTTATACAAAGAAAATTATTTTTTGTGCAAATGCTTTTTTAAAATCATTAGGAGTTAAAACTGCATATAATTTTCCTCTCACTTTAACTGCAAGCATGACCAGACCATTAACTCAAAATGAATTTAGATTTATAGGAGAACCAAAAGAGTGGGGTGTGCTACCTGTTAGACCCATGGGAGCAACCATTAGAATGACTAATGATAGAAGAATTTTGATACGTAATACAGCAGAAGTACATAATTTATTTAAAATGTCGGATAAAGATTTAAAAAAAAGATCTATCAATCAAAGAATTGGAATAAAAAAAAGATTTCCAAGTTTACCTGATAATATTATTCAATCTAGTTGGTCTGGTGTAGTTTCAAGAACCAAAAATAGTTCTCAAATTTTTGAAAAAATTAAGAGCAATATATTTGTTGTAGGATGTTATAATGGATCAGGCATTGGTGTAGGCACTTTATTTGGTGAACAAATTGCTATTAAAGCAAGTAATAAACATACAGAAGAAATTGATATTATTGAGTCACAAAAAAAGCCAACATGGCTACCACCAAATCCTTTTTTAAAATTTGGCGTTAAGACTAGATTAATTTACGAACGGTTTAGAGCAGCTACTGAAATTTAAAAAAATGTAAATACTCTAAGTTTTATATCAAATTCTTTATATATTTTTAGATAATTTTATGTTGTAATTAAGCTGTTAATGAAATTTTTCTTACTATTAATTTTGAGTTTTATATTTTTTAATCAAGTGAATGCTGGTTGTGATGATGCACCTATGGATGGAGTAGATTATTCTAATTGTCAATTTTCAGAAGGACAAGATCTAAACAGTGCTTATATTCCAAATTCAAATCTATCATTTATTAGTTTTATTAAAGTTATATTTGACAAGAGTGTAATGATGAACTCCATATTAGCTAATGGTAATTTTGCAGAATCCTCTTTTATTAGAACAAATTTATACGAGTCAAACCTTGAAGGAGGTATTTTTGAAAAAGCAAATTTTTCAAGTGCCAACTTAACAAGAGTAAATTTTAAAGGTTCATCTCTAATTGAAGTAAATTTTAGCAACAGTAATCTTTTTGAAGCTGATTTAACTGGTGCTAATATTTTAAATGCCACCTTTGAAGGTGCCAATCTAAACAATGCAACTTGGATTGATGGAACTAAATGTTCATTAGGTTCTATTGGTAAATGTAATAAATAAAAAATTCTTAGGAAATATTATTATATAGGATTAATTTTCTGATTAATAACAAGTACAGCTCCAATTATTAAAATAGGTAAGCCTATCATTAAATCTTGCTGCCATTCTAAGTCTTCAAATACTGTTGATATTAATAAAGCAAGTACAGGCATTACCACACCTACATAACCAGCTCGTCCAGCTCCAACTTTCTCTAACAATCTTAGATAAAAGATAAAAGCAAATATTGAACCAACGATAGATAAATAAGCAAGAGATGCGATGTAACTGAAGCTATATTCAAATAGTAGTTCAGTGCCTTTTATCTGAGTAATTAACAAGGTAACTAATGACCCATAAAACATTGCGTAAGCAAGTGTTGGTATTAATGAAAAATTATTATTTAAGTTTCTCTGGTGAACCATATTACCTGTTGATGCACTAAATGTACCAAGCAATGCTAAAAATAGCCCAACATGAGTTCCATTAGCAAAGCTGAAATTGAAAATCTCATCATTAAAGATGATTATAATTCCAATCATTCCAATAGTTGCTCCAAGTAAAGTTTTTAAAGAAGGTTTCTTTTTAAAGTAAAATCCTTCTCCTAAAATATTCATAATAACTACCGTTGAAAAGACAACTGCTGGAAATGCGCTTATTAAGTAAG
>Ga0114997_10004048_pt1 | contig 11405 bp, 7 predicted proteins | sample ArcticOcean_MG_C_2_FD_87045 | JGI IMG/M metagenome (GOLD analysis project Ga0114997, IMG submission 87045) | Marine microbial communities from western Arctic Ocean - ArcticOcean_MG_CB4_136 | ecosystem: Environmental > Aquatic > Marine > Oceanic | place: Arctic Ocean: Canada Basin | collected... | reverse complement strand
TATTTTGAAGGAAAAAAAACTCTTTTAGATCACTAATGACGCACATAAAGCATTACAACCTACGGTAGCTTTATAACTTTACTTAAAAAGATTTTAAAAAATATGATACTTAGAACATAGATCTTAAAATGTTTTCAATTTTTAAAATTTTTAAAAAGAAAAAAATAGTTCCCCACATTAGGCTGTCTGGAATAATAGGATCGGTCGGAAGATTTAAACAGGGTATAAATTTTGTAGGTCAACAAGAAATTATAGACAAAGCTTTTTCAAATAAAAAAGCTTTAGCAATTGCAATATCAATAAATTCACCTGGGGGATCTCCAGTTCAATCACACTTAATATATAGCTACATAAAAAAACTAGCAAAAAAAAATAAAAAAAAGGTTTTAGTTTTTGCCGAAGATGTGGCTGCATCAGGAGGGTACTTAATAGCTTGTGCGGGTGATGAAATTTATGCGAACTCAAGTTCAATTGTTGGTTCGATAGGTGTAATCTCAGCATCTTTTGGCTTTCAGAATGCTATTAAAAAACTTGGAGTTGAAAGAAGAGTTTATACTGCAGGCAAAAATAAAAGCACTCTTGATCCTTTTAAAGAGGAAAATGAAGAGGATATACAAAGAATAAAAAAAATACAGCTAGAACTTCATTCAGATTTTATCAAGGTTGTTAAAGATAGCAGAGCCTCAAAACTTATAGATACTGAAAAAAATAATACTTTTACTGGAGAATTTTGGTCAGGATCAACCTCTTTAAAATTAGGGTTGATAGATGGAATTGGTAGTGCTGACCAAATTTTGAAAGAAAAATTTGGTGAAGATATAATAATTAAAAAACTTGAGAAACAAAAAGGTTTTTTAGAAAAAAAATTATCAGCATCACTTGATAATCAAGTTGATGGTATAGCGAATATCTTAGAGGAAAAAGCCCAGTGGCAAAAATTTGGTTTATAAATGCCTAAAAAAGAAAGTTTAAAAAAGAAAAATGTTAAACCAACCCCAGTAAATTTTCAGGAAACAATATTAAATTTACAAAAGTTTTGGGGAAATTATGGATGTGTAATTTTACAACCATACGATATGGAAGTGGGAGCTGGAACCTTTCATCCAGCTACCACTTTACGATCTCTAGGACCTAAACCATGGAAAGCTGCATATGTGCAACCATCAAGAAGGCCGACAGATGGAAGGTATGGAAAAAATCCAAATCGTTTACAACATTATTATCAATTTCAAGTTATAATAAAACCATCTCCGGATGAAATAAAAAAAGTTTTTTTAAAAAGTTTGTCTGTCATAGGAATTAATCATAAAGAACATGACATTAGGTTTGTTGAAGATGATTGGGAGAGTCCCACTTTAGGTGCGGCAGGATTAGGCTGGGAAGTGTGGTGTGATGGAATGGAAATTACACAATTCACTTATTTTCAACAAATGACTGGCATTGAATGCAAACCTGTTTCTGTAGAACTTACATATGGATTAGAAAGAATATGTATGTTTACTCAGGGTAAAAATAATGTATTTGATCTTGAATGGAATAATGATGGAATAAAGTATAGGGATATTTTTTATCAGGCAGAAAAAGAGTATTCAGCGTATAATTTTGAATTTGCTAACTCAGAATATTTATTAAAAAACTTTAAAATCGCTGAGGCAGAATGTAAAGCTCTGTTGAAAAAAAAAATTTCATTACCAGCTTACGACCAATGTTTAAAGGCGAGTCATATTTTTAATCTATTAGATGCTCGAGGAATAATAGGCGTAGCTCAAAGAACAGAATATATTTCAAGAATCAGGGAGTTAGCCAAAGGTTCAGGACAATGTTGGCTTGAAAGTCAAAAATAAAAAATGCCTGAATTATTTATAGAATTATTTAGTGAAGAAATTCCAGCTAAATTACAAATTGATGCTAGACAAAGAATTAAGGAACTGCTTGAAGAAAGATTTAAGAAAAAAGAAATTAAATTTGAATCTAGTGCGTCTTTTTCAACACCCAAAAGATTAGTTTTTGTTATAGATGGAATTTCTGAAAAAATAGAAGAAAAACAAAAAATTTTAAAAGGTCCTAAGGTGGGATCTCCGCAAGTAGCGTTGGATGGTTTTATAAAATCAAACAATTTAAATAAGTCACATATATATAATAAAAAAATTGACAAAGGAGATTTTTACTTTGCTAAAACAAAAGCACAAGTAATTGACGTGTCAAAAGAATTAGAATTAATTATTCCTGAAGTTCTTAAAAGTTATTCGTGGAAAAAATCAATGAAATGGGCAAATTATGAATTAAATTGGGGAAGACCACTAAAATCTATTGTTGTAATTTTTAATAATAAAAAAATTAACTTTAATTTTTATCACTTAAAAAATAATGATTCTATTTATATAGACGAAACCAGCGAACTTAAACCAAAAAAAGTGAATAATTTTAATTCTTATTTAAAAATTATAGAATCCCAAAATATTGTTTTGGACCACACAAAAAGAAAAAAAATAATTTTAGATAAAATGGAAAAAATTTGTAATAAAAAAAATTTGATAAAAAATTTTAACAAGAATTTAATGGAGGAAGTAGTTAACTTAGTGGAAAGACCTAATATTATAGTTGGTGAATTTGATGAAACTTATTTAAAAATACCAGAAGAAATTCTAATAATTACAATGCAAAAACATCAGAAATACTTTCCGCTATTTGATGTAAAAAATAAATTAACAAACTTATTTTTACTAGTTGCTAATTTACCTGATAAAAGTGGTTATATTAAAAAAGGAAACCAGAGAGTTGTAGAGGCCAGATTATCAGACGCTAAATTTTTTTGGGAAAAAAATAAAAATCAAAGTTTAGTTAAACAAGTAAGCAAACTAAAAACCTTGTCTTTTTTTAATCAATTAGGAACTTTTTACGAAAAGACTCAAAGATTAAGAAAGTTATCAAATTTAATTTCTGAGCAGCTATTTCTAAGTAAGGAGAAAGTTGAAATTTCATCCTCTATATGTAAAGCAGATTTAGTTTCTGACTTAGTTGGTGAATACCCAGAATTACAAGGCATCATGGGAAAGTACTTTGCACAAGAACAGGGATTTGAAGATGATGTCTCTGATGCAATAAGTGATCATTATTTACCAGCAGGAGTAGATAGCGAAGTCCCTAAAAAAAAACTAGGCTCCGCGGTTGCTCTTTTAGACAAGATTGACACACTAGTAGGTTTCTTTGGAATTAACGAAAAACCCACCAGCTCGAAGGATCCATTTGCATTAAGAAGAACAGCAATTGGAATATTAAGAATAATTATGGAAAATAAATTAACAATTAAATTAAAAGATTTAATTGGATACTCAATAGTTTTATACAAAGAACAAAATATTAAACTTACAAATGTTTCTACTGCACAAGATATTTTAATTTTCTTGAAGGAAAGGTTCAAAAATTTATTAAAAGACAGAAAAATAAGGAATGATATAATTGAAGCTGCAAGTTCATCTAATACTGAGAATGATTTTTTAGAATTATATAAAAAATGTTTAATTATTAATAAAAGTATTTTGAATGATTCATATAAAAGTATAGTTGCTTCATATAAAAGAGCTTCAAATATCATAGATCAAGAATTAAAAATACAAAGTGTAAAAATTATAGGATTGCCAGAGCCGATTTTATTTAAAAAAGAAGAAGAAAAAAATCTTTTTGAAAAAATTAACGAAATAAGAAAATATTTTTCAAGTGTTAAAAAAGAAGAAATTTACACCGACACACTCAATATGCTATCAGGAGCAAAAAATGCAACAGACAATTTCTTTGATAACGTAATTGTGAATGATGAAAACCCAGATATTAAAAAAAATCGATTAGAGCTGTTGCAAATGTTTTGCAAAACTTATAATAACTTTATCGACCTTTCAAAAATAGAAGGAGTTTAATTGGATAAACTAATTTACAGATTTAATAACCAAAGTATTAAGAGTCGCTTTAATTCGAAAGAAATACTTGGAGGTAAAGGAGCCAATTTAGCCCAAATGGCTAAATTAAAATTACCAGTACCCCCTGGTTTTACAATATCAACTAAAGTATGTGATTATTTTTATAAAAATAATAAAAAAATACCAAAAAAACTTATTTTACAAACTAAAAAAGAAATTAGTGTAATCGAGAAAATAACAAAGAAAAAATTTGGTGATTTGTCAAACCCTTTATTGTTATCAGTAAGATCTGGTTCGAGAGTTTCAATGCCAGGAATGATGGATACGATTTTAAATTTAGGTTTAAATGATAAAACGGTAAACGCTCTTAAGAAACAAACTTCAAATGGAAGGTTTGCAAAAGATAGCTATAGAAGATTTATTCAAATGTATGGCAATGTAGTACTTGGAATAGATGCATATCTATTTGAAGAATTGATTGAAAATTATAAATTAACAAAAGGAGTTATCCAAGATACTGAGCTAGAAGAAGACGACTGGGATGGTTTAATACTAAATTTTAAGAATGTAATTAAGGAAAAAACGAAAAAAATTTTTCCACAAGATGTAAAAGATCAGTTATGGGGAGCTGTTAGAGCAGTTTTTTTATCTTGGAATAGCAAAAGAGCGAAAACTTATAGAAAAATAAATTATATACCAGATCACTGGGGGACAGCGGTAAACGTACAAGCAATGGTATTTGGAAATATGGGAGACAATTGTGCAACAGGAGTTGCTTTTACAAGAAATCCTTCTACTGGTGAAAAGGAAATTTTTGGAGAGTATTTAATCAATGCACAAGGCGAAGATGTAGTTGCTGGAACAAGAACTCCACAGAATATTACAAAAAAATTAAAAAACAAATCTAATTCTAAAGGACTGTCACTCCAGGAGACTATGCCTAAAATTTTTAAACAATTAGAAAAAATTTTTAAACAATTAGAAAATTATTATCGTGACATGCAAGACATTGAATTTACTGTTGAAAATAATTATTTGTGGATGCTGCAAACTAGGTCTGGAAAAAGAACAGCAAAAGCTGCAATTAAAATAGCAGTTGATATGGAAAAGGAAAAATTAATTTCTGTTAAGGAGGCCATTTTAAGAGTTGATCCAAATATGCTTGAAACTTTGTTACATCCTACTTTAGATGAAAAAGCTGAAAAAAAAATTATAGCGTCTGGACTTCCTGCTTCGCCAGGTGCCGCAAGTGGGAAAGTAACATTTTCTCCAGAGGAGGCAGAAAATTTAAAAGAACAAATGCAGGATACAATTTTAGTTAGAATAGAAACATCACCAGAAGATATTAATGGAATGCATGCTGCTAAAGGAATCCTTACAGCAAGAGGAGGCATGACTAGTCATGCAGCTGTGGTAGCTAGAGGTATGGGAAAGCCATGTGTTAGCGGATCAAATGAGATTAAAATAGATTATGCAAATAAATTATTTAAGACAAAGAATTATGAAGTTAAGGAAGGAGATATAATTACTATAGACGGTGCCAGTGGAAAAGTTATGCTTGGAAAAGTTCCAACAGTTAATCCAGATATATCGGGAGATTTTTCTAAATTAATGAGTTGGGCTAATCGCTATAGAAAACTCAAAGTTAGGACTAATGCAGATACTCCCGCAGACACAAAAATTGCAAGAGATTTTGGTGCTGAAGGAATTGGTCTTTGTAGAACGGAACATATGTTTTTTGATGAAAAAAGGATTATTTCTGTAAGACAAATGATTTTATCAGAAACTTTAGAAGATAGAAAATTAGCTTTAGAAAAACTCTTACCTTATCAAAGAAGTGATTTTATTGAGATTTTTAAAATAATGGGAGGTCTACCAGTCACAGTGAGACTTTTGGATCCCCCTTTACATGAATTTCTTCCAAAAACCGAAAAAGATATTGAAGATATTGCTAAAGAATTAAATATTACAAATCAAAATATAAAGTCAAGAATTAACGAACTTCATGAGCAAAATCCAATGTTGGGGCACAGAGGCTGCAGGTTAGGAATTTCTTTTCCAGAAATTTATCAAATGCAATGTCAAGCAATATTTGAAGCACTAACTGAATGTAAAAAGAAAAAATTAAAACCAGTTATACCAGAGATTATGATTCCTCTTGTATCTACCGCAGCTGAGATTCAGATTCTTAGAAAATTAGTAGACGGTGTGGCAAAAGAAATTCAAAAAAAAAATGCAATAAAAATAAAGTATTACGTTGGAACAATGATAGAGCTACCAAGAGCAGCTTTAAGAGCTAAAGATATTGCAGGATTTGCTGATTTTTTTAGCTTTGGTACTAATGATTTAACACAAACTACTTTTGGAATAAGCAGAGATGATTCTGGTAAATTTTTAAACGATTATGTAGAAAACAAAATATTTAATAAAGATCCTTTTGTGAGCATTGATGAACGGGGTGTCGGTGAATTAATAAAAATTGCTGCAGAACGAGGAAGAATGAAGAAAAAATTTTTAAAACTTGGTATTTGCGGTGAACATGGTGGAGATCCATCAAGTATAGAATTTTGTGAAAAAATAAAATTAAATTATGTTTCCTGTTCTCCTTATAGAGTTCCAATAGCTTGTTTAGCTGCAGCGCAAGCTTATTTGAAAAAAAATAATTAAAACAAGCCTTCTATATCACCTTTGTCATTTAATTTAATAGAGTCTGCCGCAGGGACTCTAGGAAGTCCCGGCATAGTCATAACGGACCCACATATAGCCACAATGAATTCAGCTCCACTAGATAATCTCACTTCTCTAATTGGAAGAACATGGCCAATTGGAGCTCCTTTTAAACTTGGATCAGTTGAAAAGCTATATTGTGTTTTAGCTATACAAATAGGAAATTTACCAAATCCATCTTCCTCCATTTTTTTAAGTTGATCTCTTATTTTAGTATCAGCTACTACTTCGCTAGCTCCATATATTTCCTTTGCGATGGCTTCAATTTTTTTCCACAAAGATGTTTCTGCCGAATATAAAAATTTAAAATTATTTTTTTTTGCTTTATCACAAAGCTCAACTACATTATTAGAAAGATCTTTAGTTCCCTCTCCACCCTTTGCCCAATGCATGCAGAGGTTTGCTTTAACTCCAAGTTTGGCACAATGGTCCTCTATTATTTTAACTTCCTTATCAGTATCTGTAATAAAATGATTTATTGCTACTGCTATTTCCAAACCAAATTTTTTAATATTCTGAATATGTTTATCTAAATTAGGTAAACCCTTTTTTAAAGCTTCTATATTTTCTTTCTTTAAATTTTCTTTTTTTTCTCCACCATGCATTTTTAGAGCACGTATAGTTGCTACTAACACAACACAACTAGGTTTAATATTTGCTTTTCTGCATTTAATATTCAAAAATTTTTCAGCACCTAAGTCAGCTCCAAACCCAGCTTCCGTTACAACATAATTAGATAATTTTAAGGCTGTTTTTGTTGCAATTATAGAATTACATCCATGCGCAATATTTGCAAAAGGACCCCCATGAATAATAGCAGGATTATTTTCAAGTGTTTGTGTAAAATTTGGTTTAATTGCATCTTTTAACAAAACAGTCATGGGTCCATGTGCATTTAAATCCTTGGCATAAATTGGTTTTTTATCACGCGTATATGCAATAGTAATATTTCCAATTTTTTCTTCTAAATCCTTTAAAGAATTAGATAAGCAGAAAATAGCCATAATTTCAGAAGCTACAGTAATATCAAAACCATCTTCCCTTGGAAAACCATTAGCTACACCTCCAAGGTTAATGTTTATTGAACGAAGAGAGCGATCATTTAAATCAACAACTCTTCTCCATACGATTCTTCTAACATCAATATTTAATTTATTTCCCCAATAAATGTGATTATCAATTAGAGCTGACAAAAGATTATGAGCTGAAGTTATTGCATGAAAATCACCAGTAAAATGTAAATTAATTTGTTCCATTGGAACTACTTGCGCATAACCACCGCCCGCGGCACCACCTTTCATCCCAAAAGAAGGTCCCAAACTAGGTTCACGAAGACAGACAATAGATTTTTTTCCAATTTTGTTTAATCCATCACTTAAACCGACTGAAGTTGTTGTTTTTCCTTCCCCAGCTGGAGTTGGCGTAATAGCTGTAACTAAAATTAAATGACTGTTTTTTTCTTTTAATTTGTTAATGTATTCAAGACTCAATTTGGCTATATGACTACCCATAGGACTAAAAGCCTCCGGCAAATCAGGAATATCAAGTTTTGCTAACACATTCCTAATAGGAAGCATTTTTGCAGCTCTTGCTATTTCGATATCAGTTTTTATGCTACTCATCGGCACTGCTATATCTAAAAAACCATAATATGTATAGACATTATTTTTAAGGTCTTTTACAATTTAATAGGGTTATATTAAATTACTGAGATGCAAAAATATTCAATATTCAGTTTAATCAAAAACGCACTTACCAATCATCAAAATTGGGATATTGCATGGAGAGATCCTGTACCAAAAAAAGAATATGATGCAATAATCATTGGCGGAGGAGGTCATGGACTTGCCACAGCATATTATTTGGCAAAAGAGCACAAAATTACTAATGTTGCAATTCTTGAAAAAGGATGGATAGGAGGAGGTAACGTTGGGAGAAATACCACCATACTTAGATCTAATTATATGTGGGATGCCAATGCTCTTTTTTATGAACACGGAATGAAACTTTGGGAAAATTTATCACAAGAATTAAATTATAATGTCATGTACTCACCAAGGGGTATTATTAATCTTGCACACTCAGATGCTCAATTAAATACCTATTCACGTAGAGGTAATTCAATGAGATTAAATGGAATTGATGCTGTGATGTTAGAAAGAAAAGAATTAAAAAAAATGATACCATTTGCAGATTTTTCAACATCAGCAAGATTTCCAATTTTCGGTGCTTTGATGCAACCACGTGGTGGAACTGCAAGACATGATGCTGTAGCTTGGGGGTACGCAAGACAAGCGGACTCGATGGGAGTTGATATTATTCAAAATTGTGAAGTAACAGGTTTTGATATTCAAAATGGAAAAATTAAAGGAGTACAAACTTCTAGAGGAGATATAAAAGCAAAAAAAATAGGATTATGTGTAGCAGGGAGTACATCATTATTAGCGGAAAAATTAAATATGAAATTACCTATTGAAGCTCATGTTCTTCAAGCTTGTGTTTCCGAACCAGTAAAACCTTTTCTTGACCATGTAGTAACATTTGGTGCTGGACATTTTTATTGTAGCCAATCTGACAAAGGTGAAATGGTTATGGGGGGAGATTTAGATGGATATAATAGTTATGCCCAGAGAGGAAATCTTCCAACTATACAACATGTTTTGTCCGAAGGTGTTGCAATGTTTCCAAACTTAAGTCGGTTAAAGATTTTAAGAACTTGGGGAGGTATCATGGATATGTCTATGGATGGATCACCTATTATTGACAAAAGTCATATAGAAGGACTTTATTTAAATTTTGGTTGGTGTTATGGAGGATTTAAAGCTACTCCTGTTTCTGGATGGACTTTTGCACACACAATAGCACAAGATCGTCCTCACTTATTAAATGAACCATTTAAACTAAATAGATTTAATAAAGGGTATCTCATTGATGAAAAAGGCGTGGGTACAAAAACATGGATAGGATAATATATGTTAGAAATTAAATGTCCTTATTGCGGAAAAAGGTCTCAAAATGAATTTTCCTACGGAGGAGATGCGACTGTAAAAAGACCTGAGCTAGAAAAAGAAATTTCAGATAAAGATTGGGATGATTTTATTTATTTTAGAAACAACCCACGAGGAAAACATTCAGAGTTTTGGCATCATGTATCAGGTTGTAGGCAATGGTTTAAAGTTTTAAGAGATACAGCAACCCATGAAATTTTTAAAACTGCTAAAATTAAAGAAGAACTTTAACTTCTATGTCGCAAAAATTTAGATTAGATAAATCTGGCTATATTAATAGAAATAAAAAAATTTCATTTAAATTCAATGGAAAATTCTTTTTTGGCTATGAAGGTGATACTATAGCATCCGCTCTACTCGCTAATGGAGTTCATTTAGTTGGACGTAGTTTTAAATATCATAGACCGCGCGGTTTTATAGGTGTAGGAGTTGAAGAGCCTAACGCTCAAGTCCAATTGTATAATGGAGAAAAAACAGAACCAAATGCTATAGCCACAACAGTTGAGCTGGTAGAAGGATTAGTGGCCGTAAGTCAAAATTGTTGGCCCTCAGTTTCTTTTGATTTTGGTGCAATAAATAATTTTTTAAGCAAATTTTTTCCTGCAGGGTTTTATTACAAAACATTTATGTGGCCCAAAAGTTTTTGGCATAAAATTTATGAACCTATCATTAGAAAAGCAGCAGGTTTAGGTGTCGCTCCATTAAAACCAGACCCAGATAGGTATGAGCATAAATTTGAGTTTTGCGATATTTTAATTGTTGGTTCAGGGCCATCAGGATTAGCAAGCGCTTTAGCAGCAGCAAAAAATGGTGCTAGAATTATTTTAGCAGAAGATAAACCCAGATTTGGTGGCAGTTTACTTACAGATGAAGTTACAATTGGTAATAAAAAAGGAAAAGAGTGGGCTGAAGAAACAATTACTCAATTAAAATCATTCCCTAATGTTATTGTAAAAAATAGATCACAAGTTTTTGGGTATTACGACCATAATATGATGGTGATGTTAGAGAAAACAAAAGATCATATTGAAAATTCAACTAAATTTACACCAAGACAAAAACTTTGGAACATAAGAGCTAAGGAAGTAATAATTTCAACAGGATCGATAGAAAGACCTCTAGTTTTTGGAAATAATGACAGGCCAGGCATTATGTTAGCGTCAGCGGCAAAAGAATATATGAAAGTTTATGGAGTTCTTGTTGGAAAAAAACCAATTATTTTTACTAATAATGATAGCGGGTATGACACTGCTATAGATTTTAAGAAGAATGGAATTGATCCACTAATTATTGACGTGAGAGAGAATTCAGAAAACTCCGTAGTTAAAGAAGCTAAAAATTTAAATATTGATATAAAATTTTCTTATGGCGTAGTTAACGCTCATGGTTATAAAAAAGTAAGTTCTGCAACAATAGGAAAACTGAATAATGATAAATCTGATTACGATCATATAGAAAAAGTATATTGTGATTGTATATGCGTTTCGGGAAATTGGACTCCAACTGTCCATCTTTCTTCACAATCAGGTAATAAATTAAAGTTTGATAATAAGATTAATGCTTTTGTTCCAAACAAAAAAAAACAAAATGAAAGCACTATAGGATCTGCGAATGGATGTCTCAGTTTAAAAGATACTTTAGAAGAAGGATTTAATACAGGTTACGAATTATCAAAAAAAATAACTGGAAAAAACGTTAAAACTTCCATTCCTACATCTAACGAAAGAAAATATACACAACAAGATAATTTTTGGTG
>Ga0114997_10004046_pt1 | contig 11408 bp, 19 predicted proteins | sample ArcticOcean_MG_C_2_FD_87045 | JGI IMG/M metagenome (GOLD analysis project Ga0114997, IMG submission 87045) | Marine microbial communities from western Arctic Ocean - ArcticOcean_MG_CB4_136 | ecosystem: Environmental > Aquatic > Marine > Oceanic | place: Arctic Ocean: Canada Basin | collected... | reverse complement strand
GGCATGTCTTCTCACCAGTGGGCACACGCTAGAGTTAACTCAGCCACACCTTCAAAGCCGTGGGCTGTTGTTAAGAAGTCCAAGGCAAAGAAAAAGAAAAAATGAATATAACAGTAAGCGAGCTACGCAAGATCATCAGAGAAGTGCTTGAGGAAACCAAGTACGAGCCTATCAGCCCAGAAAAGCTTCATCTCGAAGAAGATGAGCTGGATGAGTACGGCCGCCCTATTGACAGTGTAGATGAAGAGCATACTCCGAAATACGATGATCACCCGGTACTCAAAGGTAAGCAAAAAACAAAGCTACCTGATGCTTTGCAAAAAGGCATTATTTCCAAGGCAAAAAAAAAGATAAGTGAGAACCTGCAATACCACGTTGATCACAGCGCTGGTATTGAGAAGAATATATTTCGACCAGGATCCGAGGCATTCTTTGCGCTGTTTAGAGAGGCAAGAGAACTCTATCTCCAGGGGAAATATACCCCTTCTTCTGATGAGGAGCTCGAGCTTCTGGAATCTAATATCGGAGAGTTCGGGATGTATGAGGGGAAAAAAGTACCTCTCGATTTTCCAGAATTGATTTCTGATCTAGAAGAAGCAAAATACAAAGGCAGAGTAGTTACCCTTGGCAAGAAAGGCGCCACACGCACCGGAGGAGGACGAGGACGAGTTTACGTTCGGAACAAAAAAACAAGCAAGGTTGTAAAAGTAGAATTCGGATCTAACATGCCTGACGCTATGGGTGTCAGCAAAGAAGACAAGAAGCGGAGAAAGAGTTTTGGTAATCGCCACAACTGCTCTGACAAAGACGATAACACGAAGCCGGGTTACTGGTCATGCCGAGCAACTAAGTTGTTCGGAAGAAACATTGCGGGATGGTGGTAATGAAACACCCATTCAGTGAAGAGCTTGTAAGCGAAAACATTTATCTCAGGACGTTCGCTGAAGGCATTGATAACGATGAGCTCATCTGGCACCGAGATCACGAGGATCGTGTGATCACTGTGGTTGAATCAAAGGGTTGGAAGTTCCAGGCTGAAGATAAGCTCCCGATCGACTTAGCTACCGACGATCGCATAGAAGTGAAAGCCGAGGAATGGCACCGCGTGATCAAGGGTCAAGGTAATCTAGTAGTGGAAGTCCAAAAGAAACCCATAATGAAGATCATAAAAGGTAAGCATAAAAAGACTAAACAAAGAAGAGCTTAGGGAGTATCTTTAAAGCTAGGACATCTTGATTTAAGCTTAGAAAAGTATGTAGGTAAGTCCATTGAGGAGATTAAAACTTAATGAACCTAGACAATTATTTAAATAAAGGCTATACAATTAGAAGTATTAATAAGCCTTTTGAATCCTGGATTATTGATGATTTTTTAACACAAGACTCTCTCGACTTAATACACCAAAGTTGGCCTTCAAATAATAGTCCAGCATGGATTGCCACCAGAGAGATAATAAACGGTAAAAAAAATATTCTTGAGCAGGGAATGCTAGCAATAAGTAATTCTGACGACATTCCTCCCCCCATGCAAGATATTTTTATGTTTTTCCATAGTGATAAATTTGTAAGATACATAAGCGAAGTAATAAATGTTAAAAGTCTAATAGGGGAAAAGACAATGAATTGGTCTGGATTAAGGGTTATGCTTCCCAACTCAAAACAGCTGATTCACAGTGACGCAAGAATTAACCCTGTCAGCGGCCTAAGAAAAGAAATAACTTGCTTACTCTATTTGAATAAAGGCTACAGAAAATCAGATGATGGCGGATGCTTAGAGCTGTGGGACGACTCCATGAAAAATTGCGTTCATGAAATAGAGCCCATAGATAACAGGTTAGTTTTGTTTAAAAATAGCGATAAGTCATATCATGGTGTACCTTCTGTTAAATCAGAAAGAAAAGCAATAACTTGGAGCATATCTTCAAAGCTATCATCAAGTTCAGCGAGAAAAAAGGCTCTTTTTGTAAAGCGCCCTAACGATAACCAGTCAATTAAAGAACTTGGATTAGAAAGATCTCTAGTCAAGTAAGGAAACAAAAACAATGGGCAGTTCAATCAAAATATTCCCTAATAAAACAGCTAAGACTTTTCACATAAGTGTTGATGGCGAACAATTTGAACACGCTCTTGAGCCCCACGTACTCAAGGTCTTGTTTAGAAAAGATGCTAATGATTTTTTTCCAGAGATAGTGATCGATGAAAAGATAGAAAACATAGCACTCTATAGAATGATTAAGTCTCACTTTTGGTCTATCGACAGCAATGCTTCGTTAATTGCTGCTTTAGATCCTAAATATAATGGAGTGGGGAAGTCAAAGAAAAGCCAGTTCAAAGAAAAGGCTCACGGATTTGGAGAAATGGTCCAGATTGTTTATGAAATCATTAATAGCAATATTGAGAAACCGGTTGAAGGAGATGTATTTGAGTTTGGCTGCTTTACAGGAATAGGGTCAGCAAAGCTTTCTTTGGCAGCTAGTTTTTTAAATAAAAAGTTTTATGGATTTGATAGTTTTCAAGGTTTGCCTGATATCAATGAATACGGCACAGGAAATCAAAAAGAAATATATGCAGCAAACGACTACTCAGGTTCAAAAGACTTAGTTGAAACCAACGTTAAAATTCACGGCTGTTCAAAAAATCTAGATCTAATAGAGGGATATTTTTCAGAAACTCTTGAACCATTTTTTAAGAACAAAAAAGATCAAAAGATAGCTGCTTGTTTTATAGACGCAGATATATCCAAGTCTATCGACGAATGTCTAGAATATGTAATGCCTCGCTTGTCTGTGGGATCACTTTTAATAATGAATGAAGTAAATGATTCTGATAATTTTGATGTGTTCCACAAGCATGATCTTTTTAATACTGATACTTACGAAATGTATACAGTTGGCAGTCACGGTCAAACTACAGATTTTAAAAGTAAAAAAGATATGGAAAATATGCATGGTTGCGGAATCCTTCGAAAAATAAAATAGAGGGCAATAAGGAAACGCCATTGCTGGAGCTACATTAAAGTGTCAAAAGATATTCAAGAAGAAGTTGAACTCGAAAACGAGGAGTATGTTGAAATCCGCTCTGAAGAAGATTTCATCAATCTATTTAATTTCGATGACGAGCCCTGGTATAAAGGGATCTATTACAGATGCCACTATCTAGCCCTCGAGTATCTTGCGCCGCATCAACTCCAGCGCCGGCTAATCAGATGGCCTCTTCAGCGCCTAACTCGTGGCTTCGATGACCGCGAACTCTGGAACCTTGATAGCACTATCGCTAAGCTCATTGTCCCGAGACTAAAAGTCTTTATCAAGCAAAGTCCACGTTACGGATATCCTTCTGTGCTAGAAGAAGACGGCAAATCTGGTCATGAAAAGTGGGATGTAATCTTAGCTGAGATGCTATGGTCATTTGAATATGCTCTAGCATCATACGGCGAGGACTGGGATGATTACCCGTGGAAAGACAGAAAAGCACAAGAAGTTCTTGCAGATCGCTATAAGTCTGGAATGAAGTTGTTTTCTAAGTATTGCGGAAACCTCTGGCAATAACATGTTACTACCGGGCGATTTGATCAGAATCAAATCCGACGACCTCGGAATACTTTTAAACCCAGGTATGATTGGAAAACACGGTGTCATCATCAAAGAAGCACATGGAATCTACACTGTGCTCATCGACAACCAGCAGTATGATGTTCTTAATATTATGATAGAAAGACTTGCGCAATGATCTTCAATCCTATCACTCATTCTCTTTCCAGAATATGAGCACACCTCAACCTGGTGATCTTGTCGTATTCTTTGGGGTCGACGGCGAAGCTGCTACGTCAAACCCTTCGCTGCTTATCAAGACAGAACATGTACTCGATGACGGAAAGCCCTATAAGAATCATCATGTGCTCATTGATGGAAATCTAACAATTTGGCCTGACCCACCCTGGCACCCAGCTAAGCATGAATAGTAATATCAAACCCGGCGATCTTATATCAATCTGGGATAATCATTTATCGGCTACTTGGATTGACAACGGAGTCTTTCTCAGAATGACAAAGAAAAACATCCCAAGATTAAAAGGTACATTCAATGACGCACATCACACCTCTGAGCAAGTAGAAGCTTGTGAGGTATTGGTTCGAGGACGAAAAATGTTATATGATATCCAGCGATGGGTAATAAGAAAAGGATGGCATAGTCATGACAAAGAAAAGAGACAATGAGATTAGAGTATACTTGGATGTGCTTGAAGCTGTTTGGCACAATCACCCAGAGTTAAGACTGGGACAGCTAATAGTCAATGCTGCAGGAACGATCAATCCATTCTATGTGGAAGATGAGGTTTTGCTCGAGGGTTTAGAAGAATTGTAAACAGTTCAATCATGTGATAAGATATACTATATGAGGTGACACATGACAAAAATTCTAACGAGAGATATCCAGTGGCTATACGATCGAGTACCTGACATGGAAGCAGTGCTCGAACAATTCAAACCATTCTTCAGTTCGGGCGCCTTCTTAGCTGGAGGCTTTCTTCGAACTGCAATCACAAAGGGCTCAGCACTCAAAGCACTCAATAGAAATGAAAGCCCGGGCGACCTTGACTTCTTTTTTGAAACACCCGATCATGCTACGAAACTTGTGCATAGAATTGTAAATGATCAGGTTGCCCTAGGGAGTATTAAGTTAAATAAATATCAAACAAATTACTGGACATCCGGACCAAACTCTATGATGAAATTTGCATATGATACACAGTTTGAGATCGGCAACGATAATATGTTTGGAAAATTGCAATTGATTCATGCGTTCGGCGGATCACCACAAAAAATCCTCAATGGTTTTGATCTTGCTAACTGTAAGATTGCAACTGACGGCAAGCAGCTTTATATCCGCGAAGGCTGGGAGGAGCTTGAAGAGAATAAGCTTATTCATATCGATGACTACCAGGATTTGATTCCGTGGCGAATCATTAAGTATATTAACAAGGGTGCAACGAAAAACACACCAGCACCATTTCAACTGTCAGACGAATCCAAAGTCGGGATTCTCGAATACATTATGAACAATCTGTCGACAGGGAGCTTCGGGAAGCTCATTAACCCTGGACAACGAATCAGGGGACTGCTAACACATCCCAAGCATTTGATTAGAACCGAAGATGTAATGTTCTTTATGGGAAAACTTGGAACTATCACAATGTGTAGCGAAACATCTCAAACACCCGGCCCTTATACATTAATTGAAAAGAAAATGAAAACAAAGGATTTTGCTGTGCATGTTTATGAACAGAGAAAGAAGAAGTAGAATTAAACCCGTAGATAGAACGAGATAGATGTATGGCAAATAAAGACAACTGGGTATACGTAAGAGATCTGAAAAAAGGTACGTGCTATGAATATATACCCTACAGCCGCGCCACACCGCGACCCTCCGGAATCATACAGTATATTGGCGCCTTTCGTCACACATATAGCGATGGCAACACGTGGAAGATGCATAGGTTTCTCTGGGTAAAGAAAATAAAAAATAAAAATTATAGCTATGCAGGGAAGACAACCATAGAACTTTACGGTGATAGTATTCGAGGCTGTTTAGGGTTTATGTGATTGTTGGCGACTTAGTTAAGATAAAGCACGTAACCTTTGTTAGTACCGAATGTTTTCCAGTCGATACGGGTGTAGTACTTGATATCATCGAAGATGAATACGGTATAGTAAGTGCAGAAGTCTTGCTAAAGAATGAACGCTGGTGGTTGACAGAAGATGAATTAGAAGTAGTAACGACCAAATGATTGTCATGAAGCATAAAACTGAGTTTAAAGAAGGCGAACTTATTAAAGTTGTCGGCGGGATCTTTGAAAATCAGATTGGGTTTGTTCTTGAAGACGCAAAACCATACGCTACATTTCTTTGGGTATTTGTGTCAAAAGAACCGCAATGGATTCATATAAATGACTGTGAACCAGTAGCAGAATAAAATGGTAAAACCCGTGTATGATCATGATAAAAAACTAAAATCTGAATTTCCCGAGTACGATATAGATAGAGTTCTAAATTTAGTACCAGGCGATTTGATACTATATTCCGGCAGTAATTTTCGAATACAAAGAAGCGAAAAGGGGTTTGTGATAAAGAAGACACAGCCCCGACGTCCACACAGAACGGATGTCTATCTAGTTAAATTGCAAGGTCGCGACCCAAAAGAAATTGATGAGCGGTGGCTGGCGAGGTTAGTAGATGAAGAAGGGTGACATGGTGCGATTTCGTAACGTGCTCAATCATAGAACACAAGAGCTGTCAGAGTGGAAATATGGCGTTGTTGCAAAAGAATATCATACCTGGGAAAAGATCGTAACTATCTTATATGAAGGTGACATGATCAGAGTCAGATCATCACATGTACAGATCCATCAGCGAGGCCTAGAAAAGAGATAGAACATTCAGCCTACTGATGATATTTATACTACTGACACTACAGGAAGAATAATGACTGAAAACAAAGAGTTAAGAAAAGTAATTAGAGAATTAATTGCTGAGCGCATGACACCATACACAGACAAGAAGTGGACAGTTGATGTGCTTGTCAGCGCCCCCGAAGAAGAAGGCGGCCCATTTCAAAACAAAGAACCTGTCATAGTAACAAACCCAAGAGATAAGATAGCCTTAGAGAAGATTCTTGACATGCCAGTACCCGACCCGGATCGAGAACAAATGATTGCGAAGAGGAAAGAGAATAGAGCAAAGCCTAATCCATGGGTTGACAAAGACGGGACAATGTCAGATACAGAATATGAAGATGAGTGGGGTAGGAAAATGACACCTGCAAAACGATTCAAAGAAATAGAAAGATCCTTTGCAGCGCAAAAAGCGTATGAAGATCAAGCTCAAAAGAGAAAAGCTGATAAAGATCAGCTTAAGAAGAATCAAGATGCAAAAACGATCGCAGGGGTTAGAGAATCTCGAAATGTTAGACTTACAGTTAGACAGCTCCGCGAACTTGTAAAAGAAGTTTCAAAGCGCCGACCTGACGGATATCTACCTTCAACTGCAAAGAACCTCTATCTAGACAGGGAGTTCAAGTCGGTAGGCGGCTGGCCTGAAGGTGAGTACGATCCTCCTGTCAATGTCAGAATTAGCAACTATCTCAGAAGTCTGGGCCTTCTTGACGTAGATTGACTTGAATAGTTTTCTGCTTTTGCATAGTTATATTATGTGGAGGCACCAATGAAATATATTTCTCTATTCTTTATTCTTGCACTAGCAGCGTGTGGTGAATCACAAGTTCAACCTGCCCCTGATCCAGCGCCTGACACAGGCTCACTCAAGATAGCAAATCAATGTCTGGAGGACGGCGAGGGTAAAAACCCAGGTGACCGTCTTGCCAATGCATCATTTACAAATTGTTTAGGTGAGACTGTTTGGCTGCATGATACGTGCGGTGAAACACCTTTAAAGGCACTGATTATAAGCACAGTTTGGTGTCCAGCATGTAAAAGCACGCTCAGAGGTCTGACATATGACTACCAGATATCAGGTGGCACATGGGACTATTTAATCATAGTTGCTGAAGATGCTTCTCGTTCATCTGATGTTAGCCTTGAGGAGTGTCTGGCGTATGCTGAGCAAGTTGATGCTGATCCTGCAAAAATGGTTCTAGATCCTGGGTTTCATCAAACATGGCAAGGCGGCTTAATTAATTTATGCACAAATAATGGTTCACTTTCTTTGCCGTTCATGTCTATTCTTGATGGTGATGATAATAAATATGAATATAGCAGATCATGTCAGGGCTCAGCAGAGAACGGATATACTAATTGGAGAGATGCATTCTTGGGAGAGCTAAATGAACAATGATAAAACAAAGGTTCAAAAGAAGCCTAAGCAACGGGTAAAAAAACTAGCCAAAGTCATCTCCGAAATTAAAACATTATCAAATCTATGTCATTTGCTAGTTACATTTAAAATGCCTTGGCAGTACTATCTCCTCGGTGCAATACTCTGGGCAGATGGAATGCTGGCAGGTTGGTTATGTTTCGCCCAGTTTTAGCACTTGCATCGTTAGCTTTGCTTGCAGCGATATTTCTTGTAGCAGGCAAGTATCGAACTCAACAGTTTAGAGTTAAGATTGCTGGGCATGATTCTACGTGGGTTAATAACTACGCTCACGTCCGAGTCTCTATCATACCCGAAGGGAAGTGGTACATAAGCCTCAAGAAGTCTGCAACGATTGTAGTTACATGCTCTAATAACATGTCATCCAGCAAAATCCACTTTTCTTCTGATGACATTCGGTGGAATCCAAAAGAACGCTCAGCTAACTTCGATATCATAATCAAAGGGATTACTCCCGGTCTTGGGTCGGTCACTGCTGATGTTTCATTTACTACATGTCATGAAGACGTATGTGTAGACAATACAGTCGAACTAACCAAGCTAATAATGGTGAGCCCATGAAATACATCCCAGGCGATCTTGTTATAATAAAATCATGCAAAGACTATTCTATTTCTACGAAAAACTGGTCGTGGGAAAACAAAGTAGGTATCATCATTTCGTATCTAGATTCCAGCGCACTGGCAACTGCTGACGCAGGAAATGGCGGGTATGATTACCAGTTACTGCTTGATGGTGAGCTTATTTTCTTTCATGAGAACGAACTGGTCAAAGCCGGGTAGGTATAATTGAAAAACTACTACAGCATTCTTGGTGTCAAGAAATCTGATTCCCAATTACAAATCAAGAAGGAATATCGAAAGCTAGCCAAGCGATATCACCCAGACACATCAGATGAACCCAATGCTGAAGCAATGTTTAAAGAAGTTGCTGAGGCATATTCTGTAATCGGTGATGCTGAAAAGCGAAAACAATATGACAATCCTGTGCCCAAAGGAGCTCCGCAAGGCAGTCAAGGGTTCGGTGACTTCTTCAGTCAGTTCTCCGGCGGCTTTGAAGACATATTCCAAAGACAACGTCAAGGGCATGCTGCCAAACAAAAACCCGCAAACCTCAGATATCGACTCAATATTGATTTTGAAGGAGCCGCACTAGGAAGGGTAATTGATCTCAAAGTCGACAGAATGAAATCCTGCAAGCCTTGCAAAGGCACTGGCGCAACCAGCAAGACTGAGACAAGCACATGCAAAACTTGTCAAGGGCAAGGAAGCATCACACGAACACAAGGGTTTTTTCAGACAACACACACGTGTAATGAATGTAAAGGCACAGGATCTCATGTCGAGAATCCATGTCGAGATTGTATGGGTGAAGGCGCAAAGAATTTCCGTGAGTCTGTAAAAGTTAATATTCCTGCCGGCGTCGCATCAGGAAACGTGATCAAGGTTCGAGGCTACGGACATCAGAACGTAAAGGGCGCCCCACCCGGCGATCTCTTTCTCGAAGTCAAGGTAGCAAGCCATGTCAAGTTTGATAGAATTGGAAATGATATTCATACGTCAGTTGATATCTCTATACCTGAGGCAATATTAGGATGTCGTAGAGAAATAGAGACTGTGAGAGGTAATATCAAAAGATTGATGGTGTCAAACTGCACATCACCTGGATCCAAAATTAGAATCAAGGGTGAGGGCGTCAATGGCGGGGATCATATTGTCACAGTCAACGTAGTCTTTCCCAAGACCCTCAGCAAAGAATTAGAGTCTGCTTACGAGCAAGTTTATGAAGTTACACACTCAAAAGGATAGATATTAATATGCTAACATTCCTCGGTATTATTACATTCGTCGTATTTGTTCATGAATTTGGACATTACCTTGCTGCCAAGTCAGTAGGGATCCCAGTTAAAGTATTCTCACTCGGCTTCGGGCCAAAGCTATTCGGATTTACGTTTCGCGGAACTGAGTGGCGTTTATCGCTTATTCCTCTCGGTGGCTACGTCAGACTGGCAGGCGATGATGATTACGAGAATGTCGCAGAAGATCCTAACACCTTCTGGGGATGTAAACCTTGGAAGAGAATTCTAATTGCAGTGGCGGGCCCTCTGGTTAACCTGGTGCTGCCTTTCGTACTCTTCTTTGGCTATTACTGGGGTCAGACAGTTGAAGTTGAGCACAAAACACCGTCAGGCGCCATGATAAGGGTTCACGAGGTAGATGCAAAAGTAGCACTCCAAGCATCTTACATGATGACAAAAGACATGTACTCGGCAATTGGTCGAGCAGTCAGTCACCTCAAAAATACTGGTGTCAAGAAAGAAGATCTCGGTGGGCCAGTTGCAATATACAATGAGACGCAAAGAGCTGTTGAGCGATCAGAGAAGACTAAAGATTGGGGTTTCCTAATACAGTGGATTGCTTTCTTCTCGATCAATCTAGGCTTCATGAACCTATTGCCCATACCGTTGTTGGACGGCGGTCATATTATGCTGTCAAGCTATGAGTGGATTACACGCAAACGAATATCAATGGCTGTTCGAGGTAGGCTTCATTTTGTAGGATTGTTATTTGTATGCGCCCTGATGGCGTTCGCAATCTATTCAGATATTGCTCGTCTAGCCGGCTAATCACCCACCGGTACAAATATTAAGGAAAATCCTTCGCAAGGATTCAAACACTTCGTTAGTTGTAGGATGATTTTCTAGTGCGTGGAAATTATTTCTATTTCTGAAGATATCATCAAAACTCCCGTAGTAGGCGTTTTCTGAATAAACATGTACAATAAATGGTGATGCAGCCACGATTGCTGCCACACCTGATTCTGGAACCCTTTGATTAGGATCGTGTGTTTGTCCGGCCTCATCCGTCATAAGAATGATAACCTTATTTGAGTCTTCCCGAAATGACAATCCAAAGGTATTCTCAACAATATAACGTATTGCATCCCACGAAGGTTCTCGACCGCCACTAAGAGTTTGAGCCATAATTAATGCACGCTCTAAGTATTGTAAGAATTCATCACGAGGTACAAAGTCTGTAACTACTTTCATTGCCCCGTCAAAGTATTGTTCACCCGGTTGTGTTCTTGATCCGATAACGACAAGCCCAAATCTAAAGTTGAGTGTGATATCATCTTCGAGAAGCGGAGCAATACCATAAATGGTTCGTTCAATCTCATCGCTAAAGGATCCTGATACATCAACAATAAATACTAGATCAACACTAGCAGTGTCAAACCCTTCATCAATTTCACCGTTGCAATTATTATCCTTGCCATCGCAAAGCTCACCTGACGGCAAAACTTGTCCTACACATTCAGAAGCCATTGATCCATCAACGCAGTATCTAATTCCGGGTTTGCATTCACCTACAAGTATCGTTTCTTGTGGGCCGTCATAGCAAACCTCCATTGTAGTATTGGGCAACTGATCATCAACTATGCCATTGCAATCATTATCTATGCTATCACAGATCTCAGGTGCAGGCCCAATGTGTCCATCACAACCAAGATAGCCATCTGT
>Ga0114997_10004044_pt1 | contig 11413 bp, 13 predicted proteins | sample ArcticOcean_MG_C_2_FD_87045 | JGI IMG/M metagenome (GOLD analysis project Ga0114997, IMG submission 87045) | Marine microbial communities from western Arctic Ocean - ArcticOcean_MG_CB4_136 | ecosystem: Environmental > Aquatic > Marine > Oceanic | place: Arctic Ocean: Canada Basin | collected... | reverse complement strand
CTGGGCCTGCTTTCAATACTGGAATTTTATATGGAAATTTAGATGAAGCTTATGATCTAATTTCTAAATGGGATAAAAATAAGATTATAAATGCATATCTTGAAGCTCCAAAAAAGGGTTTTAATACAGAGTTGATGGGTAAAGATTTATTCTATTGGACATCGATATTATTAGAAATTTCAAAAAAAGGTTTAGAAAAAAGAGATATAATTGGTAAAGGTGGCTATAACGAAACACATTATTTGAGTCATTTAGATAAAATAATTGATAATAAAATAACAAATGCAGATCATATGATTAATAAATTTTCTAAAGATGAAAATTTAATTGAACTATATGACAAGTAAGATAGTTGCTATCCAAGGTAACCACCCTTCAGAACTTAACCCAAAAAGTGATACTACCATATTTCTTGCAGTGGAAGCTCAAAGCAGAAATTGTAAGATATTCTATTATGAACCAAAAAATCTCTCAATAATAAATGATAAAGTGTTAGCTAAGGGTTATTATATAGAATTTAGCTATTCTAATAAAAGTTTCTTTAAAATTATAAATAGAACAACACTAGATCTATCTAAATGTAAGTATTTACTAATACGTCAAGACCCACCTTTTAATTTAGAATATATTTCAACAACATACATATTAGATAAAATCAAAGATAAAGTTAAGATCATTAATAATCCAACATCTATAAGAAATGTATCAGAAAAATTATACTCAAGTGCATTTCAAAAATATATGCCTGATACTATTTTTACAAAAGATATTACAGAAATTAAAAAATTTTTTAAAAAGAATAAAAAAATTATAATTAAGCCTATACATAGTTTTGGAGGTAACGACATTAACCTTATTGAGAAAAAAATTAATAAAAAACTGGTTTTAAGTTTTATTAAAAAACATGGATATATTATGTGTCAAAAGTTTTTACCAAAAATTAAATTTGGAGATAAAAGAGTTTTTTTAATTGATGGAAGAATTTGTGGGGTAATTTCAAGAGTCCCCAAAAAAGGATCTTTCTTAAGCAACATGAGTAAAGGCGCTATTCCTATTGCTGCTAAATTAACAAAATTAGAAAAAAAAATTTCAAATTTAATTGCTAAAAACCTTAAAAAAAATAACATTTATTTTTCTGGAATTGATTTTATAGATCAAAAACTAAATGGTGACATTAATGTGACTTCGCCTACTGGACTTAAAACTTTTTATGATTTAACAAATATAAATCTTGCTAAAAAATTCTGGAAAGGTTTAGGAGCTTGAACAATTTAACCGAACAACAAAAAGGTTCATTATTAGCTTTTGTCGCAGTAATGTTTATCACTCCAGATTCTTTATTTATTAGACTTTCTAATGTCGATACCTGGGGGTTAGTTTTTTACAGAGGAGTAATTCCTTTTATTACTGTTTTTCTAGGCATGTTAATAATTTATAAATTAAACTTCTTTAAGATGCTTTTCTCAAGTGGATATCATGGGCTACTTTATATAGGTACTTTTTCAGTCACAAACATTACATTCGTCGTATCTATACAAAATACAAATGTTGCTAATACATTAGTTATGATTGCTATGGCACCTATGTTATCTGCTTTCCTTGGGGCTATATTTTTAAAAGAATTGCCCGATAGAAAAACTTGGATTACAATATTTGTAACATTTACTGCTGCCCTATATATATTCTATGATTCCATACAAATTGGCAACTTTTATGGTGATATTTTGGGTTTAGTAACTGCCTTAGGTTTAGCAGTTGGTGCGGTCACTATTAGGTCTGCAAAAGACAAAAATCTAATCCCTGCAGCCGTTGTTGGCAAGTTAATAGTGGCTCTATTTGCTCTTCTATTTATTGAAAGTTTTGCATTAATAGGCAGTGACCTAATTATAGTTCCGCTAATGTGTATCATGTGTGTTGCCATACCATTTGTATTAGTAACAATAGCCCCTAGATTCATACCTGCTGCTGAAGTGAACTTATTCTTCTTGTTAGAGACAATTATTGGACCTATCTGGGTCTGGCTAATTATTAAAGAACAACCTAGTCTTGAAACTATACAGGGTGGAGTTGTCATTATTACCGCCATTGCAATCCACTCATTTATAAAATTAAAGAATTCGTAGATCTGTCACAATAAAGACTTGATTTACAAGTAGATCGCAAATATGCACGGTCAATTTTATGAATAAGATTTTAAGAAACTCTTGGGCACTATTTACCGGTATGGGCTTTATTATGTTAGCTCATGGTTATCAAGGTTCATTACTTGGTGTTAGAGCAGTTCAGGAACAATTTACCCTTGTTGCAACAGGTTTTATGTTATCTGGTTATTATGTTGGCTATTTCATTGGTGCAAAAACTATTCCTACTTTCATATTAAGAGTTGGTCATATCAGAGTCTTTGCGGCTTTTGCCTCGCTTGCTTCTATAGCTGTCTTATTTCATTCAATTTTTATACATCCGTTTACTTGGTTTATACTAAGAATTATCACAGGGATTAGTATGGTTTCACTTTATACTATTGCTGAAAGTTGGTTAAACGATAGAGCTACTAATAAAAATAGAGGCAGTGTTTTATCTATCTACATGATTGTACTTTATGCATCAATGGGTATTGGAATGTTTTTTCTAAACTTTAGTAAGCCAGAAAATTTTCAACCTTTTATTTTAATTTCTTTGTTCATGTCATTGGCATTGATTCCAATTTTATTAACAAAAAGAAAAGCTCCAACATTTAAGAAAATAACTGGTATGAGTTTAAAAGAGCTATACGAAGCATCTCCCTTAGGAATGGTTGGATCTCTTTTTTATGGTACAGCTCAATCAGCTTTATTTTCTTTGCTTGCAGTTTATGCAGCATCTATGAATTTTACTATATTTGAAATTTCAGTAGTAACTTTTTTATTAGCAGTATCAGGTGCTATTGCACAATATCCTATTGGTAAATTATCAGATAGATACGATAGAAGATTAGTAATTACTTATACAACTTTTGGTGCAGCTTTCTTTGCACTTTGTGCTATTTTTGCTTCAAGACAAATGTATTTACCTGGTGATCTTGGTACTTCAAAGATGTGGTTTTATATGTTTTTAATTTTATTTTCTTTTTGTAGTTTACCAATGTTTGCAATAATCTTTGCTCATACTAACGACTTCATTTCAAAAGAAAAGTTTGTTGCAGCTGGAGCTAGTCTACAATTTGCATTTGGATTAGGAGCTATAAGTGGGCCATTCCTATGCTCTATATTTATGAACCTTGTAGGATCAAATGGTTATTTTGTCTTTTTAATAATCTTTCATTCCTTGATTGGGGCTTTTGCAATTTATAGAATGAGAATTAGAGAGACAGAAAACAACCCTGACTCGCAGTTCGTTGCGATGCCCTCTACTATTACACCCGCTGGTATTGAGCTAAATCCAATAACAGAACCAATAGATGAGCCTGAAAAAATAAAATAGAATGCTAGTTAATTATAATTGTGTTATTTAAAGTATGAATATTACAACTCAATTAAATACTTTGTATGGAAATAAACATATTTAAATTTATATTTTTTTATTGTTTAATAATCGTTAGTACGGTTGGTTATGGGTACTTTTTTTTAAAGATATCAAGAAAAGAAAATCAAAACTTTTCAATTGGATTTATCGGTATTATTGGTATTTTTTCTTTAATTTTATATTCAATTTTAAGTCATTTTTTTTACAAACATGGAGAAATACACAATAGTTTTATTATAATTTTTGGTGTCTACAATTTTGTTAAATATCTTAAAAGTGAAGCTAATAAAAATGATTTAAAGATTTTTTTAGTCACCTTCGTTATAATGTTTTTTGGGATAATTATTGTAAAAAACCATGATGATTTTAGTTATTATCATTTTCAGTACACATACTACATAACACAGCATCCTCTTTTAATTGGTATAGGAAAATTTAATCATGGATTTAGAACACCTTCTTCTATCTTTTATTTAAATTCACTTTTCTACTTGCCAATAGTGAAATATTACATGTTTAATATGGGGGCTCTAATGATAATGGGTTTTTCAAATATAATAATTATTAAAAAAATTAAAAATTACTTAGATAATAATGAATATAATTATCTATTAATTTTAAATTTATTAATTTTTTCATTTATAAATATTTTCTTTTACAGGTTAGCAGAGCATGGAACTGATAGATCTGCCATGATACTTGTTCTATTATTTATTTTAGAGTTATTATATTTTGTTAATTTAAAAAGTAATTACAAAAACTTTTACATAAATGTTTTTGTTATACTTGGCTTAATAATATCTTTAAAATCTTTTTATTTATTATATCTAATTTTTACATTACCAATTTTATTTTATATTTTTAAATATAAAAAAACTAATGAACTCCTTGATTTAATTAAATTAAAAAATAATTTTTTTAATTATTTTTGCTTATTAGTAGTTTTGTTATTAACTATAAATTTTTTTAGTACAGGATGTTTAGTTTACCCAATTTATTTCACATGTTTTGAAAACTTTTCATGGTCCGTTTCTATCAAGGAAGTACTTTTAATGAACAATTGGTATGAACAATGGTCAAAAGCAGGAGCTGGACCAAATTTTAGAGTAGATAATCCAGAAACCTATATCGAAAAATTTAATTGGGTCAGTCATTGGTTTAATGAATATTTTTTTAATAAAGTATCTGATTTTATTGGTGGTTTAATAATTATGTATTTAATTTATTTTTCTTTTTTTCTAAGAAAAAGTAAAAAAAAATTAGTAAATAATAAAAATTTTTATTTAATTTATTTGACAGTATTGGTTCTTTTTTTTGAATGGTTCTATAACCATCCAGCATTAAGATATGGTGGTTATGTGCTTATTTTTTTACTTTTTTCCATTCCTGTATCCGTATTTCTTGAAAAGTATTTAATCGATCAAAAAAATATCAAACTTAAAGTTTTAGTTTTATTATTTATCACAGTCTCTGTATTTATTTTAAGAAACTCTGAAAGAATTATTAGTGAAAATAAACAATATTCACCTAAAATTACTGTTAATAAATTAAATTATAATATTGATAAAAAATATTTTAATATTGATGAAAAATTTAATAATCAAATTTCTTATTTTGAACAATGTACAGGTCTTAAAAAAGTATGTGAGCAATTTACAAAAAATAAATTTAATAAATATATTTTTATTAAAAAAATTCCCATAAAAACTAATAATTAAGCGTATTTACCTGCTACATAACCAGATGACCAAGCCCATTGAAAATTATAACCGCCTAAATGACCAGTTACATCTACGACCTCACCAATAAAAAATAAACCAGGATGTTTCTTTGACATCATTGTTTTAGAGGAAATTTCATCAGTATCTATTCCACCTAAAGTAACTTCTGCCGTTCTATAACCCTCAGATCCAGTTGGATTTATAGCCCAAGCATTTATAGAGTTACTTAATTGATTTAATGCCTTATTTGATAGCTCACATATATTCCCATTAACCTTATTTTGATTGCAGATAATATAAGCTAGCCTTTTAGGAAGAATTTCTGAAATTATAACATTTATATCCTGTTTAGGGTGAGATTTTTTTCTATCAACTAGAAATTTAATAATATCTAGTTTAGGTGACAGGTTAATCTTAATGTCACCTCCTAATTTCCAATAAGAGGAAATTTGTAATATAGATGGTCCACTTAGACCTCTGTGAGTAAACAACATCCCTTCTTCAAAAAAATTATTTTTAAATGACACAACTGCCTCAACTGACAAACCTGTAAGTTCTTTACAGATAGCTAGTATTTTTTCACTAAAAGTTAAAGGAACTAGTGCTGGCTGTGTTTCAACAACTTTTAAATTAAATTTTTGGGCAATATCATAACCAAATTTACTTGCTCCAATTTTAGGAATAGACAATCCACCTGTTGCAATAATTAATGATTCACAAAAATATTTTTCAGAATTAAGGCTTATAAAATATTTGTCTTCTTGTTTATCTACATTTTCAATTATTGTATCTTTTTTTAAAACTATATTTGCTATTTTACATTCTAAAAGTAGCATATCAATGATTTGCTGAGCACTCTCATCACAAAAAAGCTGCCCTAATTTTTTTTCATGAAATTTGATATTATGTTTCTTTATTAAATCTATAAAATCATTTTGGGTATATTGTTTTAAGGCAGATATTACAAATTTTGGATTGTTTGAAATAAACTTACTAGGGTGAGTATTAATATTTGTAAAATTACATCGCCCACCACCAGATATACGAATTTTTTCACCTATCTTTTTTGCATGATCTATTAAAAGTACTTTTCTTCCTCGCTTACCAGCTTCAATAGCACACATCATACCTGCAGCACCAGCACCTATTATAATAACATCATATTTTTCTATCATGGATTAGTAGTAAAGTTTAATAATGTGGAGGTTTTTTATTTTCCATAACCACGTCTGTTTCATTGCTATTCTCTAAGTCGTTAATTCTTTTTTCTAAATTGGATATTTTTTTTTTTAATACGGTTACTTCTTTTTGCTGAGAGTATAGCTCATCACTCATTTGAGCCATCTCATGTTGAAGAAAGGCTATCTGTTCTTCTAGTTTTTTAATCAAATTTTCCATTTAAATATACATTCCATATATCATTAGATATATTTAATATAAATCAGTGATTTTACATGAATAAAGAAAATGTATATGAACTATGGTTAATGACACAGGAAGCTGTTGATTTCTTACAGGATCAACTAGACATATTAGCTTACACTAGTTCTCAACAATTATGGGGGCTATTTACAATTCATAAAAATAAACTCTATAAAGATTTATTAATAACCATCCTCAAATATACAAAAAAAGAGATAAATCAAATTATTAACTCTAGAAGCTTTTGTTAGGATTTAAAGATGTTGAGAATTTTAACAATAATAGGTTTATGTTGCGATTGCCAAAAAATAAGTATAAAAATTAATTGTATTCAATTAATAAAAAACTTTGCACACTAGAAAAAATTAAGTTTTTGGAGAAAAAAAAATTATTTAAATTTTAAATATATTTCTAGATTATGGAAAACTGCAAAATTTGTTCTGAGAAAAATTATTATAAAATAAACTTTAATAACCTTTACTTAAGAACAGACTCATATAATAAAAACTTGCACATTTACGAAAGTCGTGTCTGTGCTAATTGCGGTGTCGTTTATCAATTTCCTCAAATTGCCCCTGAAAAGATAGCCGAATATTATAAAAACGACATGAGGAGAACAAAATTTCCTATATATTTTGATAAAGAAAATTTTATTGATTTCCCACTTCATTTTGAGCAAACTGGAATTAGTTTTCAAAGATTTTACTTATTTTATAAAATAATCGAAGAGCAAAAAAAAAATTATGAAGATTTAAAGCTCGATAATAAAGTAACAGTACTAGACTATGGTGCCTACCAAGGTGCTTTTTTATATGCATGTAAAAAAATGTGGAATGTAAATACTATTGCATATGATTATAACGAAGATGGTCTAAATTTTGCAAAACATTTTCTTAAAATTGATAATACCTATATTGCTAAAAAAACTGATGAAGATACTTTCAACCAAAAAATTGATATTTGTACTGCTATTCAAGTTCTTGAGCATATTTTTGATCCAGAAAAATTTTTAAACCATATAAAAAAAAATGTATTAAAAAATAAAGGTTATATTTATATAGAGGTACCGAGTGCTCTTTCATCAGAATTTAGTAATCCAGGCCATGTATTTACACATACTAAAGAATCTATAAAATATTTGTTTGAAAATTGTGGTTACAAAATAATCCATTTGTCTGAAGAACACATGTACAACTACAAGCAAATTCCAACCTTAAAAAGACATGTTCAAACAATGATACACTGCTTGGCAGTCTGTCAAGAGAATGATGCTTTAGATTATAATAAAAAGATAAATATTGGGAAAAAGATTTATGAAGAAATAAACACATTTCATTTTAAAAATTCAAATAAAATATTTATAATAAGTTTAAAGAAATTTATAAAAGATTTTATTAAGATTTCCTATTTTGGTATCTTTATTTCAATTGGGTATATTTCAAGAAAATTATCATTCAATTTATTCAATTTTTCAAATAATATTTTTAAAAAAATACCTATCATCAAAGATATAAGAAGAAAATAAACAAATAAATATGAAGTTAGAAAAAGAGAGACTGTTTAATTTTAAAAAAATCAATGATCCCTTTCCTGTCATGGAGATAGATAATTTTCTTTCGAAAGAAGAGGCCCAAGAATGTGTGAATATTCTAGAGAAAAAAAATTTTGATGAATTCGTTAACGAAGGTAGAAAAAATATAAGAATGGGAACTGAAAAATTTTCAAATATTTTAAAAGAAGATAATATTCTTTTAAATATTTATAAATTTTTTAATGATGAGAAAGTATTTAACATTATCTATAGAGATTTAGAAAAAATTTCAAAAGAATCTAAAAAAAAATTCACATTAATAAATAAGCCAAAATATTTTAAAGATAGTTTTTTTGTTTATAAAAAAACAATTCATGACAATAATTTCATAAAAAAAATATCAAATTTTTTATTCAAAAAATTTCTAAAAAAAATAAGCTACTTCAAAGATCAATTTTATTTCGATATAACCTATTCTTTAGCTCTTAAAGGTTACAAATTAAACACTCATACTGATAAAAAAACAAGAATGATTGTTTTCTTACTTTATCTTAATGAATTAGACGACAAAGGAGGTGATTTAGAAATTTATTCACAAAATAAAAGCTCTAATAAAGAATTTTGTATTGAAAAAAGTTTCAAACCAAAGGTTGGTAAGTTAATTGTTTTTTTATCTAACCCTATTTCTTTTCATAATGTAAGTAAAATTGAAAAAGAAAATACTAAAAGGTATTTTTGTTATGGGTCTTATACAGCCAAGACAGATATGGAGTGGCAAAGCGAATAATAATCTTTATTAAATAATAAAAAATTATGCCTTCATTTGATGTAATAAGTAAAATTAATTATCAAGAATTTGATAATGCTCTTGCCAACTGCCTAAGAGAAATTGGTAATCGATTTGACTTTAAAGGACTTAATATTTCAATTGAAAGAAAAGATAAGATTATCACCACATTAGCACCTGATGAATTAAAATTAAGACAAGTAAATGAATTATTACAAGTCCATCTTATTAGGCGAAAAGTAGATCCAAGAGTAGTAGCAATTAAAAATTCAGAAAATGCTGCAGGTTCATCGATCAGACAAGTTAGTGAACTTGAAGAGGGTATTAGCCAAGAAAATGCAAAAAAAATTATTACTGAAATAAAAAAACTCAAACTTAAAATTCAGATTAAAATTCAAGGAGAAGAGTTAAGAGCTGAAGGAAAAAAAAGAGATGATCTTCAGGAGGCTATGTCAGCAATAGAAGCCATTGATATTGGTCTTCCAATAGAATTTGTAAACTTTAGAGATTAATCTCACTTTGATGACCAAAGAAAACGCAAGTAAACTCTGGAAAATGATACAGGAAGCTGGCGATTATTTACTGGGTCAGTCGGACAGTATGGTTGAGCTTGGTTGACCTTGATTCACAGTAGTTATGCGGACCATTTATAATCCATAAAAAATAAACAGCCTATAGATTCATCAATTTGACTAAAAAACTCGATCTCAAACTCGATAATAAAGAGATAAATCAATTTTATCAATACAACCCTGGCTATAAAAAAGTTAATTTTTAATATTTACATGAGTGTCACAAATTGTAGGATGATCTCATGGGTTTAAAAAAAAGACTGTTGTGTAGTGTGGCTGTAGCAGCAGTCGCTATACCATTGTCAGTAACTAATATCACAACTTCAGCTCAAGCTGGTGAATCATGCTATTCATCTGGAAACTCAGTTTATTGTAGTAGCGGTTTTAGTGGTTATTCATCTGGAAACTCTTTTTACGGCAATGATGGATATAGTTCATATTCATCTGGAAATTCTACTTATGGAAATGATGGATTTAGCTCATATTCATCCGGAAATTCACTTTATGGTAATGATGGATACAGTGGATATTCATCTGGAAACTCTTTTTATGGCAACGATGGATTTAGCGCATATTCATCTGGAAATTCACTATACGGCAATTGAAAACAATTAAAGTTGGGTGGTTTATAGATGACACTCATAAAGCTAAATTTGTTTTTAATGAACCCTTTCCAGTAAAAAAAACAAGAGGTATTCCTTTATCTAAACGAGCAGTTCAGGCATGTCCTGCAATTAATCATTTTGAGAAACGATATTTTCAAATAAACTTTCCCTACGATCTAAGACTAAGATATGAATTTCAAAATGAAAAGCATAATTTGTATGTAATTCCTGAAGATACAAGAATTGATGATGACTTAATTTCAAAAAATGTTGTTCTAATGCCTCCTAAATTTTGGAGAGATGAAAACTATCCAACTATTCAGATAATGTGTCCTTATGTTTTTCTTTCAGATGATGATATTTTCATGTCTCAACTTCCACCATTTTTAGATTATAAATATAATTTATGGCCTGGCGTTGTAACAGCAGGAAGATTTCCTATAAATATTTGGCCAAGAATTCTTTCCTGGGGTTTTGAGTGGGTTGATAAAAAAAAAGATCTAATTTTTAAAAGAGGTGACCCTTGGTTTTATGTTTTTTTTGAGTCTAATAATCCTAATGACCAAATTAAAATGATAATGGCAGATAACACTGATGATTTAAAAGAATATAGGAAAGGTATTGCAGATACTGTCAAATATACATCAAATTCTTTTGGATTATTTGAGGAAGCTAAAAAAAGAAGACCAAAAAAACTTTTAAAAGAAAGGAAAAAATAATGAATAGTAAATCTAATTTCTATTACGATCATGTTAAAGGAATTTATCTCAATGATAATATAGTAAAATTCAACTTAGTATCAGTACCAATGTCTCAAAATGAAATTGAAGAGAAGATTACTCTCATTTCATCACTTTCACGTTTTGAAGCAATGGTTAATTTTTTATATGAAGAATTGCAAAAAATGAAATCTATACAAAATATAAAAAGTGAACCCAGTACTGATAAAAAAATAATTGAAACTAAAAAAGTACCTGTCAAAGGTAAGATTTTAGCTTCGATTGAAAAAAAATAGATTAAACTAAACTCGACACATACTCGACACAGAAGAGATAAAGCAGAGAATAATTGAGATGACAGAAGATAATCGCCGTAGAATATGGGCTTTGATACAGGAAGCTGGTGATTATTTACTAGGTCAGTTACCAAGTCATCCAAATCACCCTAAGGGAAGAAATCCCTACGCCCATGTTGCTCTATGTGTCAAAGAGAAGTTTGGCAACTCATATAAAGATATTCCTGATGAAAAGTTTCAAGAAGTTGTTGATTACATT